>OIXW01000336.1_pt1 | contig 13829 bp, 9 predicted proteins | sample 1587951 | NCBI WGS metagenome assembly OIXW01 (sample SAMN03283239) | human gut metagenome | biome: human-associated habitat; material: feces | host: Homo sapiens | place: Peru | collected 2012
TTTTCTGTCTTGTTCTGTAAAAAATACATTTTATCGTCCACTCTCCGCCCTGCCCTCCTTGAATTTTCTCCTGAAAAATGGTATAACGTTAAATGTATAATGATTAATCTGTTAATTCTAATTAATCAATTCGCGTTACTGTCTGATTTCTTAAGACGGTTAAAAACTAATTCACACTGAGGAGAAGAAAATGACGAACATCGAAATGTTAGAAAACACACTCCCGATTGCACCTCTGAAACTGATTGCTATGGAGAGCTGCAAACCTCTGGGACAGAAGGTAAATGATTATATTGTTTCCTTCCGTGAGAACACGATCAACGAAGTAACAGAATCCCCACTTTACAGAAACTATAAGGCCAACAATTACCAGGTAGACTGTAGTTGTCCGAGATTCGGTTCCGGTGAAGCTAAGGGTATCCTGAAAGAGACAATCCGTGGTACTGATCTTTTTATCATGACTGATGTATGCAACTACAGCCTGACTTACACAGTAAACGGACATCTTAACCATATGTCTCCAGATGACCATTATCAGGATCTGAAGAGAATTATCGCTGCTGCAACAGGTAAGGCTCGCCGTATCAATGTTATCATGCCTTTCCTTTACGAAAGCAGACAGCACAAGCGTACAAGAAGAGAGTCTCTGGACTGTGCTCTTGCACTGGAAGAACTGGACGCAATGGGCGTTTCCAACATCATTACATTTGACGCTCATGACCCACGTGTACAGAATGCAATTCCACTTAGTGGATTTGACAGCTTTAACCCACAGTATCAGTTCTTAAAGGCACTGTTCCGTGCAGTACCGGATCTGAAAGCTGACAAAGAACATCTGATGATCATCAGCCCGGATGAAGGAGCTATGCACCGTGCAGTATACTTCTCTAATGTACTTGGTGTTGATATGGGTATGTTCTACAAACGTCGTGACTACTCTACAGTTATAAACGGAAAGAACCCGATCGTTGCCCATGAATTCCTCGGTGATGATGTGACAGGAAAGGATGTTCTTATCGTTGACGATATGATCTCTTCCGGAGAAAGTATGCTTGATGTTGCAAAACAGCTGAAAGAGCGTAACGCCGGACGTGTCTTTGTATGTACAACATTCGGACTGTTCACAGACGGATTTGATAAATTTGATGAGTATTACAATAAGGGATATATCAGTAAAGTTATTACAACAAACCTTACATATCTCCCACCGGAACTTTATGAGAAACCTTACTTTGTAAAAGCTGATATGAGTAAATTTATCGCACTGATCATTGATTCCCTGAACCATGATGTACCGATCAGTTCTGTTATCAGCCCGACAGATAAGATTCATGCTCTTCTTGAGAAGCGTGAAAAAGGACTTCTGTAAAAATCCATAAAAATACCTGCAAGATGTCAAAATTGATATCTGCAGGTATTTTTTTAATACTTAAATTATTTTATTTCATCTCCGCAACACGGTCCTGAATTGTCTTATTGAAATTCTCAATCTGTCTGGAATAAGGCTCATTCATGAACTTGCTGTTCAGCATGAAGTCTGCTGTTGCAAGGTTGTTCGCAACCGGAATATCATATACTACTGCGATTCTAAGAAGTGCCTTAACGTCCGGGTCATGTGGCTGTGCCTCTAACGGATCCCACAGGAAGATCATGAAATCAATCTGTCCTTCTACGATCTTCGCACCGATCTGCTGGTCTCCACCAAGTGGACCACTGCAGTATCCTTTTACCGGAAGTCCTGTTTTCTCTGCAATCAGACGGGCTGTTGTTCCTGTTCCACAGAGGAAATGTCCCTGTAATACTTCTTTATTTCTATCGCACCATTCAATCAGTTCTTTCTTCTTTCCATCATGGGCTACAAGTGCAATGTGTTTTGCTTTTCCAATTTCCATTGTTACAAAATTATCTGTAAGCATTTGTGTGTCCTCCTTCAAGTCTTCCTGTTGTTGATTTTTATCTTCTTCAACAGTTTTTCCTCTGATGTCTATTATATTTTCTTTTCCCTGTTACTTCAACCTGTTTTGTTGATTCTTAACAGAACTTTTACGGTTATCGTTCGCAGATTTTTACTCTTCCGTATTTCGATGTTCTTCATCGTAGAATTTCATCAACGCCTGTGTTCCGAGATCTCCGTATCCTTCCTGCTCAAGTTCTTCGTAATTGGCAAGAACCATACTGAGTACATCAAGGGAAAGTCCTTTTCTGTTCGCTTCGATCAGTGCAAGCTTCATATCTTTGATGAAGTGTTTCATAAAAAATCCCGGTGCATAATCATCTTTTAAGATCTTCGGTCCGAATGTGTCAAGCTGCTTGCTTCCTGCTGCACCTGTCGCAACGGACTTCATGAATACTTCCGGATCCAGTCCCTGTTCTTTTGCGTAAGTAAGTGCCTCGCACACACCGGACAGTGTTCCGGCGATCATGATCTGGTTCGCCAGCTTGCAGTGCTGTCCGCATCCAGCCTTACCCTGGTAATTAATGTTTGTTCCCATTGCCTCAAAGAGTGGCATACAGGCTTCGTAATCTTCCTTTTCTCCCCCAACGAGAATGGACAATGTTCCGGCTTTCGCTCCTGTATCTCCGCCTGTGACAGGTGCATCCATCACATGGAAGCCTCGTTTTGTACCTTCCTCGTAAATCTTCTCAGCAATCTGCGGACTTGTTGTTGTCATATCGATCAGATAAGCGCCTTCCTTTGCACTGTCTAAGATATTCCCCTTATCAAAGTATACTTCTTCTACATCCTGTGGGAAACCGACAATTGTGATAACTGCATCACAATCCTGCACGCAATCCTTGATTGACTCATGGAACTGTGCTCCTTCGCCGATCACATCTTCTACTTTACTCTTTGTTCTTGCATAGATATGTAATTCAAATCCGGCTTTCATGAGATTTCTGACCATGGATTTTCCCATGATTCCTACACCGATAAAACCTACTTTATTCATCTGCTTTATTCCTCCTGTCTAAGATAGCTCCCATGTTATCACACAGGAGCCATTCTTATCATTTTCTATTTTCAACTATCTTTCTTCTTTTGTCACAACTTCGCCCTGTTTTTTGTAAATGCTGTTTGCCGGAACAAATCCACGTACAGAAGAAAGTGGATAGATGTTGCTGTGATTTCCAACAACTGTTCCCGGATTCAGAACGCTTCCGCATCCTACTTCTACTTCATCTCCGAGCATTGCGCCGAACTTCTTCATGCCTGTCTCGATCTTCTCTTCTCCGGCTTTTACCACAACAAGTTTCTTATCTGATTTTACGTTAGATGTGATGGATCCGGCTCCCATATGAGATTTGTATCCAAGAACAGAATCACCTACATAATTATAGTGCGGAACCTGAACTTTATTAAAAAGGATCACGTTCTTAAGCTCTGTGGAATTTCCTACAACAGCCCCTTCTCCTACGATCGCATTTCCACGGATAAATGCACAGTGACGAACCTCTGCATCCTTTCCGATGATTGCCGGTCCATTGATAAATGCAGTCGGAGCAACCTTTGCAGATTTCGCTACCCATACATTTTCTCCGCGTTTCTCGTATTCATCTTCGCTTAATGTAGCTCCAAGCTCAAGGATGAAGCTGCTGATCTTCGGAAGTACTTCCCACGGATAAGTAACTCCGTTGAAGATATCTTTTGCGATTGTCTGGTCTAATGAATAATTTTCTTTTACTGTTAATGCTTCTAACATGGTAATTCCTTTCTGCCGGTTAGAACCGACTTACATTTATGCCTTTTAATTGTGTCATTTACTTTTGTTGCCTGTTTTTGTTCTACCTGTCGTTTTATTACTGTTTACAGACGGATAAAACCCAGCGGCTTTTTCATAGCAGGCTCTGAGCTGATATTGATTGTTCAGCCCTTTCACCCCAACGGTTCTGCTGGTGATGAAATGATCGAGTTTTCTCATATATTCATCTGATGTGATGGAACCTTCTGCCACATAGTTCAGTCCCTTCTCCCAGCTTGCTGTAAGTTCCGGGTTCAGGAGTGACCGGATGGAATGGTCTACAACATCATAGATCATCTCTCCCTGCAGCGTCGGTGTGATCACCTGTGTCTTCTTGTTCAATGCGAGATACTTGATATTCACAAGCTTTTTCAGAATCTCTGCTCTTGTCGCACTTGTTCCGATTCCGCTTCCTTTGATCTGGGCACGAAGTTCTTCGTCCTCGATCAGCTGTCCTGCATTCTCCATTGCCAGGATCATGGAACCGGAATTGTAACGCTTCGGAGGTGATGTCTCTCCTTCTTTGATATCCAATGCTCTGACCTGAAGGACTGCACCCTTCTTTAATGACTTGATCACTTCGAACAATCCGGTGTCCAGGCTTTGATCGGAAGAATCGGAACCTGCCTCGTCATTTGTATCATTGTTATTATTCTCACTGTTTCCATTACTGCTATCTTTTGTGGCTGTCTGAGAAGCTTTCTTCTTCGGAATGCCTGCCACTTTCAGATAACCTTCCTCAGCAAGTACTTTGAAGCTGGAGAAGAAGCTTTCTTCTTTGATCTTCGTCACGATAGCAACCTTCTGGTAAACTGCCGGCGGATAAAAGATACTCAGGAATCTTCGCACGATCAGGTCGTACACACCCTTCGCAGTAGAGGATACGGTATTTAGTGCATTCAATCCCTGTCCTGTAGGAATGATCGCATAATGGTCTGTGATCTGCTTGTCATTCACATATCGTGTCTTGGCAAGTGTCTTATAGCTTCCGAAATTCAGGATATCCTGCATATATGGTGCAGCCATCGGATATTTTGACAGCCCGTTCAGATTTCTTGTGATTTCCTTTGCCACTGCGGTAGACAGAACACGGGCATCTGTTCTTGGATAAGTCACAAGTTTTTTCTCATACAGCTCCTGCACGATTCGCAGTGTCTCATCCGGACTGATCTTAAATCTCCTAGAACAGTCGTTCTGAAGCTCCGCCAGGTTATATAAAAGAGGGGGATTCTTCTTCTCTTTCTTTTTCTCAATCGACTCGATCCTGCAGTTCAATCCTGACTGTCCCTGTATTCCTGCTACATTTACAGACTCGTCATCCGGTGTCTGCAGGTATTGAATCAATTCTTCTGCTTTCTTGCGCTCTTTGAATCCATTTTCCTTATAAAGGTCATAGGACTCAAAATAGCGGGAGCCTTTCACTGCTCTCCACTCACCCTCGAACGTATGCCCCTGTGCATCAATTGTGCTGAGTACGCGGTAAAACGGTGTCTTGACGAAATCACGGATCTCGCGTTCTCTGCGCACAACCATACCAAGAACACACGTCATAACGCGTCCTACAGATACAACGGAATACTTCGTTTGCAGAAAATTTGAAATACTGTTGCCATATTTCAAGGTCAGCAGACGGGAGAAGTTGATTCCCATCAGATAATCTTCTTTGGCGCGCAAGTATGCGGATGCTCCGAGATTATCATACTCTGACAGATCTTTCGCCTCTCGGATTCCTCGTAAGATCTCTTCTTCTGTCTGGGAATCAATCCATACTCTCCGGCGCTTTTTTCCCTCAACGTGTGCTTCCTGTTCCACGAGACGATAGATGTATTCTCCCTCTCGCCCGGAGTCGGTACAGACATAGATCGTATCGACATCTTCCCGGTTCAGGATCCCACTGACGATCTGAAACTGTTTCGCCACTGACGGAATGACTTCGTATTTGAATTCTTCCGGGATAAACGGCAGTGTCTGCAGGTTCCATCTCTTAAGTGCCGGATCATATTCCTCCGGATAACTCATCGTCACCAGATGGCCGACGCACCAGGTGACGATGGCTTCGTCTGACTCAAGATATCCGTCCCGTCGTTTTGTATTTAGTTTCAATGCTTTTGCGAATTCCTGGGCAACGCTCGGTTTCTCCGCAATGTATACTGATTTTCCCATAAACTAGTTATTTATCTTCCATTCCATTATTTTACACGGAATCTGTAAGCAGTACGGGTATCGTATTTCTCGCCTTTCTTACAGATCGGTCCCGGGAAGTTCTCGTGGTGGATTGCATCCGGATAGTACTGTGTCTCCAGACAGATGGCATCTCTCATCTCATAAACCGCTCCGTCTCTTCCTTTTTCACCGTCAAGAAAGTTCGCAGTATAGATCTGCACACCCGGAAGATCTGTCAGTACGCTCATATGGATTCCACTTTCATCCCCGGCTACTTCTGCTACTTTATCAAATTCGCCTTCATTTTTCAATACCCAATTGTGGTCGTATCCATTTCCGAATACCAGCGGTTCATAGTCTGCTTCAATGTCTTTTCCGATTGTCTTATCTATTCTGAAATCCATCGGGGTTCCTTCCACACTGCGGATCTCGCCTGTCGGAATAGATGCTGCATCTGCCGGTGTAAATGTATCTGCATTCAGCCATAATGTATGATTCAGAACATCTCCGCTCTTATGTCCGTTCAGGTTAAAGTAACTGTGATTTGTCATATTGATGATCGTATCCTGATCCGGTTCTGCTTCGTAGTGGATCATCAAAGTATTCTCTTCATCCAGGGAATACGTCACTTTCATAACAAGTGCTCCCGGATATCCCTGATCTCCATCCGGGCTGTCCATCTCAAATGTTACATGGGTATCATCTGCGTCCGCAACCTTCCACAATCTTCCGTGATAGAAATCAAGTCCGCTGTGTAAGTTATTCTCTCCGTCATTCTTTGTCAGGTGATATTCTGTTCCATTGATCTCGATCACTGCCCCACCGATACGGTTTGCGTTACGTCCGACAGATGCTCCGAATGCATTTCCAAGTCCGGCTTCATATCCGGCTGCATCATCATATCCAAGTGTCACTTCTACCGGATTGTTATCTTTATCCGGAACAAGTACGCTTGTCAGTGTTGCTCCGAAGTCGGATACACTGATCTGCATTCCGGCTTCATTTTCCAGTGTATATACGGTAGCCAATTCCTCTTTCGATGTCTTTCCAAAGTCTTTTTTCTGTAACGGTTTCATCTTTCTCTGCTCCTCCCTCTCTCGTCCTTCTATTGTTTTTTTCTGAAAATCTTCAGTACGGTTGTTAAGAATCCTTCTTTTTTCTTCTTCGGCATAGCGGCTGCAGCCGGACGTTTTGCCTGTGATGCTTCTCTCATAAAGGTCTCCTGTGCATTCACAAGACTTGCTCCGTCTTCCACCGGTTTCTTCACATATGTTCCGTCACTTGTCATCGCGCGGGCTTTCACATTGTCAGAAAGCATCACATGAAGCTGATGGAACAGGCGTTTCCGGATCTCTTCATCATAGACCGGGCACGCGACTTCTACACGCTTCTCTGTATTTCTTGTCATCATATCAGCAGATCCAATATAAACTGTTGCATCTGCTCCTTTTCCGAAAACGAAAAGTCTTGGATGCTCCAGATATCTTCCTACAATACTTGTCACACGCAGATTCTCCGTCCTTCCTTTGATTCCCGGGAGGATACAGCAGATTCCACGCACGATCAGATCTATCTTCACCCCTGCCTGAGATGCTTCTGTTACTTTGCGAATGAAATCCATGTCCGTAACAGAATTCATTTTCATAATGATTCTTCCGTTCTCACCTTTTGCAATTTCTTCATCCATCAAGGTAAGTACTTTCTGTTTCAGGCTTGTCGGTGAAACAATCAGATGCTTGTAAACTCCATTCAGATTACTGATCGACATATTCTGGAAAAAGACTGCTGCGTCTTCACCAATCTCTTGTCTGCTTGTCATCAGCGAGTAATCGGTATACATCTTCGCTGTCTTTTCGTTATAATTTCCGGTTCCAATCTGTGTAATGTAATGAATTCCGGTACGGTTTCTGTATGTGATCAGGCAGATCTTGGAGTGTACCTTATAACCCTCGAATCCGTACAGAACACGGCATCCGGCCTCTTCCAGACGCTCGGACCAGTCAATGTTGTTCTGCTCATCAAAACGTGCTCTCAGCTCGATCAGGACCGTAACCTCTTTTCCATTCTCAGCCGCTGCACAGAGATATTCTACAAGTCGTGCTTTCTTCGCCAGACGGTAGATTGTGATCTTGATCGTCAGAACTTCCGGGTCTGTTGATGCTTCTTTGATCAGCTGAAGGAACGGTTCCATGCTTTCGTATGGATAGCAAAGGAGTACGTCTTTCTTCTTTATCTGCGGAATCACCTTACCCTCTGCAAGCATGGAAGACGGTTGCGGAGAAAATGGTACATCCACGAGCGTTTTTTTCTTCGAATCCGGAAGTTTGTCAGCGATTGCAAAGATAAAGTCCAGCTTCATCGGCATCTTTGTTCGGAAAATGCATTCCGGACGGATATTGAATTTCTCACAGAAATACTTCTCCATCTCTTTACTCAGAGAATTGGCTGCCTCAAGACGGACAACAGCCATCCTTCTTCTCTTATGAAGTGTCTCCTGCATCACATGACGGAAATCTCCGCTGTCTGCATAAGCTTCATCATCCGGTGATACATCTGCATTTCTCGTTACACGGATATAGTTCTTGTCTGAGATCTGATACTGATCAAAAACAAGATCAATAAATTCCAGGATAATCTTTTCCATACGGATATAACGGATGTCATACCCCGGAAGATAAAGAATATTAGAAATATATTGTGGTACCGGGATGATTCCGAGCATCGTCTTGTCTCCCTGCTTCAGATTCGCAACCACATACAGTTCTTTACTTAACAGATGTGGGAACGGATGGTTCGCATCTACGATCTGTGGGGAAAGCACCGGCATTACTTCTTCTTTGAAATATTTCTTTACAAACTTCTTCTCCTGCTGTTCCAGTTCCTTGAAGTCAAGACCGCAGACACCATACGGACTTAACTGTTTCTTGATCTCTGCATATGTCTTATCCCGTTCCTTGTAAAGTGGGGAAACAGCTCGATAAATTGCATCTAACTGCTGTTTTGCTGTCATACCGGATCGCTGATCGATCTTTTTGCTGTCTGCTGATGCCATATCATACAGACTTCCTACGCGGATCATAAAAAACTCGTCCAAGTTACTTGTGAAAATAGCTACGAATTTCATACGTTCCATCAAAGGAACTGTCTCGTCCCGTGCTTCTTCGAGAACGCGCTGATTGAACCGAAGCCACGATAATTCACGGTTCTGCGTTTCTTCTAAAATCTCTCTCATATAACTCAACTCCCTTTTCTCTCTTCTTTTAACAAGTCGATTTATTTTTACTGTTCAAGATACTTCAACATTTCTTCTGTCTTTCGCTCCATCAGATGATATCCATGCTCATAAAATGCATGCAGGACATCCGGATGCTGTTCGAGCCGTGACACTGGTTTTACATGTGGACGAAGGACATAGATCTCTCCACGCTTCTCAAGCTGGTCCAGATAATTCATCGTCTTATTATAGATAAAACTTCTTCTGAAGATTGTCCGGACTGCATTCGGATAGGACTTATATGCCTGTCTGTAAAGCTTCTGCACTGCCGGTGAGATCACTTTCTTACGATAGCCCTGATTTCTCGTCAGGATCACTATGATCTTCTCATTCCCAAGCTTCTGTGCACGACGGATCGGAACAGAATCTGCAAGTCCGCCATCCAGATACGGGACACCGTCAATATTCACCATCGGAGTCACAAGCGGCATACTGCTTGATGCACGACAGATCTTCATCAATCGGTCAGGATCTTCTGTTTCCGTCATATATTCTGCATTTCCAGTCAGACAGTTTGTCGTTACCAGCTCACAGTGCATCTCTGACTGAAAATATGCATCAAAATCAAATGGGATCAGTTCATTCGGATATTTATCAAAAATCAAATCCATATTCATCAGACTTTTCTCCCTGATCGTATCTTTCACTCCATTAATATACTTCATATCTTTTGTATTCGGAATCATACAGTCTCTTGTACGTCCCGGCTGTCTGGAAACATAATCTACTGCATTACATGCGCCGGCAGACACACCGATCACATCTGAAAAATAAATATCCTGTTCCATAAGGTAATCCAGAGCACCAGAAGTAAATATGCCTCTTGTTGCTCCACCTTCCAGTACGATTGTTGCTTTCTTAAGTGCCATGGTTTCTCCTCTTTTCTACTGCTATTTATATTGTGAGATTCTTAGTAACATTATAACTTTTTACAATGGAAAGAACAAGGATTAGTTCTTATACATTTTCACACAGTTTGCCCTGCTTTTTCGTATGCATTTTTCTATTTCAGTACTTGTCAGCACCCTTTCTTCTATGTTAATATATGGATTGGTATGTTCTTATTCACACGTGTTTGAAAAAGGACAATTATAACAACGTAATCACAATTCTAATTTATTTACAAGGAGACTTTCAAATGATTAGTGCAAATAACGTAACCCTTCGCGTCGGGAAAAAGGCGCTGTTCGAAGATGTTAACATCAAATTCACAGAGGGGAACTGCTACGGAATGATCGGTGCGAATGGTGCCGGTAAATCTACATTTCTTAAGATTCTTTCCGGACAGCTTGAGCCGACATCCGGTGATGTAGTTATCTCCCCGGGCGAGAGACTTTCTTTCCTTCAGCAGGATCATTTCAAATATGACGAATTCCCTGTTCTTGATACAGTTATCATGGGAAATGCACGTCTGTATGAAATCATGAAAGAGAAAGAAGCAATCTACGCAAAAGAAGATTTCACAGATGAAGACGGAATCAAAGCAAGTGAGCTGGAAGCTGAGTTCGCTACAATGGATGGATGGGAAGCAGAATCTGATGCTGCCAACCTTCTGAACGGACTTGGTATCGAGACAGAGCTTCATTATAAACTGATGAAAGACCTGACAGGTTCTGAGAAGGTTAAGGTTCTTCTTGCACAGGCACTGTTCGGAAACCCGGATATCCTGCTTCTTGACGAGCCTACCAACCACTTGGATCTTGATGCGATCGCATGGCTGGAAGAATTCCTGATCAACTTTGACAACACTGTTATCGTTGTATCCCATGACCGTTACTTCCTGAACAAGGTATGTACACAGATTGCCGATATCGATTACGGTAAGATCCAGCTTTACGCAGGAAACTACGACTTCTGGTACGAGTCAAGCCAGCTGCTGATTCGTCAGATGAAAGAAGCAAACAAGAAGAAAGAAGAAAAGATCAAAGAGCTGCAGGAATTTATTTCCCGATTCAGTGCGAACGCTTCCAAGTCCAAACAGGCTACTTCCAGAAAGCGTGCCCTGGAGAAAATCCAGCTTGATGAGATCAGACCTTCCAGCCGTAAATATCCTTACATCGACTTCCGTCCGAACCGTGAGATTGGTAATGAAGTTCTCACTGTAGAAGGACTTTCCAAGACAATTGACGGCGAGAAGATTCTTGATAATCTTACATTCACACTTGGCCGTGAAGATAAAGTTGCTTTTGTTGGTGGAAATGAGTTTGCTAAGACAATCCTCTTCAAAATCCTGATCGGCGAGATGGAACCGGATGAGGGAACATATAAATGGGGAGTTACAACTTCTCAGGCTTACTTCCCGAAGGATTTCGGCGGAGAATTCGACAATGACTACAATATCACAGAGTGGCTGACACAGTACTCAGAGGAAAAGGATGTAACTTATGTTCGTGGATTCCTTGGAAGAATGCTCTTCTCCGGTGAAGACGGAGTGAAGAAGGTTGCTGTACTTTCCGGTGGTGAGAAAGTTCGCTGCCTGCTCTCCAAGATGATGATCTCAGGAGCAAATGTACTGCTTCTTGATGAGCCAACAAACCACCTGGATATGGAGTCTATCACAGCACTCAACAATGGTCTGATCAAGTTCCCTGGAGTACTTCTCTTTACTTCCAGAGACCACCAGATCGTACAGACAACAGCGAACCGTATCATGGAGATTGTTCCGGGCGGTAAGCTGATCGATAAGATCACAACTTATGATGAATATCTTGAGAGCGATGAGATGGCAAGAAAGAGACAGACTTACTCTGTACAGACAGATGATGAGGATTAAGATATAATTAAGAGCCAGAACAGACACCGTGTGTTGTGCCTGTCCTGGCTCTTTCTAATATTTATCAATTATTCACTCCATGGTGCGCTGCCACACTATCAACAGTCAGTCCTTTGAATGTGTATCCCTGACTTCTATAGTAATCAATAATCTGTGGCAATGCCTGTACGGTTGTATCTTTTGCATCTGTATCATGCATCAGAATATCAACATGATTTGCCGTGCAGGATGTCGCGTTGGAAACCAGCTTTTCTACCGGAACATTATTTCCGCTTGCGTCAGTAGAATCACAGTTCCAGTCAAAATACTGATATCCTTTGTCTCTCACCGCTTTCGTAAGTGTTGTCATCAATCCTTTGACATATTTTGCACTGACGGTGTTGCTGGATCCTCCCGGGAAACGAATGATCATGGATTTCGTTCCCGTGATACTCTCTACCAGATCCGATACTTTCTGCAGATCTGCGAAGTATGCATCTTCGGATGCGTAAACTGTTGCATAATCGTGTGTATAGGTATGAAGCCCGATCGAATGTCCTTCGGAAAAGGCTCTTTTTATCATATCATCATGTTCCTGATTATTTCCTGTGACGAAGAAGGTTGCCTTGGCATTTTTTTCTTTCAGAATATCAAGAATCTCTCCGGTATTCTCTGACGGACCATCATCGAAAGTCAGATAAACAACTTTCTCATTCCAATCCGGATTCTCTTTCACTTTGATCTTTCGCTCAATCTTTGTCTCATTTCCGGAACGGTCTTTTGCAAGATAGGTGACAATATAGGTTCCCGGTGTCGCAAAATCCACTTTGTCAGCACCCTGTACTTCCAATGTTGGCTCTGGATCCATATCATCCTTTATCGTAACCCCTTCATTAAAGTCCATCGTATCGCCCTGTGCAAGTTCTTTATCATCTGCTCCTTCAACAGTCGGCCCTGTTGTATCCTCTTCCAGATTCAGTGTTGATTTACCTTCTGTCTTATGACCGTCACTATCTGTTGCAGCAACAGTTACTCCGTATTTTCCTTTCTTCTCCCAGGAATCCTGTCCGACAAATTCAAGTGTGACATCTGATGCATCTTTTACTGATTCTACAAAATCTTCCGGCTTGATATCTTTCGGAAGTTCTGTTGTATAACTGTCTTTCATTTTAAGCTCAGGTGCTTTTGTATCCTTAACTTCGACTTCAGCTTTTACTTTTTGTTTACCGTAGACATAGTAAACCGTATATTTTCCTTCTTTATTCGTATCTACTTTCCCTTCTGTCTTCACATCTTTCGCTTTTCCACCAACAACGAAACGGATGTTGGACATCAGATCCATACTTTCTTTCTTTTCCTGCGCGATCACTTTACTCCGTAATACAATCGGATTCATTTTAAAATAAGTAAATGTTGAAACTGCCGGAACTAATACAACGAACAGAATCAATATGATTGCAATTCTCCTTCGTCTCTTGAGGCGTCGAATGCGTTGTTCATTCCTCTTGCGTCTCTCCCACTCTTTTCTAATGGAATCTGTGCTTTTTCCCATCGCGCCATAATGTTCATAAAACGCTTGTTCTTTCTTGCGTTCTTTTTCTTCTTTTGTTTCTTTAGACCACATGCTTATCCCTTTTTTTCTTTTCTATTCTTAGAATCAGGGGACAATCAAAATTGTCCCCTGACTTTTTCTTCCATATTAATCATAGCATTCCTTTTTTGCAGAAACAAGAGGACTTTAACAATCCTAAAGATTTATTAAGAATCTTAGTTACTGTTCACACACCACTATCCCGCGAGGTGTTTTGGCATGAATATGCCAAAATCCCGAGACATACAAGCCAAAATTCCATTGCCGCAGGCAATTTGGAATGAATTTTGGCTACGTTACTGTGAACGG
>OIXW01000340.1_pt1 | contig 13736 bp, 9 predicted proteins | sample 1587951 | NCBI WGS metagenome assembly OIXW01 (sample SAMN03283239) | human gut metagenome | biome: human-associated habitat; material: feces | host: Homo sapiens | place: Peru | collected 2012
CATTATACCCAGGGCGCTGCCCTGGGCTAAGAGCTTCTGCCCCTTCAGGGCGTGCTGCTTGTATCCATTGCCCTGGGCTAAGAGCTTCTGGAGCTTTTGGGCCTTCAGCCCGTACATAACATAAACCACTTGCGAAAGTTTAATAAGTGACTCATGTTGAGCAAAATGCGAAAGTTGAGCCAATACCTTTCGGACGATTTATGTATATTTTCCGAAAATTAATACCCAATCTTTTGCTCTGTCGAAAAAATGCTGTACCTTTGCAGTTGAATAAAAGCAAATAACAAAAAAACTCAGAAATAAAAGGCTGAAATAGATTGTCATGTGGTTTAATGGATTAATCTACGATCATTCGGCGGTGCAGGGCATCGTCATACTTTCTCTTATCTGCACACTGGGTCTTGCCCTTGGCAAGATTCGGGTGCGTGGCATTTCTCTCGGCATTGCCTTCGTGTTCTTTGTGGGCATCATTGCCGGTCATTTCGGACTTTCGATCGACAAGGATATGCTCGAGTTTGCCGAGAGCTTCGGACTCACCATGTTTGTTTATGTACTGGGACTTTATGTTGGCCCCAACTTCTTCGGCTCCATGCGACATGAGGGCATTGCGCTCAACCTGTGGTCGATGGCTGTCATCGTGGTGGGAACGCTTTTCTCCCTGGTTTTGTGCTGGCTGCTGCCCGTGAGTCTGCCCGACATGGTGGGCATTCTCTGCGGTGCTACTACCAATACGCCTGCCCTGGGTGCTGCCCAGCAGGCTTTGCAGCAGTTGGGACTTCCCAGCGGCGGTGCTGCCCTTGGCTGTGCCGTGACTTATCCTTTGGGCGTGGTGGGCGTCATCCTGGCGATGATGACGATGCGCAAGCTCTTTGTGAAGCCTGCCGACCTGGAGATAAGACGAAACGACGAGGACGACCATACTGCCATCGGACAGTATATCATCGTGAATCCTGCCCTGAATGGCAACACCATAGCCGAGATTTCGATGCTCACACACCGCAAGTTCATCATCTCGCGCGTGTGGCGTGGCGACCAGGTCATCGTGCCTCAGGCCGACACCGTGCTGCACACCAACGACAGTGTGCTGGTGGTAACTAATAAGGATGAGGTTTCTGCCATGTCGATTCTCTTCGGTAAGAAGGTGGACAAGGACTGGAACCGCGAGAAGGTGGACTGGAACGCCATCGATGCCAAGGTGGAGAGCCGCATCATCGTGGTGACCCGTCCGGGGCTGAACGGCAAGTTGCTGGGCCATCTCTCCATGCGCAACACTTATGGTGTGAATGTGAGCCGTGTGCTCCGTGGCGATATTCGCCTCCTTGCCACCGACGACCTGCGACTGCAGTATGGCGACCGCCTCACCGTGGTGGGCGATCCTGCCAGCATCGACCATGTGGAGCAGTTTCTTGGCAATGCTGTCAAGACGCTCAACGAGCCTAATCTTGGCGCCATCTTCCTGGGCATCATCCTGGGTCTTGCCATCGGAACGATACCTTTCAACATTCCCGGTATGACGGCTCCTGTGCGTCTCGGTATTGCGGGCGGTCCTATCGTGATGGGAATCCTCATCGGTGCCCTGGGTCCACGTGTGCATTTCATCTCTTATATGACGCGCAGCGCCGGACTGATGCTTCGTGAGTTGGGACTGGCGCTCTATCTGGGTTGCTTGGGGCTGGAGGCTGGCGGACAGTTCTTCGAGACGGTGATTCGCCCTGAGGGACTGATGTGGGTAGGTATAGGCTTTGCCATCACCGTGGTGCCTGTGCTGATAGTGGGACTCGTCATTCTGAAAACCAAGAAGTACGACTTTGGCAGCATCTGCGGCATTCTGTGTGGCAGCATGGCGAACCCTATGGCGCTGACCTATGCCAACGACACCATCGACGGCGACACGCCAAGCATCAGTTATGCCACGGTTTATCCCCTCGGCATGTTTGTCAGGGTGATTATCGCCCAAGTGCTGATCATGTTTTTCGTGTAGTTTTTTTTGAGGAGTTATCTTTTTAAGGAGTTAAAGGAGTTAAAGGAGTTAAGGAGTTAAAGGAGTTAAGACAACAGCCTTGAGGGAATGGGGATTTCAAGTCCACAAAAGCATTTGTCTTAACTCCTTTAACTCCTTTAACTCCTTAACTTCTGAATTAAATACTAATCATTTCTTCCAAACAAATTTTCTTGCCTGTCAGCGGATGCTCAAAACTGATGGATTCGGCATGCAGCATGAGTCGCTGTGCCGGTTCATTGCCATAAAGCGGATCGCCCACGATGGGGGCATGGAGCCCCTCGCTGTGGGCACAGTGCACGCGCAGCTGATGTGTACGGCCAGTCTTGGGCCAGAGGGCGAGGCGCAGGTGTGTGTCGTCGATGCGGGCGAGCACCCGATATTCGGTGACTGCCTCCTTGCCATGCTCATGACTCACTATCTGGCGTGGACGGTCCATGTAGTCGGGCATCAGAGGCAGACTGATGGTTCCTTCCTGCGCGATGCGGTCGGCTGCTGCCTTGTCCTGGCAACCCACGACGGCGACATACCGCTTCTCCACCTGTCGGGCTGCAAACTGCTGCTGCAGACGATGATAGGCAAACTCGGTCTTGGCAATCACCATCAGTCCGCTGGTCGACATGTCGAGCCGATGAACGATGAGCGGTCCTGTGGCCTCGGGCATTCTGCTCCGCATGATGGAATACACCGACTCGGCTCCGTTCTTTCCTGGAACCGACAACATTCCTGCCGGCTTGCATATTACGGCTATCTGCTCATCTTCGTAAATCGTCTTCAGCTCCGTCTTGTATTCTTCCGTCCGCGTGCAGGAGGCCTCGGGCAGCATCCATTGCAGGATGGGCTTGCACTTGCCGTTGCAGGCAGGATAGAAGTTCAGGTGATGGCGTATTTCCTCCTTCGGACTTTCTCCCCACCAGAACATGGCCATTTGCAGCGGACGATAACCGTGGCTGTAGGCATACTGCAGCAGCTTGGGCTCGCAGCATTCTCCGCTGCCAGCCGGTGGAATCTTGGCTGCCGTGTCCTTGAAAATCTCCAAGAGGTTCTTGCGATCGCCCTGTGGGTTGAGCATACAGAACTTGCCAAACAGCCATTGCTGCAGTGAGTCGGAGAGTTCTTTGCGCAGTTGTTTCAGATACCTGATGGCTTTCTGGTTTCTGTCGTATTCCTCCTCGATGTCGGTCTTCCTGTCCCGTTCTTTCTTGAGTCTTCTCAGCTGGGCTTTCATAAACTGGCTCTCCCTCACCATTTCTGCCTTTTCCTCCTCGCTCAGGTTGCCCGCCTTGCGTCGGGCGTCGCGCTGTGCTTTGGCAGTCTTCATCTGTAGCTGATAGGCGTCGATGTCGCGCTGCCAGCGGGCTTTCAGGGTGTCGATTTCCGTCTTTATCTGTTTCATCCGCTCATCGTTCTGCAGATCGTGTATGGCGACGTTGATGTCCGAGATGTCGCTCTCGTGCTTTTTGAAATATCCGTCGGGCTTCAGATAGTCGAATACGGCAGGCACAAAGCCACTCCAGTCGCTCCGCCCACCTATCTGTCCGCTGTAGGCAGCTATATAGCCTGTCTGTGGTTCAGTCGCTTCGCCGTCCTTCCGGGGCTTTTCCACAATCAGCACGCCGAACATCTTGCCACGGTCTATTTCCTCGCGCCAGTCGTCACGCTGGGCGATTTTATCCTGCAGCTCCTTGCAGACCATGATGCAGAGAGGGTGCGGCTCATAACAGAACGGATTGTTCATTCTCTCGGGCAACCGGATGCCCGAGGCTGGGTCTATATGTATAGGATGAAATTTCATGCTGCAAAGATACGATATTTTTTTATATTCTTTTCGCTCATTCAGAATTTTGCATTATCTTTGCATTAGTTTTTATTAAATCACGATGACACAACATAACAGTACATTTTTCTATCATCTTGTCGCCTTCATCACTGTGGCGATATGGGGAACCACCTTTGTCTCCACCAAGGTGCTGATGCTTCATGGCCTCTCGCCAGCCCAGATATTCACCCTTCGTTTCTTCATGGCTTATGTGCTGATGCTGTGTTTCAACCACCGTCGGCTTTTCGCCTCGTCGTGGCGCGATGAGGGCAGGATGATGCTGTTGGGCATTACGGGCGGCTCACTCTACTTTCTGAGCGAGAACGAGGCGATGAACTTCACCACTGCCACCAACACCTCGCTCATCGTCTGCTCGTGTCCTCTTTTCGCCACCTTGTTGGTGAGGCTCGTCTATCGCTCCTCTCGCATTCATGTGGTTCAGTTGATGGGTTCGCTGTTGGCATTTGTAGGCATGGTCATCGTGGTGCTCAACGGCCGTTTCGTGCTCCATCTCTCTCCGGTGGGCGATGCGTTGGCTTTCACAGCCTGTATGTGCTGGGCAGTCTATTCGCTGCTCATGAAGTCGATGTCCGACAAGTACAGTGCCGCATTCATCACGCGAAAGGTGTTCTTCTATGGCGTACTCACCATTCTGCCCTATTATGCCGTGGTGCCAGGTCTTCCCTCCCCCGAGGTGCTCACGCAGCCCGTGGTACTTGCCAATCTGCTCTTCCTGGGCTGCCTGGCTTCCATGGTGTGTTTCCTCACGTGGAACTGGTGCATCTCCAAGTTGGGAGCCGTCAAAGCCACCAACTGGGTTTATTTCAACCCCATCTCCACCATGATCTTTGCCTCCTGGGTACTGGGCGAGAAAATCACTCCCTACTTCCTCGCAGGTGCTGCCTGCATCCTCATTGGTATGTACACAGCCGACAGGAAGACAGAATAAAAACAAACTTATTTGGCATTTACACCTCTTTATTTTAAAACTACAGGCAATTTACAAAGCTCTTGCTCAACATGCTGCGTTACGCCTCTGGAAAGAGTAGCCGGCAGGCCCAGTAGTTAAGGGAGTTAAAGGAGTTAAGACAACAGTCTTTTTGGCGTATTTTTTTAAGCAGCAAGACATACGTTTTAACTCCTTAACTCCCTTAACTCCCTTAACTCCTTTAACTTCCTGATATGCGAAAGTTCAGTGATAATAAAAAAAATCGTAACGGAAGAAGATAAATTAACTTCCGTTACGATGATAAGGTCTGCTTACTTCGCTGCCAATACCTCAACCTCTACCAAGACCCCCTTGGGCAGCTTCTCTACAGCTACGGCAGAGCGGGCAGGGAAAGGCTGGCTGAAGAACTCGGCGTAAACCTCGTTCATGGCTGCAAAATCGTCCATGCTGTCCAAATAGACAGTAGTCTTCACCACGTGGGCGAGGTCGGTGCCGGCAGCCTTCAGGATGTTCTGCGCGTTGGTGAGCGCCTGGCGGGTCTGCTCCTTGATGCCACCCTCTACGAAATTACCCGTTGCAGGGTCGATAGGAATCTGACCCGATGCAAATACGAAACCATTAACTTCAATAGCCTGGCTATAAGGACCTATAGCAGCAGGCGCGTTGTCTGTGTGAATTGCGTTCATAATTTTTACCTTTTAATTTCTTATTTTTTTATTTTTTACCTTTTTACCTTTAAACAATATACAGGTGGAAGCCCTTTTCTTCGAGCGCCCCCTTGATTTCCTTCACGTGATCAGCATCACGGGTCTCCATGGTGAGACGCAGCACACACGAGTTCACCTTCTGGCGGTTGGCAGAACGGTCGTGGTGCACACCCGTGATGTTTCCACCCAAGCTTGCTATCACCGAGCACACTTCCACCAGTTCGCCCGGTTTGTCGTCGAGCTCCATCTCGATGGTGCATAGGCGTCCGCTCTTGGCAAGACCACGCGTAATCACACGGTTCAGAATCGTCACATCGATGTTACCGCCGCTCACGATACAGATAGTCTTCTTGCCCTTCACCGGCACCTTGTTGTACATCACGGCAGCCACACTGGCAGCACCGGCGCCCTCAGCCACCATCTTCTCGCTCTCTATCAGTTTCAGGATGGCAGCACAGATCTCGTCCTCGCTCACCGTCACAATCTCGTCTACGTATTTCGAGCAAGTCTCAAAAGTCAGCTTGCCAGGCTCCTTCACAGCGATGCCGTCGGCCACAGTTGCCACCGAGGGCAGTTTCTCCTGCTTGTGGTCGTGCAGACTCTGCACCATGCTGGCAGCACCCTCTGCCTGCACGCCATAGATCTTGACCTTGGGGTTGAGCGACTTGATGGCAAACGCCACACCCGAAATCAGTCCGCCGCCGCCCACAGGCACCACGACAGCCTCCACCTCGGGCAGCTGGTCCAGAATCTCCAGGCCAATCGTCCCCTGACCAGCAATCACGTTCTCGTCGTCGAAAGGATGCACAAAGGTGTAGCCGTGCTCGTCGCGCAGCTCCAGTGCCCTCTGATAAGCATCATCGTAGACTCCCGGCACCAGACACACCTCAGCGCCCAATCGCTTGGTAGCCTCCACCTTCGATATAGGAGCGCCCTCGGGCAGACATATCAGACTCTTCACACCCATGGCAGTAGCACCGAGCGCCACACCCTGGGCATGGTTGCCCGCCGAACAGGCTATCACACCCTTTGCCTTCTCTTCTGGAGTGAGTTGCGAAATCTTGTAGTAAGCACCACGAATCTTAAACGATCCCGTCTTCTGCAGACATTCCGGCTTCAAAAACACATCACTCTCTGGGTTGATTCGCGGAGTGTGAACCAGCTCAGTCTTTCTAATCACTTTGCTCAGCACGAAGCGAGCCTTGTAGAAATTGTCCAGCTGTAACATATTATATTATTTCATTAAATATTCAAAAACTTCTCCAACGCCGCAGCCACACCGTCCTCCTCGTTCGACAGCGTCACATAGTCGGCGTCGGCTCTCACCTCTGGCGCAGCATTCGCCATGGCCACGCCCATTCCCGCCAATCGCAGCATACTCAGGTCGTTATATCCGTCGCCGAAGGCAATCATATCCGCAGGCGTGAGGTTCACCTTAGCCAACAGTCTCAACAGCGACTGCGCCTTGTCGATGCCCTTCGGCACCAGTTCCAGGAAGAAAGGCGCCGATCTGAACACATCCATCTTGTCGCCCAGCTGTTCAGCCAGTTCCTCCTCAGCAACAATCATCGTTGCCGGTTCTCCCGTCATGAGCAGTTTGGTGGGGTTAGGCTCCAAGTGCATCAGCAGGTTGTCCACACGTCTGATGTTCATCTTGTTGATGCGCGACTCCTCCTTCACGTAAGGGTCGTCGGGTATTTCCGTCACGATCTCGTTTCCGGCGTAGCCCAACAGAGCATGCCCCTTCTGCTTGGCGTATTCGTAGATGACGGGGATGGCAGATGGCGGCAGGTGCTGTGCGAAGCATTCCTGCTGTGTGCCCCAGTCTACGATTTTTCCACCGTTGTAAGCCAGGATGAAACCGCCATGTGTGTCGAGCTTCAGCTCGTTGGCAAGCGGTACGATGCCATAGGTCGGTCTTCCCGAAGCCAGTACCACGATGGCACCCTCTTGCTGTGCCTTGAGTAGCACCTCCCGTGTTTTGGGAGTTATCACCTTGTCGTGGTTGGTGAGAGTTCCGTCTAAGTCGAGTGCGATGATGCGGTAGGGCAAGTGTGCCTGATTTCTGTTTTGCTGTTTGTCCATATCTTGTCTTTTTGCTTGCAAAGGTAGTGCAAAACGAAGACAATACAAAATAAATTCATTTATTTTTATTGTTGAGTGCAGCCTACTTTATTAAAAGGTAGTGCAAAACGAAGACAATACAAAATAAATTCGTTTATTTTTATTGAAGTTTCGCAAATGAGGGAACTTCTGTCAAACATACAAAAAAACGCTCCTCGACATAAGAATGTGAGAGGAGCGCCAACCTTTGTCAGAAAAGGGGTTTAATAGACATAATTTTCCTGATGATGTTATGACACCGTCGTGTCATTGGGCAAAATATCTTGTTCGGCAAAGTTAAGCATTTCTTATGAAAGTGCAAACACAGAAAAACTCACATCGTGTCTAAATGGGTGCAAGGAGTGCTTATGCTGTCGGAAAACGTGCCTATGTGGTAAAAAATAATCGTTAGTTAGAAGATAAAAGCAAAGAAAGTTTGTAGTCAAGGCTTTGTCGTTTCAAAAAAAATGATTAATTTCGCAGCAGATTATTTGGAATAAAAAAGTAGTGAAAACATATCTGAAGTACATGATCTTGGCGACAGTGAGCCTGTGCTTGCTGTTTGTGGCGGCTTGTAGTCGGCAGGAAGGAAAGGCTGTGCCTGATGCAGAGCAGCTCCTGTTGCAGCAGCTTGAGGACTCAATAGGTGCCAAGTCGCCGCAAGCCCGACAGATGATTCTCAAGGCTATGGCTGAGGCGCCCGACAGCATCGCTTACTATGAATGCTATGTAAGGATGGGCAAGATGTACTGTCTTTCTGCCACTCCCGACTCCATGGCACCTTATCTGAAGGCGACAATCGACTTTGCCAAGAGGCAGCCCTCATCGTCGAGGTGCAACGCTTTGTTGGCTTATGCTTATAATTGCCAGGCTGTCAACCTGCACAACTTCCACAAAGCCCCCGACGAGGTGATCAGGCTCTATCATCGTGCCGACTCGCTGTTGGGGGAGAGTAATCTGCAGAGTCAGCGCCCACTGGTGTGTGCCAATCTGGCTGACGCCTATCTCTTCAAGAACCGCCTCGTAGAGGCTGCCGCATGGTACAGAAGAGCACTCTTCCTGGTGGATTCGCTCGAGCTGCCCAAGCAAGACAACGTGACGCTCTATATGGGTCTTGCCACCATCTATCAGCAACTCAACGACTGGAAAACATCGCTGCGCTACTATCAGCAGACGGAGGCTTGCATGAAATCCATGTCGGTGGGAATGCAGGCTTATTTTCTGAACAATTATGGCAACTACTATTATTACACCAAGGACTACGAGGCATCGCTCCGGAAGTTCGTCGCCCTGAAAAGCCTGTTGGAGAAACATCACATGCAGGACAATTTCGATATGTTCATCTGCAAGGTAAACTTGGCGGATGTGTATCTGAACCTCAATCGCCTCGACTCCACAGCTCATTATCTTGACGAAGTGGAGCCCTTTGCCAGCCGCACCAACGATGCGCTGATCACCTACTACTGCAACACCATACGTATAGGCCTGGCGGTGAAGCGTGGCAACATGGCAGAAGTGAAGTCGGTCCTCGACACGGAGAAGGGAATTGACACAGCCAACATCGCCTTTACGATGAGACAGGTGCGCAACAATTACCTGCGGCGCTACTATGAGTCGACGGGCAACTACCGCATGGCTTACGACAACCTGAGAGAGGACATGAGGAAGAACGACTCCTTGGAGCACAACCGCATCAATATGCGGGCCTCGGAAATCATGGAGCGATTCACGCAGGACACACTGAAGCTGCATCATTCCCTGGAACTCGAACGAAAGAATGCCGACATACAGCAGGCGCATGCCACAACCTTTGCCGTCGTGTCGGCTGCATTGGTGCTGGCACTGATATTCGCACTGTGGATATTGCGTACGCGAAAGCGCGACCTGCAGACGAAGATGAACATCATGAAACTGAGGCTGGGAAGCGCACGCAACCGCATCTCGCCCCACTTTGTGTTCAATGTGCTCAACAATAAGATTGTGCACTCCGAACAGCAGGAAGCACACGAACTGCAGGAGCTTACCCGACTCATCAGAGCCAACCTCGACATCTCGTGCCAGCTGGCTGTAACCCTGGGCGAAGAACTCGACTTCGTGAACCAGTATGTGAAGGTAGAACAGCAGTTGCTGAGCGATGACTTCGACTTTCATATTCATATCGCTCCCGATGTATATATAAATAAGGTGAAGATATCCTCCATGTTTGTGCAGATACTGGTAGAGAATGCCTTTGTGCACGGACTCAGAGGATGGGAAGGACACAAGCAACTCGACATCAGCGTGGAGCGCAGGCAGAAGATGATACGGATAGCCGTATGCGACAACGGACCCGGTTTCGATATACGAAGCGTAGGACGCAGCAAGCGCACGGGGCTCAGCATCATCACGCAGACCATAGCCATCGTCAACGAGCGCAACAGAAACAAGATGTCCTTCGCCATGACCAACAGGAAAGACGAGGCGGGTAACGCCTGTGGATGTGAGGCTGTCATCATGGTGCCAGACGACTTCCGACTGGATTTCTAAACCCTGAAAGTAAAAGAAAACAAAAAACCAACATCACATACAGCTCATGAAAACAATCATTATCGACGACAACAAGGATGCAGCCCGAAGCCTGGCAGAGCATCTCGCAGATTACGACGAGGTCAGCGTGGCAGGCATCGCCTACAACGGATTCGACGGACTCACTATGGTGAGCGAGCATCAGCCCGACCTGATATTCCTCGACGTACAGCTGCCCGACATCTCGGGGCTCGACTTCCTCGACCGTGTCGACATCTTCACGCATGGACGCTGCCGTGTAGTGATGTACACCGCCTATGATGAGTTTGTGCTGCCTGCCTTCCGCAAGAAAGCCTTCGATGTACTGCTCAAGCCCATAGACGGGAAAGAACTGGAAACGGTAATGGGCAGACTGCAGAAAGTGACAGCCGCAAGCGACGGCAAGAAGGAAATGCAGGACGGCAAGAAGAGCGACGACAAGTTTCTGCTCTATACCAACACCGTAGACTTTCGGCTCGTGGACAAGCGCGACGTGTGCCTCTTTCAGTACAACCATGAGGTGCGGTGCTGGGAGGCTGTGGTGGCAGGATGCAAGACTCCGGTGAGGCTGAAGCGCACACTGAAGAGCGAGGAACTGCTCGATTTCGACAGCCAGTTTGTGCAGGTGAGCCAGCGATGCATCATCAATATGAACTATCTCATCGAGGTGGTCGACAACGTGTGCCATTTCTATCCACCCTTCGAAACGCTCACTCATGTAAAGGTGGGGCGGTTCTATCGGCGCAAACTCATAGAGAGGTTCAGCAGTCTGTAGACAACCCCCGTCATTGTGTGAAAAATCACTATCGTGAGCTGTTTTGTGCCAAAAACTACTATTATGAGCAGTTTTGTGCGATTTTATTATAAAAAATCGTCAATATGTTAGCCATTTGCCAAGAATTTTGTAATTTTGCACCGCAAACTTTAAACAAACAATAAAAGAATGGCTAATTTGAGATTTGAGGTTGTAGCCGAGGCCTTCAAGAAAAGACCTGTAGAGGTGGATGCTCCCAAGACAAGACCTTCGGAGTATTTCGCCAAGTATGTATTCAACCGCCAGAAGATGTACAAGTATCTTCCATCCGATGTGTACGAGAAACTCATCGACGTGATAGACAACGGTACCCGACTGGATCGTTCCATCGCCGACTCTGTGGCAGCCGGCATGAAACTATGGGCAGAGGAAAACGGGGTAACACACTATACGCACTGGTTTCAGCCCCTCACGGAGGGAACAGCTGAAAAGCACGACGCCTTCGTAGAGCACGACGGAAAGGGCGGCATGATAGAAGAGTTCTCCGGAAAACTGCTCGTACAGCAGGAACCTGACGCCAGTTCATTCCCCAACGGAGGTATCCGCAACACCTTCGAGGCGCGTGGCTATTCGGCATGGGATCCTACATCGCCGGTCTTCATCATCGACGACACACTGTGCATTCCTACCATCTTTATCTCTTACACTGGCGAGGCTCTCGACTACAAGGCTCCGTTGCTGCGTTCGCTCCACACACTGAGTGAGGCGGCTACCGACGTGTGCCATTACTTCTATCCACAGGTCAAGAAGGTGCAGACCAACCTGGGATGGGAACAGGAATATTTCCTTGTGGACGAGAGTCTCTACTCGGCACGCCCCGACCTGATGCTTACTGGGCGAACCCTTATGGGGCACGACTCAGCCAAAAACCAGCAGATGGACGACCATTACTTCGGCACCATTCCAGAGCGTGTGCAGGCGTTCATGAAAGACCTGGAAATCCGTGCTCTCGAACTGGGTATTCCCTGCAAGACACGCCATAACGAAGTGGCGCCAAACCAGTTTGAACTGGCTCCTATCTACGAGGAGTGCAACCTCGCTGTCGACCACAACATGCTGTTGATGAGCTTGATGAAGCGTGTGGCTCACAAGCACAGCTTCCGAGTACTGTTGCATGAAAAGCCATTTGCCGGTGTCAACGGCTCGGGCAAGCACAACAACTGGAGTCTCTGTACCGATACAGGTGTGCTGCTACATGCTGCAGGCAAGACTCCCGAGGACAATCTGCGCTTTGTCGTCTTCATCGTGGAAACCCTGATGGGCGTGTACAAGCACAACGGTCTGCTCAAGGCCTCCATCATGAGTGCCACCAATGCGCACCGACTGGGTGCCAACGAGGCTCCTCCAGCCATCATCTCATCTTTCTTAGGCAAGCAGCTCACCGACCTGCTCGATCATATCGAGAAAGCCGACAAGGAAGAACTCTTTGCCCTGGCAGGCAAGAAGGGTGTGGAGCTCGACATTCCGGAGATTCCTGAGTTGATGATCGACAATACCGACCGCAACCGTACTTCCCCATTCGCCTTCACCGGCAACCGATTCGAGTTCCGTGCCGTAGGCAGCGAGGCCAACTGTGCATCGTCGCTCATAGTGCTGAATGCGGCTGTGGCCGAGGCGCTGCAGAACTTCAAGACAAGAGTCGATGCTCTCATCGAGGCTGGCGAGGACAAGACTTCCGCCATCATCGACGTAGTGCGCGAGGATATCAAGACCTGCAAGCCCATCCGCTTCGACGGCAATGGCTACAGCGACGAGTGGAAGGAAGAAGCTCAGAAGCGCGGACTCGACTGCGAGGCGTCCTGCCCCGTCGTCTTCGACCGTTATCTCGACAAGGAAAGCATCGACATGTTCGCCAAAACCAATGTGATGAGCGAGAGTGAGCTGAAGGCGCGCAACGAGGTGAAATGGGAAATCTACACCAAGAAGATTCAGATAGAAGCCCGTGTGATGGGCGACCTCACGATGAACCACATCATTCCTGTGGCAACCCACTACCAGAGCCGTCTGGCAAAGAATGTAGAGGGCATGATCAATATATTCGGCGGCGAGGAAGGCAAGAAGCTCACCGCCCGCAATGTGAAGATTATCCGTGAGATAGCCGAGCGCACGCAGACCATAGAGACTGGAGTAGAGGCACTGGTGAATGCCCGCAAGGTGGCCAACAGAATAGAGAGCGAGCGCGAGAAAGCCGTGGCTTATCACGACACCGTGGCGCCTAAGATGGAGGAAATCCGTTATCAGATCGACAAGCTCGAGCTTCTTGTAGCCGACGAGCTCTGGACACTGCCAAAGTATCGCGAACTGCTCTTCATCCGATAATCATTCGCGAAGAAATTGAGGCTGTGAAGCTTCGAAAATTTAGAAAAACAGAAGATGGAAGATTAATTTAAGTTAATAATCCGTAAAAATAATACTTGAGGACTGCAGAGTTACACATAATAGAATAAAAATGTGTACTTTTGCAGTCCGATTATTTGTGGGGATACGCTTAGAGTCCCCTGGGCAGTGTGTGTTAATAGCAATCTCCTGTGGCCGGGAATTGCGGTTAGTGAATCGCCTGTCTAAAAGTGAGTAAAAAGATTTAAAAACGTTTTTTAGTAGTAATTTAAAATTTAAAATGGACACATTAAGTTTCAAGACTATCTCCGTAAACAAGGAGACAGCTAAGAAAGAGTGGGTTGTAATCGACGCAACAGACCAGGTAGTTGGTCGCCTTTGCTCAAAGGTTGCTAAGTTGCTTCGTGGTAAGTACAAGCCAACTTTCACTCCACACGTAGATTGTGGTGACAACGTAATCATTA
>OIXW01000348.1_pt1 | contig 13619 bp, 6 predicted proteins | sample 1587951 | NCBI WGS metagenome assembly OIXW01 (sample SAMN03283239) | human gut metagenome | biome: human-associated habitat; material: feces | host: Homo sapiens | place: Peru | collected 2012
GACACCGCTAAAGGTACTATCACTTGGGAGAAGATTCAGAAGCTTTTAAGTGGTTTGCTGATAGGAGAAGAGTTCTCTTTTGACAAGGATGGTAACATCCTTGCTCACTCAATCTCCTCTGATGGGACAAGCGAAGAGAACGGCAAGGGTTTTACCATTCTACAGAAAGACCCTCTTACCAACACCTATAAGCTCTGCATCGATGAGGTTATCGCTTACACCGTGGCTACGGTAGGCAGGCTCTTCGTAAACGGAAATTCCCGATTCGTAGGAGAATTATCAAGCAAGCAGTTTATATCCGGGTTCCTTGGAGGCTTGGGCTGGGGTATCTACAATACGCCAGTTACCAATGCAGCAGGAGTGCAGGAAAACAAGTGGACGGGTGAGTTTGATAACGTTATCGTGCGCGGTTCGCTCAGAGTCTTCGAGATGGTGGTTTCGCAGCTTCTAGGAGAAAACGACAACCGCATCTTTACGGGAATGCTGGAGGTGGATCATTATGATGCGGCGTCCGGAAAGGTGTATCTCGACACGAAGGATGGAACCATGTACAATCCATTTCGTAAGGACGATTACATCATGGTGCAGCAGTATAATGGTGAACCGTCTGAGGGCAACAACTACTACGTAACTAAAGGCTACGAGCTGATTGTCACCGAGGTTGGAAGCGAAGGAACTGGAAAGGATATGCTTGCATGGGTCAAGTTCCGGGATTTCACTACCACAATGGAGGGCGCTACAGCCGAGTCTCTCATCAAGAAGAAGGATACCTTTGTGCGAGTGGATAACCTCAGCGACTCACAGCGTAAGGGTATCATACAGCTGATGACCGTGGGTGCGAATACTCCGTATATGGATATTATCTACGGAATGAAGACTGATCCGAACAATGCGCTGAAGGGCAGACTCGGTAATCTGAAGGGCATCGTTCATCCTATCCTCGGAGAATTGTCGGGATTCGGAGAGTTCTTGAATAATCTCTATGCGGTTGGCGATTTTATTATCCAGCGCACAGGAGAAAGTGTTGACTCGAAGCTTCAGGTGCTCGAAAATATGTTTTCCAGCAGATTTTCACAGACCAGCTACGAGCTTACCAACTCTGATAACTATCTAGAGAATGGTCAGTTCCTTGAGCAGGTAAGAGATGATGATGACACGATAATCTCCTGCTGGGCGGTGGATTCCACGGATGAGTCGATGTTCTGGGCAGATGCGCTTGGCAATCCGTTTATGGTTAATGGCTTGCTCTCAGTAAGCGGAAACCGCAAGGTGTCGATAGACAAGATGGACGGAAGGCAGGTGCTGCGCTTGCAGAACTGCGGAGTGAAGCAGCTGAATGCTCACATCAAGCAGCCGGGCACTCATAAAGAGTATCAGCAGCTTAGCGGTTCGACAGGAGACAACGGCTTGAAGAAGCCTGCTACAGGCAGCACCGATGTGCAGGATAGGCTCTACATCAGCATCCGTATCTTTGCCAAGACAGCGGGAACGCTGACAGTTGGCTTCGAGGGCTGCTCATCGGTATCGGGTAAGAGTAATACGCTGACCGCTCAGAATATCGCCGTGCCTTATTCGGGAGACTGGACGAACATTCCTCTTGAGGGAGTATGGAATGGAACTGGTGATTTCGTCCTCCGCTATACGGGTGACTGCTATATCGCCATCGCTTCAATTACAGACAAACCTCTCAGCGAGTTTTCGAAGAGTGTAAGCACTCAGATAAAGCAGACTGCCACGAACATCCAGCTCTTGGGCGAGAATATCGACAGCGTGAATGGCACGACTACGCAGCTGGGGCTTGACTTGGATGCGGCTAAAGAACAAATCACACTGTATGTTGAGCAGACGAAAGAAAATTTATATACAATTAGTCTGATACAGGAGAAAGTCGAAAGTATCGAATCTACAGTTGGGCAGGCTGCAACCAAAGAAGAGCTGAAAAAAAATAAAGAAACCCTGGATGGTGCTATAGCGAAGAGTCTCGAAGATGCCAAGGATTATGCCAAAGGGTATGCCGATGACGTTGGTACAGGTATAAGAAATGATTATGGCTCTGCAATTACTACAGTTCAGCAGAAGAAGGATTCCTGGAGTGTTGCTTCGGGAATGTTCGATGCTAAAGGCAGCCTTACTGCTGCTGGTATTACGTCGATAACTCCGACGGTTACCTCCATAGCCAACACTAGGTTTGACGAAAATTGGGGTGCCATCAAATCCGGTTATGTCGCTACCGGAGACTTTGCCAGGTTGTTCTCGCAAGCGTGTAAGGATGGAGAGGTCGTGACCAGTGCGCAAATCAGCACATTCATCACAAAGGATGAAACAAATAAAATGATTTCAAACGCCACCATCCAAGCCGACAAGATAGCTCTTACGGGTCACACTATGGCGTTCACTGGCGACCAGATTACTATCGACACCAGCAACTTCAAGCTAGATGGAAGTGGAAACGTCAGTATGAAGGGAGAGATTAATGCAACTAGCGGAAGTATAGCCGGATTCAATATCAATAAAAATTCAATAGGCTCTATAGGGCAGACTGAAGGCATGAGCCTGTCGAATGAATACCTCCAGTTTATGGATCAAGCATATCTACACGGTGAAGGTTATTTCGTCACTTGTGGCAACTTTATGGGAACTGGTCTTAGAATTAATTCTGTAACAAGTGCATCTAACGACCTGAGCACAGGTATTTGGATTTTGATAGATGCCGGTACTTCAACGCCATCAGGCAAGATGTGCACGGCATTAGACTTATGCACACGTTGGGCAGATCAAGCAGGTAGTTTTGATTCAACAAACGCTTACGAGGGTAATCATGCTATCGTTATACGTGGTGGAGATGTGATAGGTCTCAGGCCATCTTATGTGAGAATCACGGCGAATTACTCGTTAACGGAATACAATCATACGATAGAATGTAGCAATAATAACGAGATTACTCTCGATTTGCCTTCAAGCCCTAGACTTGGACAGTGTTATACTATAATTCAGAGAGGTGGTAAGGTAGTATTGTCTTCTGGTAGTAAGATTAATATATTGAATATACGCGAAGGAAGCTTGTCTGGTACTTGGTACTCTGATACGAAGGGACAGGTGAGTTGGTTTTGGTATAACGGGGGACAGTGGATTGTGACTTATTCAACAAGGTAAAACATAATAGATTATGAAAATAAAGTTAGAACAACTCGAGATTTTTATGACTCTCGACAAGAAGGTGAGTCAAGTGATTAATGCACGCAAGCAGATTGCCAATCTTATCTACTCTCAGGGTGCAGGATTCGGGCTGGCGGGACAGGCTCTTGCCGTGAAGATGTGGAACGGTGACGACGAGATAGATTATTCCTCAGAGGAAGCATCTATCATCAGAGCCGTAGTTGAGAAGACAACCGCACCTTGCTTCATCGAAGCAGTCAACAAGGCGATAGAAGCAGGTACAAACGCATAAAAATCAGAATTATGAGCAACGAAAAAAGTAATATTGAAGAAGCCTTCAAGAGTACATCTTGGTCTTCCTTGAGCGCGGAGTTTGCTCCGCATTTCTTCGAGTATCTGAAAAATCACTCGAAGAATGTGTACGAGTGCGAGAGGGTTCAGTCTCTCGAATACGTCACCACCGTTCCTGCCCTCTATGACGACGGCAAGGGAACGAGAAAGCAGGTGGTTGTACCGATGAAGGTCTTCACGAAGGATATTGATGCGCAGCTCGAAGAAGCCAAGAAAGCGGTAGGTATCGCTAACCAGGCATCCGAGAAGGCAAACGAAGCATCTAAGACTGCCAACAATGCCTTAGCTGCCGTGAACAAAGCTACGGAGCAGGCTGCCGCAGCCACCTCCGCAGCCAACACAGCAGCCAAGGCTGCTACAGATGCAGCTGCCGGAATCACCGATACCCTCAATGAGCAGGATGCTAAAATCGGAGCAATCGGCAAGAAGCTCGATGACCATATTGCAGACGTGGCAGGCAACAAGGGTGGCAACACCTACAATGTGACTTCGCAGGTTCCTCTCGCCAGCGGTTACTATACGCTCACTACTGCCATAGCAGCCGTGCCGGAAAAGAACCGCAGCAAGGGTTTGTGTATCACCTACGAGGAATCGCAGGGTAAATGGATTACCAAGCAGTTTGTCGGTACTGACATCAGCACTTGGAATGCAGCCGCAAGCTGGGAAGACTTCGGCGGCGGTGGTACGGTGAAGACCATCACCTTGAACGGAGAGAAGAAGAACCCAGACGTCAAGGGCAACGTGAACCTCGACATCCCTAAAGTAGAGGTAGATGAATCCCTCGACCAGGAATCCACCAACCCGGTGCAGAACAAGGCAATCGTGGCAAGGCTCAACGAACTGGAAGCATCAGCCTTGAAGTCTGTAGATGTAGAGCCGAATGATGATGAGACTGCCGTACACGTTACCTTCCGCAACAAGCGAGACGAGGAAATCACTTCCGCAGACTTACCGATGGGTAGCGGTGGAGGTGGCGGTGGTGGAGATACCTCGCTCACCAAGGTAGTTATCTCTGCCCACGTAGATAACAGCATCATCAAGGTAGGCGGTCACGCCATGCTCTCCTATACCTACGACCACCAGTATGCTTCGGGCGACGACAAGGGACAGAGTACTGGACAGAAGGCAACCATCGAGGTTCAGATGAAGCTGGGTGCTACCACCATCTACAGCCAGACCCTCACAGACGTGAGTGCCGGAACCTATCAGATAGACTTGTCAAGCTACCTCCTCGCAGGTACAACTGACATCTATGTGCGTGCCACCGCAACCGACCCTGCTACAGGCAAGACGCAGACCAAGCAGGCATACACATCCGTGAAGGCGGTGACACTCGCCCTCTCAAGCTCGTTTGATATCGCCGACTGCATCACGGCTGGCGGCTATGACCCATCATCAACCATCAGCATCCCTTATGCCGTGAGCGGTTCGGGAACCAAGGTGGTTACGCTTTATGTAGATGGTGTGCAGAGAAATGCCAACACCGTGACTCGTTCGGGAACCACAAACGGAAGCTTCAATCTCTCGATGCTCTCGCTTGCAGACGGAAGGCACACGATACAGATGGTTGCTGAGATGGAAGCAAGTCCTACGCTTACCCTCCGCTCAGACAGCATCTATATGGATATACTGAGAGGTCAGCCTACACAGCCGTATATCGGCACCAAGATGACGCACGAGGATGGAAGTATCCTCGACAGTACGCATCATCTGTCACCTTCCTTGTCTGTCGGACAGTATGAGCAGCTGAAGCTTGAGTTCGTCGCTTACGACCCTAATACGACTCCTGCCGCAATGAAGGTGAAGCGTGATGGAATGATTACGCAGACCGTCAGTGTGCCTCGTCAGGCGCAGGTTTATACCAACCGCTATCAGGAGAAGGGCGAGGTGCAGATGGAGTTCATCTGTGGCAAGACCAGCTATCCGTTTACCGTGAATGTGGAGAAGAGCAGTGTGGATATCAGCGAGACTTCCGCAGGTATGGTTCTGAAGCTGTCAGCTGCCGGACGTGCCAACTCGGAGGAGAACCCAGGAGAATGGAACTATGAGGGCATCCGCACAACCTTCGAGGGCTTCGACTGGAGCAGTAACGGATGGGATGGCGATGCGCTAAACCTTACGAACGGCGCAAAGATTACTATCGGGTATCAGCCGTTTGCCACAGACCTCACCACCTCGGGCGGTACGCTGGAGGTAGAGATCATGACTAGCAACGTAACCGACAGAGACGGCATCGTGATGAGCTGTTTTTCTGAAAATGTAGGTTTTGAGCTGACTGCGCAGGAAGCAAGAATCAGAACCGCAGCGGGAACGGAGGTAAGCACCAAGTTCGCTTCGGATATGAGCTACAAGATTGCCTTCGTGGTAAACCAGAAATCGGGCAACAGACTGCTCGAACTGTTCGTGAATGGCGAATTGTCGGGTGCGGTGCAGTTCTCTCAGACTGATACGCTCAGACAGGAAACGCCTGTTAATATCACGGTAGTTTCTGACAATGCAGACGTAACCATCCGCAACATCAGAGTGTATGACCGTGCGCTGAACGATGATGAGGAGCTTAACAACTTCATCGTTGACCGCAAGACACTCGACGAGATGGTTGTGCTTTTTCAGAAAAACGACGTGATGAACGATGAAGGTACTGACGTGGATATCGAAAAGCTGAGAAAGCAGGGCAAGGGCGTGATGCGTATCGTAGGTGATATCGACCTGCTCAATCAGACGAACAACAAGAAGTTCGAGATTCCGGTGGATATATATTTCTATTCACCTTACGGCAAGGAATATGACTTCATCATCAAGCAGTGCGGTCTTCGCATACAGGGTACATCATCAACAACCTACCCTCGAAAGAACTACCGCATCTACATGAGCAGAAGCAGCAAGTATCATACGGAGCTGTATATCAACGGAGTATTGCAGGATGGCTTCAAGTATTCGTTCAAGCCGGGTGCAAGACCTGTCGACATTTTCTGTATCAAGGCAGACTTCGCGGATTCTTCATCTACTCACAATACGGGTGCGGTGAGAATCGTCAACGACGTGTTCAAGCGATGTGGCTGGCTCACTCCTCCACAGGCGGCATACAAGGGTAACTATGATGTGCGTATCGGTGTAGATGGATTCCCTATCGACTGCTTCTACGACCAGAACGGAGACGGAACAAATGCCTATCTCGGCAAGTACAACTTCAACAATGAGAAGTCCGGTTCAAGCATCGTTTACGGCTTCGAGGGTATCGAGGGTTATAATGATGCAGAAACGCTTGCTGGACAGAGAAATAAGTGTATCTGCCTAGAGTTCTTGAATAACTCGGAAACTCTCTGCCTTTTCGGTACAGCCGATATGACCCGCTTCGATGATGCGCTGGAGTTCCGCTTCAAGCCTGATAAGACTTGGGATACCGCCGACGAAGAAGACAGGGCTGCCGTGAAGAGACTGTGGCAGTGGATTCAGAGCTGCAAGGGCAATCCTACCAAGTTCCTCAACGAGTATCAGGATTACTTCTTCAACGAAGCGCCGTTCGCGTGGTATCTGATTACCGACTACTTCATGGGTGTGGATTCACGAGCGAAGAATATGATGCTCTGTACGTGGGATGGCATACACTGGATGTTCCTGCCTTACGATATGGATACACTCTTCGGTGTCCGCAACGACTCCGTATTGAAGTACGCATACACAATCACCCACGAGACATTCGACGACAGTATCGGCTCTTATGCCTTTGCGGGTCACGACTCGGTATTGTGGGATTTGGTACGTGGATGCCCAGACAAGCTGCGTGAGGTGGCTGACAAGATCAGAAGCAATATGTCGCTCGAATATGTGTTGAACGTGTTCAACGAGGAGCAGATGGGTAACTGGTGCGAGCGTATATATAATAAGGATGGCATCTTCAAGTATATCACTCCGCTCATTGATGGCGTGCAGACAACATCTGGTACTACCTATTATAACTATCTCTATGCGATGCAGGGTAGCCGATACGCTCACCGATGCTACACAATCCAGAACCGATTCGCCCTGCTCGATAGTCAGTATGTCTGCGGTACTTATCGAAAAGATAGCTTCGGATGCTACTTCGGTTACAAGTTCTCGACCGACAACCGCAAGATAAAGATTACATCCAGCGAGAGATATTACTTCGGCTACGGATATACATCAGGAACCCCGAAGCAGAGTGCGGTGCTCGCAGAAGCTAAAGGCTCTCAGGTGCAGCTCACCCTCAACACCGACCTCATCGTCAACGACCCTCAATACATCTATGGAGCAAGCCGCATGATGGGTCTCGACCTTACGGATGTGAGCCACGCCATCTTGCAGACCCTCAATCTCAGCAACTGCACGGCTCTCCGTACACTCGATGTAAGCTGTCAGGCTACGCAGACAACGCTCAACAACCTGCTTGTTGACGGCTGCAAGAATCTCCGTGTACTGAAGATGGATGGCTTGAAGAGTACTCAGCTTACCAGCATCGACCTCAGTAGGAACACCAAGATGGAGCAGTTCAGCGCATCGAACACTTCGCTGACAGGTGTAAGCTTCGCACAGGGTTCGCCTCTTGTAAAGGTAGTGCTCCCTGCAACCTTGCAGACGTTGGAACTCCGTTATCTGCCGAAGCTGACGAATGACACGCTGACCCTCGAAGGTACTGAGAATATCACAAGACTCGTGGTAGATGGCTGTCCGAACATCAACTGGCTTAAGCTGAGAGAGAAGTGTACCGGCATCAGATACCTCCGTGTGACAGGTATCAATGAGCGTGGCGATGGTGGCATCCTGCGATTGCTGATGTTCGTTGGCGGTGTAGATGAATCTGGCGGTAACGTAGATACCTGCCGACTCGTAGGTAAGTATCAGCTCACCAAGTATCTTGACGATACAGAGTACAACCGTATGCGTGCCCACTTCCCAGAGCTTAATATCCTACAGCCTGCCTATACGATGATAGAGTTTGACGAGACCGTGGCAGATGATGCCAATGTCAGCAACCTCGACAACGAGACTGGTTACAAGTATGGCAATACATATCTACCATCCGGTCATATCAAGTCATATCTCGCAAAACGTCACAGAGTTCTCGCAAAGGTCACAAAGAAGGCTACACAGCGCAATGTGAAGATGGGCGGTGTTGATACCGTGATGAATAATCCCGATGGTGTAATGACCTATTATCCGCTGCATGACAGTAATTCCAACTACTATGCAGATGCAGAGGATGTACGTGACTGCTCGCCAGCGAAGTTGGATTGTTCGGAAGGTGACATCATGATGCTGGAGCCGCATCACTGGTTCAAGGGCGTGAACGACTATCTCAACCGCAAGCATTATATCTGCTTCTCCACCAACGTAGAGCAGCCTCCAACACCGAAAGGCACGGTTGTGGTGAAGCTTGATGACATCAAGAAGGATGCTGCGTCCTATCGGGATAACAATAAGCTGACCGCCAACAAGCCATCTCTGAAGGAGTCGTACTCAGCAGACAACACCTATGCCGTGATGAGAGTTGCGGTAGGTGGATATAAGAAGGTGAGATTCCCGACCGTACCGTCAACAGGTATGATATGTTCTCTCTTCGTAGGCGAGGATTCAAGTATCTTGAAGACCCTCACCATCCCGACCATCAACCTTGCGTTCGAGCCGGGAATGTATCTGATATCCGATGTGCCGGAAAATGCAAAGTACTTGTACTTCACCGTAAACAGACAGATTCTAGGCTCAGATGTAGTTCTGAGCAATTCCGACCGCATAGAGGATATGGAGCCGGAATGGGTAGAAGAGGATGCTTATCTTTGTGGAGTCGTGGGAAGCACGGCTGTAGGAGAAAAGCTGAGAGCTTGCGTAAGCGGCGGAAGCACAACTACCAATATGCCTTGGTCAGACTTTCACTATTACTCAGTGAATAGAGGTATGCAGCAGATAGACTTCTCGATGAGCAGCCATATTGCCAACCTCTTCTACATGGCATACGGAAGACGTGATTCGCAATCTCAATGCGGTGCTGGTTCGCATATGAATACCAGAACTACAGGCGGTACGATGCAGCGAGGAATGAAAGATACCATCGGTTTTGCAGAAGCCAAGAGTATCAATCCGAATGTTACGGATAGCATCAGTAATGAAGGCGTGCGGCAGTATGCTTGGTACAAGGAATCCGGACTCGATGATGCCGTCACGGTGACTCAGGTGAACAATACCTGCTGTTTGGGATATGAGGACATCTACGGACACAAGTACGATATGATGGATAATTGCGACATACCGAACGATGCTAATCATCAGTACATGGTTCGTATCTTTATGTCGAATGGCACTGAGAGATATATCAAGGTCACCAACTTCAATGGCTTGTGGATTGCCAACATATATAACGGCAAGTTTGGCGATGTGATAGCCATCGGTTCGGCGACAGGCTCCGCAAGTACATATTATTGCGACCAGATATATATCAGTAACGCTCAAAACCGTGTGTTGTACCGTGGTGGTTACTATGCGAATGCGAGTGCTGGTGTTGCGTGCACGGTTGCGAATAGCGACGCTTCGTATGCGTTTACGAATATCGGGTCGCGTCTCGCCTTCCGTGGCAAGGTCGTCAAAGCGGCGAGCGTAGCGAGCTACAAAGCGGCTACCGAAGTATCGTAGAGCGCAGAGCACAATCTACAATAATAAAGAGTTTAAGGGCAGAATCTCCTGCGACCGTGTGTTGTACCGTGGTGGTAACAATGCGAATGCGAATGCTGGTGTTGCGTGCACGAATGCGAATAACGACGCTTCGAATGCGAATACGAATATCGGGTCGCGTCTCGACTAATATTAATCGTTCCTCCTGCATCGGCTACGTGTAGCCAAGGCAGTGAACGAGGGAGACGAGCCTCGCTCATAGAGCGAAAAATGACAGTTGAATGGCAGTTGCCGATATAGGCAGCTTGGGTATTCTTGATACCCTATTGGTTTAGTAGGTTCAGTGATGAATTCGAGCAAGCAGTGCCAGAGAGAAAGAAGGCTGAAAAGCCAAAACATTAAACTCAATATAATGCGTAGAGAAGGAAACATCATACAGGAAATCGTAGAATACAATAATATTGCTGCCGCTTTCGACCACGTTATCCGTGGCGAAAGGCAGGAGTATGAAGAAGGTAAAGAGCTACTTGCGAAACGTGAAGAAGTGATAGCGCAGCTACAGCATGAGATATCGACAGGCACATTCACCGTCGAGGAATATGACGAAGTAGAGATTAAGGAGTATGGTAAGGTAAGACGCTTGCAGATAGTCAAGATGATTAAGCGAATCGGCTGTTTTGCGATTATGCAGATAGTCGATATACACCTGCATCGAAGATATATCCGCACGACCAACGCAAGCATCAAGGGCAGGGGGATGCACGATATGATGCATCAGATCCGAAAGGCAATTCGCGAGAACCCGAACTTGAAGTATGCTTACCAGTTCGACATCCGTCATTTCTACGATAGCATCCAGCATCAGTTGGCGAAGGATTGCTTTGAGCACGTCTTTAAAGATGAGACGTTGTTGAAGATATTGGGTAGTCTTACGGATATGCTAGATGAGGGCATCAGCTTCGGGCTTCGCTCCTCTCAGGCTACAGGCAACCTAGTGCTATCAATTCATCTAGACCATCCGCTAAAGGATGAGATGGGAACCAAATACTTCTTCCGCTACTGCGATGATGGGCTTGCACTTGCTGAGACTAAGGCAGAGCTGTGGGTGATAAGAGATGCCGTACACGAGTGCCTGGAGTCAGTAGGATTCCGGATAAAGCCGAACGAGCGCATATATCCTATATCCACAGGTATTGATATTGTGGGCTACGTCATATATCCAGACCATGTGCGGTTGCGCAAGAGAGTTAAAAAGAAGTTCGCAAGAAAAGTAAAGAAAGTAAAATCGAGAAAGCGTTATCGGGAGCTTGTCGCATCGTTTTACGGAATGAGCAAGCACGCCGATTGTGTTAATCTCAATAAAAGGTTAATAGGAGAGAACTATATGAAGTCGTTCAAGGATTTCAAAATCAGCTACAAGCCTGCCAATGGGCAGAAGTATTTCGCAGGAGATACCATCTCCATCAAGGATTTGGTCAACCTGCCAATCGTGGTAAATGATTACCAGTCAGGTATCAAGACCAAGGAAGGAGATGACAGATGCGTGGTTGCTGTTGAACTCAACGGACAGCCGAAGAAGTTTATCACCAACAGCGAGGAGATGAAGAACATCCTCTCGCAGGTGTCGGAGGTGGAGGATGGATTTCCATTTGAGGCAACCATCAAGGCAGTCTCCTTCGGCAATGGTAAGACAAAGTATGTATTCACTTAAAATCAATGATTATGGATAGAATTCAAGGACACAAGGATGTGAAGGTGCTGGAATGCACCAACCCGGTAAAGGGATTGTGGCGAATGAGATGGGATATTATCGTTGCAGACGATTCTAACTCCGCCACCTATATGGAAGAGCGATTTGACCATAAGCCTACAAAGGCAGAAGTCAAGGCTCTCATCTGTCAGTATTACAATGACAAGACCGAAGAGAGCATCACGTCTGGCTTGAAGTTCGAGGGCAGTGTAGTCTGGCTCTCTACAGAGAATCAGGCTAACTACAAGGCTGCCTACGACCTTGCCGTGCAGACGCAGGGCGAATCCCTCCCTTACAAGGTCAAGCTCGGCGGTGATGACAATCCGGTATATAGAGAGTTCACCACGCTTCAGGAGTTCAAGTCGTTCTACACGAGTATTGTCAAGCATATACAGCGCTGTGTCGAGGAAGGATGGATGAAGAAGGATGGTTTTGAGCTTGGGAAGTATGAGTGATATGAATAATAGCGTTAGAATGGCATTCTTGTTCAGTTCTAACGCTATTTTTGTGACTTATTACTTTCAGATTGTTACTTTTTATAAAGTTTAACAATAAAATATTGCGCAAAATGAACGGAATTGTGCAAAAAGTTGTAATTTTGTGGCAAATTCTTTCTTTTAAGAACTATAATTGCATCAACAACTAACAAAAAGGGAGGTTATATGACACTAGAACAAGAAGCCGAAGTTCAACGGTTGATAAAGGACATTGATGTGACGGAGTTGATGAGGATGCTCATGAAGCATGGTAACCGATATTCCAGAAGAATCTTGAAATTCTTCCGTTGGTTCTGCAAGTACGTGCCTTTTACGATAATGTGCTTCCACGCTTATGGAATATGGGAGTTCGCCCAGCATCCTCGTGAAATGTTCATCCCTTATAATGAAAATATGCCGTGCTATATTTTCATCTACTTTATGGTGTACGTATTGCCGATGGTGGCAATATTGGCTAGCAGATTCTTCTTTTTATGTTGGAGGTACAGAATACCTTTCTTCTACTTTTTCGGCATCAATGCTGCACATATAGTAGAATGGAACTGGTACACTACTCAGAACATGGTGGATTCCTGCTTTACAGTTATGGTAGTGACGGCATTATTCTATCTATATGGCTTTGCTGAAATCTTTATCGGCAATACAAAACTAGGACGAAAAATTTGTGCATAAGATATGGGAAAGATATTAAGTTATAAGCTGCTAGGTACAGCTCTGAAATCATTGAGCGATGCTTGCTTTAAGGCTGATGAGCAGCAGAGAAATGGCGAAAAGGTCACCGCTTGCGGAATGAGCGATGATGATTTGGATAGATTGTGTGACATCATCCCCGATATGCTAAACCCTATGATGAGCACCGAGGAGGTTAAGGATAAGCTTCACGTTTCTGATGCTACCCTTAACAGAATGGTGGCTAGGGGCGATATTCCGAATGGCGAGTGCAAGAAGCGTGGGCATACCCGATATTGGAAGAAGTGGGATATTCTTCACTACATTAAGAGTAAGAGAAAATAATAGTTGAACATGTAAGTATTCCTTACAAGTTGAGTAAGAGAAAATAGTAACGTATAAGCCCTATCGCAGCACGGATAAGCGAGCGTGTATGAGTATTATGGATTTTATGTTTTTTGCTTTGATTATAGTAGCGATACTGGTAATCATCAACAGCTCATTTATTGCATACCTATACATTACCTATGAGTATAAGAGAGTCAACAAATACTTCTTAGCTTGGGTGACAT
>OIXW01000350.1_pt1 | contig 13600 bp, 11 predicted proteins | sample 1587951 | NCBI WGS metagenome assembly OIXW01 (sample SAMN03283239) | human gut metagenome | biome: human-associated habitat; material: feces | host: Homo sapiens | place: Peru | collected 2012
GATGATAATGTTATTACGGGCAAAGGACCAGCCGCTGCTTTAGAATTTGGTTATACTATTTTAGAAGCACTTGGTTATGATGCAAGTCAATTGCGTCAAGGAATGCAATATAATTATCTAATTAACGTTGAAGCAAAGAAAGCATCCAAAAGATAAAGGCTAGAGTCAAAATTTCCACGATACCATTGATTTGTCCAAAGAAAATAAGGGACATGGCGATGATGGAAAGACCATAAAAATACCATTGATTTAATAAATGAGCTTTAAAAGGCTCATTTTTTTGTTTTTCTTTAATACAAAAAGCGATTAAAAATATTGAAAGAATAATGCTACTCATTGGCAAGAATACATGTATAAAAGGATGAACTTTATAAGGAATCAATGAGCCTATGATAAAACAGAATGTTAAAAAATAGATTGTTTTTTTATGTGTTGTTATTTTTAAAAATTGATGACAAAGGGTATAACTTAAATAAAGTATCCAAAGATCATAAAGAAATGCATAGGGTGTAGATATTAAACTTGTATAGTTATTATATAAAGGATGAAAGAATAAAAATAAGATAATTGATAATAGAAAAGCAAGAATCATTATAAAATCTCCTAAAAATTAAAATAAAAAAAGAAAAAAGTAAAAAAAGAGTCAATATACATAGTGAAGGAGGAAAAGTATGAAATATGATATTCGTAAAGTACAATTGTTATCCGTTCATTTAAGTGCACAAAAAGATGTTTCTGTTTGTAACTTTGAAAATGTAAGAGCCATTATGTCAGTATCATATCAAATATCTGATAAAGATAAAATAAATCTTTTATTTTTATCAAAAGTGGAAGAAGAAAATAATCCAATTTTTCGCGTAAAATGTGAATATGAATTTATGTGTGATGACTATGATGATGAAAAACAAATGGCTATGCAAGCTGTGAGTTTAATTAGTCCAAAGGTTGAAGAAATTGTTGCGTTGATGACAGAACAAGTGACAAATAATGTAAACTGATTGCACGGATAGCACACCCTTTCATATACTATATTGAGGTGGCATATGAAAGGGTATATTTATGTATATGATCAAAGAAGTGCTTATTTAAAGAAATTATTTTTAGAAAATGGTGTTGAAATTGTGGACTCTATAGAAGATGAGGCTGATTTTTATTTTGTGAAAGATCAAAAGTTAAGTAGAAAAAATGTTTTTTCACTTGCATCACTTAATCAAAATAAACATTTTCGACATTTAAATAATATGCTTACAACAATAGGAACATATTTAATGGTAAGTCAAAAACAAAATGTTCATTCTATTTTAATTTTAGGTTATGGCGATTTAGGAAAGCAACTTGCAAATCTTTTAAAAAAACAGTATGATGTTACAATATGTAATAGAAATTATAAAGATTACGATCAAATCATACAAAATTATAAACATGTTAATTTAGAAAATCTAAAAGGTACGTATGATTTGATTATTAATACCATACCGTGTGTTGTCATTAATTATCAATGTGTTTCTTATCAAAAAATTATTGATTTGGCGCAAACATTAGATTTACAAAACTATCAATCTATTCGCAATGTTCCAGAACGCTCATTTCCTTATGAAGCAGCACTATTAATGTATCATACAATACAAGAAGTGATGCATCATGTTTGAGGGTTTAAAGATTGGTATAGGAATTACAGGGTCCTTTTGTTCTCTTAAATCATGTTTATTATTTTTAAAAGAATTAAAATCTTATCCTGTAGATCTTTATGTTTTTGTAAGTGAGAATATTTTAAAAAAAGATACCCGTTTTTTTAAAGCAAATCAATTTATTGAACAAGTTGAAAAAATTATTGGTAAAAAAGTGATTACAAATGTGGTAGAGGCTGAAGTGTTTGGACCCAAACTTCCGTTAGATATGATGGTTGTTTATCCATGTAGTGCCAATACACTTGCAAAATTAGCACATGGCATTAATGATAATGCTGTAACGATGGCGGTTAAATCAACGCTTCGTAATCAAAAAAATATTGTTTTAGGTCTTTGTAGTAATGATTTACTATCAACGAGCGGAATGAATATGATGAAAATATTAAATACAAAACATTTTTATCTTGTTCCTATGTTTCAAGATGATATTTTTAAAAAGCCAAATAGTTTGATTACAAGGAATGATTTAATCATTCAAACAATGATCAATGCACTTGTTGATAAACAATTGCAACCGTTGTTTCTTTTAAAGAAAGAGAAATGAGACTTTTTCTTTTATGAATTATTTGTTAAAATAGAAACAAAGAAAACGAAATAAGAAATCAATTTAAAGGAGGAAATAATGAATAAAAGTGTAGTAAAGCTTACTCCTATTGGGGGTCAAGCAGAAAATGGCAAAAGTATGTATTGCCTAGAGATAGATGATCAATGGTTTATTATTGATGCTGGATATCGATTTCCAGAAGTAGATAAATTAGGGGTAGATGTTATTATTCCTAACTTTGATTATTTAAAAGAAAATAAAGATAAAATTAAAGCTATTTTTATTACTCATGGTCATGATGATGTTATGGGAGCACTTCCTTATTTATTACAAGAAGTGAATGTTCCTATTTATACGACAGATTTAACAGCAGATCTTATCGATCAACTCTTACAAAGATATATGCGACATTCCCATGTTTCTTATAAATATAAAATAAAAAGAGTTAATATGAACGCGACAATAAAAGTGGCTGGTGTTACTGTTGAATTTTTCCCAATAACACATTCTATTCCAGGAAGTGTAGGTTTAGCATTTTTAACACCAAATGGTTATGTTGTTTACAGTAGTGAATTTATAATAGATTTTGGTGCACCTGAAAGATTTAGATGCAATATTCAAAAGATGATGGAAATTGGTAAAAAAGGAGTTTTAGCTCTTTTATGTGAATCATCTTATTCAAAAAATGATGGTTATACATCTCCAAAACATAAATTAACAGATAAAATTGAAAGTATTTTTGAAGATGCAACAGGAAGAATTCTTATTTCAAGCTATGCGCAAAATGCTTTTAGAACACAAGAAATTGCACAACTTGCTAAAAAATACAATCGTAAAATTTGTTTTTATGGACGAGATAAATATGATAATACAAATACAATAATGCGTATTGCTCGTCATACAAAACGTCCAATTTTAGATATTCATCCATCTTGCATTGCAGATAGTAAAGCTATTAGTGATAAAAAGAATATGGATAAACTTGTTGTTTTATTAAGTGGTAGTCCTCGTCGTATCTATCATGATATTTTAGATATTATTGATGGTGGGGATGAAAAATTAAAACTACAAGAAAGCGATACATTTATCGTAGCTTCTCCTGTACTTCCTGGTACAGAAAAAATTGCAAATCGAGCAATTAATGAATTATACAAAACGGATACACAAATTCATGTGTTAAAAAATAAAGAACTTCAATCAATGCACGCAAGTGAAGAAGATATTAAGGTTTTAATTCAAATTTTAAATCCAAAATACTTTATTCCTATTAAAGGAGAATATCAACACTTTGTAGCAGTAAGTGATGTTGCTAAAAAAATGAGTATTAAAGACGATCATATTATCATCGTAGATAATGGAGAAATTATTACTTTCAATGATGGTAAACTTCAAAATTATCGTGATTCGATTACAATTGAAGATGTAATGATTGATGGCTTAGGTATTGGTGATGTAGGGGTTAAGGTTATTGATGATCGTAATCAACTTCAAAATGATGGTGTTGTTATTATTGGAATGACAATTAATGGAAAAACAAAAGAAATTGTCGCAAATACCGATGTTCAAACAAGAGGATTTATTTATTTAAAAGATTCTGAAAACATTGTAAAAGCTATTATTGAGATGGCTGAAAAAGAATTAGAAGCTTATAAAAAAGATGAAAATGGTGATATACGAGATGTTCGTCAAACGATCAAAGATAAGGCCAATCGCTATATTATCAAAGAAACAGGGAAAAGACCTGTTATTTTACCAGTCATTATTGAATTATAAAAGCAAGTTCAATCTTGCTTTTGTTTTCTTTTTAAAATAAGATAGGGAAGAAGGTGAAGTTATGGCAAAGACAAGTAGAAAAAGAAAAAGTAAACAAGAACAAATAAGTGAAGAACTAAAATTAAGAATTGTCTGTCTTTTCTTTATTTTTCTTCTGATAATTGCAGCTTTACAATTAGGTTTTATTGGAGAACATCTAGATTATATTTTCAGTTATCTTTTTGGTAATTTGAATGGTATTGTTTATTTATTATTAATAGGTGTTTTTGGTTATATTGTTTTTAAAGCAAGTTATCCAAAATTTAATGGGCCTAAAGCGGTAGGGGTTTATTTTTTATTGGTGGGAGTGATAATTTTTATTTCAGCAACACCAACGATTAAAGGAATGAAAGTCATTCAAAGTTATATTTCACAGATACCATTAAATCGAGGAGGATTTATTGGTGCTCTTCTATATGGATGCTTATCGGCTTTATTTGATTATGTAGGGTCAATTATTGCAGCTGTATTTATTATTATTGTGGGTATTATATTATTAGGAAGTAAGTTCTATTTTGAACATAAAAAAGAGATTCAAAAGAAAGCAAAAATGAATTTTGATAAGACAAAAACATCACTAAAAAATAGTTCCACATATTTTAGTGATTTCTTTAAGAAAAAACAAAATAAAACAGCTTTCTTTGATGATGAAATTTTTGAAGATGAAGACGATATTACACCTACTTATTTTGAAGAAATAGAAAAAGAAGATGAGAGTCTTGCTCAACGACTTTCTTATAATCAAGAAAGCCAAAAAATTGATATTGTTGATAAAAAGCCAAAAATTAAAATAAAAGAAGCAAAAGAAATTATAGAAGAAGAACCTAGTGTTGAAGAAACAATTTTTGATCAAGAAAAACCAGTTGATTTAGAAAATACTGTGCCTGAAAAGAATGATCATTATCAATTACCACCAGTTTCTTTATTACATAATGTTGTTAATAAAAAACAAGGTGAAAATAAAAATCATGCTGTTGAAAGTGCTGAAAGATTAACAGCTGTTTTAAATGAATTTGGTGTCCATGCTTCTATTAATAATATTTCTATTGGACCTTCTATTACAAAATATGAATTAAAACTTGAAACAGGAACAAGAGTTAATAAAATTATGTCGTTACAAGATGATATCAAACTTGCACTTGCTGCTAAAGATATTCGTATTGAAGCGCCAATTCCTGGAAAACCAGCAGTAGGTGTTGAAATTCCTAACTTAGTTTCATCAATGGTTTCTTTTAAAGAAGTATTTAAAAATATTCCGGAAAAATATAAAGATAATAAACTTGTTGTTCCTTTGGGAAAAGATGTTAATGGACAAGTTATTTATGCAGAACTTAATAAGATGCCGCATTTGCTTATTGCGGGGGCGACAGGTTCTGGTAAATCAGTTTGTGTTAATACCATTATTAGTAGTATTTTAATGCGTGCTAAACCAGATGAAGTCAAACTTATTCTAGTGGATCCTAAAAAAGTTGAGTTATCAAATTACAATGGGGTTCCTCATTTGTTAGCGCCAGTTGTTACAGATCCTAAAAAAGCAGCTGCAACACTTCGTGAAACAGTTGCTGAAATGGAAAGACGCTATGATTTATTTGCTGGGGCAAATGTACGTAAAATAGAAACATATAATCAGTATGTGGATAAGAAAAATCAAGAAAATGACAAAGATCATCAACTAGAAAAGTTACCTTATATTGTTGTTATCCTTGATGAAGTAGCTGACTTAATGATGGTTGCAAGCAAGGATGTTGAAGATTGTATTATGCGTATTGCTCAATTAGCTCGTGCAGCAGGAATTCATTTAATTGTTGCAACACAACGTCCATCGACAGATATTATTACGGGAGTTATTAAGGCAAATATTCCTTCAAGAATTGCTTTTGCTGTTTCTTCAAGTATTGATTCAAGAACAATTCTTGATTGTACAGGTGCAGAAAAACTTTTAGGAAAAGGGGACATGCTCTTTTTACCAATGGGTTCTAATTCACCAATTCGTGTTCAAGGGGCATACGTGGATGATAGTGAAGTTGAAGCAATTACTTATTTTACAACAAAACAACAAGAGGCTTCTTACGACGAACGCTATACAAATGTTAAACCTATTTCATCTGGTGCGGCTTCTAAAGAAGAACAAGAGGATGAAGAATATGAAATGTGTCGTGCTTTTGTTATTCAGGCACAAAAAGCCAGTACGTCGTTGTTACAAAGACAATTTAGAATTGGTTATAATAAAGCTGCGAGAATTATTGATCAGTTGGAATCTGATGGAGTTATTGGACCACAAATTGGTTCAAAGCCAAGAGAGGTTTATATTCGTGGTTATAGCGAAGAAGAGATCTAAACGGCAAATGCCGTTTTTTATTATATTTGTTATTTTCAAATGTTTTTTTTAATGATACAATAATATAGGAAAAATTAAATGGAGGAAGAAGAATATGAAAAAATTTTTCGCAAGTATTTTATGCTTAGGAATGATTTTTGGTGCTACTGGATGTACTAGTGGTGGCGATGATACTTATGAAATCGCAATGATCACTGACTCTGGATCGGTTACTGATAAATCATTCAACCAATCTGCTTATGAAGGTGTTAAAGAATTTGGTGAAAAAAATGATATTTCATATAAATATTACGCACCAAAAGACACTGATCAAGCTGGATTATTATCTACAATTGATGATGCTGTAGATAATGGTGCTAAAGTTGTTGTAACTCCTGGATTTAACTTCTCTGGTGCTTTATACCAAGCTCAAGAAAAATATCCTGATGTAAAATTCGTTACAATCGACTTTGAACCACAAAAAGATGGTAGTGGTGAAGTAAAAGTTGGAGATAATACAGTAAGTTATTTATTCTCTGAACAAGAATCTGGTTATGTTGCAGGATATGCTGCAGTTAAAGAAGGGTATACTAAATTAGGTTTCATGGGTGGTATGGCTTTACCAGCTGTAGAAAACTATGGTGTTGGATATCTTCAAGGTGCAAGTGATGCTGCTAAAGAAATGAACGTAAATGTTGATGTTAACTATACATACACTGGTACATTCTCTGAATCACCAGATATCAAATCTAAAGCTTCATCTTGGTATGCAGGTGGAACTGAAGTTATCTTCTCTTGTGGTGGACAAATCTGTAACTCAATTTTTGCTGCTGGACAAGAAGCTGGAAAATATACTATTGGTGTAGATACTGACCAAAGTGGTGATTCTGATACTGTCATTACTTCTGCATTAAAAGATGTAAAAGGTGCTACTATTGAAGCATTAAATGCTTATAAGAAAGATAAATTCCAAGGTGGAAAAACAATTACATTAAAAAATACTGGTGGAATTGTTTATCCTGGATTATTAAAGAACTTCTCTAAAGAAGATCATGATGCTGTTGATAAAAAAATCAAAGATGGTTCTTTAGAATTAAAATCTTCTGCTGATGTTGATGAAAAAACTGGAAATCCTTCAGGTATTTCATTTGATAATTTAACAGTACATTTTGAATAAGATAAAGGGTGTCAGAGCAATCTGGCACCTTTTTATTATGAAAAAAACTTTTCTACAGATACAAATTCATGTATAATTGTATCGAAAAGGGGGAAGCTTAATGTCATATGCAATAGAAATGCTTAACATAACGAAAGAGTTTCCTGGTATCAAAGCAAATGATAATGTTACCTTACAAGTAGAACAAGGTGAAATACATGCATTGTTAGGAGAAAATGGTGCCGGAAAATCGACGCTAATGTCTATTTTATTTGGTTTATATCAACCAGATGAAGGACAAATAAAAATAAATGGAGAACCTGTTGAAATTAATGATCCAAATGATGCCAATAAATATAACATTGGTATGGTGCATCAACATTTCAAACTTGTACATAACTTTACAGTTTTGGAAAATATTATTTTAGGAATAGAAGAAACAAAGCATTCTTTTATCCAAAAAGATGCAGCACGTAAAAAGGTTGTTGAATTATCAGAAAAATACAAGTTAAATGTTGATCCTGATGCTTTAATTTCGGATATTACTGTTGGAATGCAACAAAGAGTTGAAATCTTAAAAATGTTATTTAGAGATAATAACGTTTTAATTTTTGATGAACCTACAGCTGTTTTAACACCACAAGAAATTGATGAACTTATGCTTATTATGAAAGATTTGGTTAAAGAAGGTAAATCGATTATTTTCATTACCCATAAGTTAAATGAAATTAAAGCAGTTGCGAATCGTTGCACAATCTTAAGAAAAGGTAAATATATTGATACAGTTGATGTTGCCTCAACTCCTGTTGAAAAATTATCTGAATTAATGGTCGGACGTAAAGTTAATTTTATTGTTGAAAAAGATGAAGCTAAATTAGGAGATACAGTTTTAGAAGTAAAAGATTTATGTTATAAACCAGCACATTCTTCTAAAAATGTTTTAAATAACGTTTCTTTTAATGTTCGTCGAGGAGAAATTGTTTGTATCGCAGGTATTGATGGAAATGGACAAACAGAACTTGTTTATGCTTTATCTGGATTGATTAAACATAACAGTGGACAAATTTTATTAAATGGTGAAGATTTATCACATGATAGTATTCGTTCACGTACTTTAAAAGGAATGGCTCATATTCCAGAAGATCGTCATAAACATGGACTTGTTTTAGACTATAATCTTGCAGAAAACTTTATCTTAAAAAATTATTTTGATCCAAAATATCAAAATAAAGGTTTTATCAAATTTGATAAGATGTATGAAACTGCAAATCAATTAATTGAAGAGTATGATGTACGTTCTGGTGAAGGTGCAAAATCAATTACAAGAGGTATGTCAGGAGGAAATCAACAAAAGGCAATTATTGCTAGAGAAGTTGAATCAAATTCTGATTTATTAATTGCTGTACAACCAACTCGTGGTTTGGATGTTGGAGCAATCGAATTTATTCATAAACAACTTGTTAAACAAAGAGATGACAATAAAGCTGTCTTACTTGTTTCTTTAGAATTAGATGAAGTTATGAATGTTTCAGATCGTATTTTAGTTATGTATGAAGGTGAAATCGTTGCTAATTTAGATCCAAAACAAATTGATGAAAAAGAATTAGGACTTTATATGTCAGGAAGTAAACGAGGTGAAGGATATGAAAAATAGTGAATCTAAACAAAATCTGGTAGCTTCCTTACTTGCTATTTTAATCGGGCTATTGATTGGATTTATTGTTATTTTAATTGCAAATCCATCCCAAGCATTTAGGGCAATGGGAATTATGTTATCTGGTGGTTTCTACAAAGGGTTACGTAGTACAGGACAAGTACTCTATTCAGCAATTCCTATTATGATGACAGGGCTTTCTGTGGCTTTTGCCTTTAAATGTGGTAACTTTAATATTGGGACAACTGGACAATATACAGTAGGTGGTTTTGTAGCATTATTTCTTGCAAATACACTTTATCAAACAGTACCAGATTCTTTATTATGGATCATCTGTTTAATTGCTGCAGGTTTAGCTGGAGCAATTTGGGCATTGATTCCAGGTATTTTAAAAGCTTATAGAAATGTAAATATCGTTATTTCGGGTATTATGTTTAACTATATTGGTATGTATCTTGTTATTGAAGGAGTTAAAGCTTTTATCTATGATTCAGCTGGTGCTCGTTCGCAAACATCTAAAATTGCTGTTCCTAAAATGGGATTAAATCATATTTTCTCAGGTTCAGATGTTAATGGTGGAATTATTATTGCGATTGCTTTATGTGTTGTTGCTTACATTGTTTTAAATAAAACAACATTTGGTTATGAATTAAAAGCTTGTGGTTATAATCCAGAAGCGAGCCGTTATGCCGGAATGTCTGAAAAGAAAATTGTAATTTTATCAATGGTTATTTCAGGATTCTTCTCTGGTATCGGTGGTGGACTTGTTTATATTGGTGGTACAGGTAGAGCCTTTACGACTGCTGAAGTTACACTTCCTGAAGGATTTAACGGAATCCCAGTAGCATTACTTGGAATGAATAGTCCACTTGGTTGTATTTTAGCTGCATTATTCGTTTCTTATATCAATGTTGGTGGAAACTATATGCAAGCTTGTAATATTCCAGTAGAAATCATTGATGTCATTTCAGCGGTTATTATTTACTTTAGTTCATTTGCTTTAATGATTCGTTTATATTTACAAAATCGTGAAAAGAAAAAACATAGAAAAGAAGTTGCTGTTGAAGGAGGTCAAGAATAATGGATATTATTTTAAATGTCTTAAATCAAACATTAGTCTTTACGATTCCTCTTTTAGTAGTTGCTTTAGGTGGAATGTTTAGTGAACGAAGCGGTGTTGTTAACATCGCTTTAGAAGGGATTATGATTGGTGGAGCGTTTGTAGGTGTTTATTTCATCTATTTAATGCAATCAGCAAATACATCATTAAATCCTCAATTATTATTAATTTTAGCTTTAATTGTTGCTGGTATTTTTGGTGCTTTATTAAGTTTACTTCATGCTTTTGCAGCAATTAACTTAAAAGCCGATCAAACGATTTCAGGAACTGCAATCAACATGTTAGCTCCTGGATTAGGACTTTTCTTAGCTAAATTAATTTTTAATGGAAATTCAAGTGTACCTTTTTCTAACACATTTAGAATTCATGAAATTCCTGTTTTATCACAAATTCCAATTTTAGGACCTATCTTATTCAAAGGGGCTTATATTACAACTTATCTTGGAATTATTATTTTAATTTTATCAGTTATTTTCTTGAACAAAACAAGAGCTGGTTTAAGATTACGTGCTTGTGGGGAAAACCCTCAAGCTGCTGATGCTGCCGGTGTTAGTGTATACAAATATCGTTATATTGGGGTTTTATTATCAGGCTTTTTAGGTGGTATTGGTGGACTTATTTATATCATTCCAATTTCTACTGTATTTAATAGTGATGTTGGTGGATATGGGTTCTTAGCACTTGCTATCTTGATCTTTGGTAACTGGCAACCTTATCGTATTGCTGCTGCTTCATTATTCTTTGGTATTATGAAGACACTTGCTTATACATATACAGCAATTCCATTTTTATCAGCATTAGGTTTCCCAAGTGTTGTTTATAAATTAATTCCTTATGTAGCAACATTAATTTTATTAGCGTTTACTTCTAAAAATTCTGCTGCGCCTAAGGCTTCGGGAATCCCTTATGATAAATCAAAACGTTAGAATTTTAAAAGTATTGTTTCAAATGAAATAATACTTTTTTTATTTTTGCAAGATTTGTGTATAATAGATAAAGATGAAAGGAAATGATTATGGAAAAAGTATATAAAATGAATGGATATGATTTGCATCTTATTCCTACAAATAAATTTAAAAATATTACAATTTCACTTAAATTACAAAATACATTAGATGAAAAAACAGTTGCAAAAAGAACCTTACTTTCTTTTATGCTTACAACAGGGACAAAGGATTATCCTTCTACTCAAGAATTATCAAAATACTTAGAAAGTATGTATGGTATGAAATTAGGGGCTAATGTTGTCACAAAAGGGAAAAGCCATGTTATCAACATCAATTCTATTTGTATTAATCAAGAATATTTACCCTACCAAGAAAATTTGTTAGAAAAACAAATTTGTTTGTTAAATGATATCTTTTTTAAACCAAACGCTACTAATGGGTGTTTTGATCAAACAATGTTTGAACGAAAGAAAAAAGAATTGATTGAAAGACTTATTAATAATCAAGATGATAAATTTTATTATAGTTTAGAAAAAATGTTTGAATACATGGGAAAAGGGACATGTTTAGGTATTTCTTCTCATGGAGAAATAGAGGATATAAAAAAGATTACCAACGAAGAACTTTTTGAATATTTTCAAGAATGTATTATTCATGATACAAAGCATATTTATGTTGTGGGTGATATTCAAGAATCTATTGTTGATGTCTTTAAGAAAAATATATTATTTGATCAAAATGAAAATCATTTTGAAACAGTCTATTCTTTTGAAAAAAATAGAAAAGATTTATTAGAAATCATCGAAAAACAAGATATTACTCAAGCTAAATTAAATATGGGATATCGTATTCCTTCTAATTATAAAAGTAACCATCATTATGCTTTTGTTGTTTTTAATGCAATATTTGGTGGAATGAGTCAATCAAAACTGTTTAAGGTGGTAAGAGAAAAGAATTCTTTATGTTATTATATTTCTTCAAGTTATGATGCTTTTAATGGTGTTATGATTATTACTGCTGGAATTGAAAGTAAAGATTATAAGCAAACAATTCGGTTGATCAAGGAACAATTAAAAGAAATGCAAGAAGGTCATTTTGAACAAAATGAAATTGATATCGCAAAATTAATGATAAAAAATTCAATGAAGAAAACAAATGATGAACCATTAAGTCAAATTGCAGTTCAATATAATAGAGACATTACTGGAAAACAAGAAACAAATGAAGATTATTTGAAAAATATCGAAAAAGTAACGTATCAAGATATTATAGATGTTTGTCAAGATATTGAACTCGATACAATATTTTTATTAAGAGGGAGAAATGAATAATGGAAAAGATTTATTATCAAACTTTAAAAGAAACGTTGTTTCATGAAAAATTAGAAAATGGTTTAGAAGTTTACCTACTACCTAAAGTAGGTTTTGAAAAAACATATGGTTTGTTTTCTACAAAATTTGGTTCTATAGATACAACATTTGTACCTTTAGGTCAAAAAGAAATGGTTAAAGTAGAAGATGGAATTGCACATTTTCTTGAACATAAGATGTTTGATATGAAAAATGGAGATGCCGCTGATGAATTTGCTAAGTTAGGTGCAAGTTCCAATGCATTTACTTCATCAAGTCGTACAGCCTATCTTTTTTCGACAACAACAAATGAAAATGCATGCGTTGAACTATTATTGGATTTTGTTCAAAGTTTAGATATTACAGATGAAAGTGTAGAAAAAGAAAAGGGGATTATTTGTCAAGAAATTAAAATGTACGATGATGATCCTGATTGGCGTGTTTATTTTGGGGCGATTGCTAATTTATATCATAATCATCCTGTAAAGATAGATATTGCGGGAACATGTGAAACGGTTAATAACACGTATAAGGATATGTTAGAACTTTGTTATCATACGTTTTATCACCCACATAATATGATGCTTTTTGTGGTTGGGAATATTCAACCTGAAGAATTGATGAATGTTATCAAAGATAATCAAAAGAAAAAGCACTTTTTACCTGAAACTTCTATTCAAAGAAAGAAAATCGAAGAACCAGAGTCTGTAGATGTTAAAGAACAAATTGATACAATGCAAGTAGAAATGAATAAATTAATTGTTTCAATTAAAATCAATGATCTGTTTACGAATCCATTAGATAAAATAAAACGAGAACTTTCTTTGAATTTACTTTTTGATTTATGTTTTTCAAAAAGTTCAGCATTATACAATGAATGGTTAGAAAAAGGTTCTATTAATGAAACATTTAGTGCAAGTTTTACTCAAGAAAGAGATTATGCCTTTATTTTAATGGGTGGGGATCAAGATGATTATCAATTATTACAAAAGACAATTTTTGATTTTATAGAA
>OIXW01000355.1_pt1 | contig 13561 bp, 9 predicted proteins | sample 1587951 | NCBI WGS metagenome assembly OIXW01 (sample SAMN03283239) | human gut metagenome | biome: human-associated habitat; material: feces | host: Homo sapiens | place: Peru | collected 2012
TAAGGTATCAGCAGCAGGAGCAGCAGAAAATATGCTTTACTTGCAAATTCCATTTTTCTTTTTTTTATTTTATAAAGTTACATCAACGAGATGAGTCATCTTATTACGAGCAAGGCTGTTACATCACGAGCATGGCTACCTGGTAGATGATATAGCCCAGGATGCCGGCTACGCTGAAGCCTCCCACCCAGAGCAGGGTCTTGATGAGGCGGCGCTGCTGCTGACTCTTCTGGTCTTCGCTGCTGAGCGTAGGAACAATCTTCTCTTCCTTAGGCTGCTCATCGGTCTTCGTCTGGTCGATGAAGTTGATGGCGTTCACCAGGTTGGCATCGTTCTCGTTCATCGGAATCTCGTACTTGGCAAACTTCACGAGGTCGGCGGTGGAGAAAAGCATTCTCAACTCGTCTATCATCTTCTGGTCGCCCGAAGCACGCAGGTTGTCGATAATCTCGGAACTGGTCATCTCCATCGCATTGAATCCGAATCGGCTCACGATATATGCGCGCAGCGTATTGGTCAGATGGGTGTAGTACTCCTTCTGGGTTTCCTGGTTGGATGTGGTGTGATGCTGCTTGATGTCGTTGATTTCCTTCAGTGCCTTCTCATGCGCCGGCACTCGTTTGATGATGCGGATGCGGGTGATGATAGGCTTGTTCTTCTTCAATCGGTTGCGCAGATAGAGCATTGCGCCACAGATGATTATCATCAGAAGGCTCAACAAGAAGGCGAAGCTCCACTCACTCCAGAGGAATGGGTTATCCTGCACCGTCTTGGGAGGATAGAACTGGTTGGGATGCACCGTATCCACGGGCACCGTGAGCACCTTCAGCGCCAGGGGATTGCCGTGGAAGCTCTTGCCGTCTATCTTCACATTGAGCGCCGGGATGGCATACACCTTCTCATCAAAGGAGGTGATGGTATAGTCGCGGCTCACCACCATCTGGTCGTCGCCCACCTGCGATGTATCCCCCTTCTGCTCCACCACCTCGATGCCAGGAATAATCTGGTCTTGCGGTTTGAAGGATGGCATCACCACCTTGGCACCCTTTCGGGCGGTAGCCTTGAGGTGCAGGATGGTCTGCTGTCCGATGAGCATCTGCAAGGAGTCGATGCGCTGCTCCACGGTCTGACCGAAAGTCAGTCCCGAGCAACCCATCAGCACCATCGTCAATATAATATTTCTTATTTTCAACATTGTTGCTTTACTTTGAACTTTGAGCTTTATGATTAGTAAAGCCGTAGAATTCTTCATTCTTCACTCTTCACTCTTCACTCAATTTATCCTCTTTGTTTGAACAGTGTCAGGAGCGACTTGGAGAAATCCTCGTTGGTCGCTATCGAAGTCCAGTCTACCTTGCTCTTGGCAAAGAGCTGGCGCAGCTGGTCCTGGCGTCGCAGCCAGTTCTGGGCATGCGCTATTCTCAGCTTCTTCGAACTGGTATCGATATACATCTCGTGTCCCGTCTCGGCATCCATCACCTTGAGCAGTCCCACATCGGGCAGCTGCTTGGCACGTGGATCATACACCTGGATTCCCACCACATCGTGCTTCTGGTTGGCTATCTGCAGCTGGTGCTGATAGTCCTTGCTATCGTAGAAGTCGCTGATGACGAAAGCCGTGCAATGACGCTTCATCACCCTCGTGAAGTATTCCAGGGCACATCCGATATCGGTACGCTGACTCTCGGGATGAAAGTCGAGCATCTCACGAATGATGTAGAGGATATGCTTGCGTCCCTTCTTGGGAGGGATATATTTCTCTATTCTGTCGGAAAAGAAGATGACACCTATCTTGTCGTTGTTCTGGATGGCACTGAAGGCAAGGGTTGCAGCTATCTCGGTAGCCAGGTCGCGCTTCATCTGGCGCATGGTACCGAAATCGAGCGAACCGCTCACATCCACCATCAGCATCACGGTAAGCTCTCGCTCTTCTTCAAAGACCTTGACGAAAGGGCGATGGAAGCGAGCCGTCACATTCCAGTCGATGTCTCTCACGTCGTCGCCATACTGATATTCGCGCACCTCGGCAAAGGCCATTCCCCTACCCTTGAAGGCAGAATGATACTGACCTGCGAAGATGTTCTGACTCAGTCCGCGAGTCTTGATTTCTATCTTCCGAACCTTTTTTAAGATATCTTGTGTATCCAACTTATTACTTTGAACTTTGAATTTTGAACATTGAACTTTATGATTAGTGAAGCAAGCGAATTTTTCACTCTTCGTTCTTCACTCTTCACTTACATCATCAAGGTACTTCCACCTTATTAATGATGCGGCTAACGATTTCCTCGCTTGTCACATTACTTGCCTCAGCCTCGTAAGAAAGACCGATACGGTGGCGCATTACGTCATGGGCAACAGCTCTTACATCTTCAGGAATCACATAGCCGCGATGCTTGATAAACGCATAGGCTCTGGCTGCCTTGGCAAGAGAGATGCTGGCACGAGGACTGCCGCCGAAGGTAATCATGTCTTTCAGTTCGCCCAGTCCGTAACGCTCAGGATAACGCGAAGCAAAGACAATATCGGCAATATACTGCTCAATCTTCTCGTCGAGATAAACCTCGTTTACTATCTTGCGAGCCTTCAGAATCTCCTCAGCTGATGTTACAGGAGTAACCTCAGGAAGTCCGCCCTGAATATTCTCACGGATGATGAGCTTTTCTTCCTCGATAGTTGGATAGTCAATGATGACCTTGAGAAGGAAACGGTCCACCTGAGCTTCAGGAAGCTGATAGGTTCCCTCCTGTTCTACCGGGTTCTGTGTTGCCATTACCAGGAACGGATTTGGCAATTTAAATGTCTGTTCGCCGATGGTAACCTGATGTTCCTGCATCGCTTCGAGCAAAGCACTCTGTACTTTGGCTGGAGCACGGTTGATTTCATCTGCCAGAACGAAGTTGGCGAACACCGGACCACGCTTTACATGGAAGGCTTCATCTTTCTGAGAATAGATCTGAGTTCCCACCACGTCGGCAGGCAACAAATCGGGTGTAAACTGTATGCGGCTATAGTCTGCACTGACCAGCTGTGACAATGTCTTGATTGCGAGGGTCTTCGCCAAGCCCGGTACACCTTCGAGCAAGATGTGACCATCAGAGAGAAGACCGATGAGGAGACAGTCAACGAGGTGCTTCTGACCCACGATGACCTTGTTCATGCCCATTACCAGGTTGGTAACGAACTGACTCTGTTGTTCAATCCGGATATTCAATTCACGGATATCAATAGCTTCTGCCATAATTCTTATAATATTATTTTACGTTTAATTCAACATTCTCTTGGGAATTTGGGTGTCTTCTTACACCCTCACCCTTAAATCAAACGCAAAAGTACTGAATTATGTGCACAAAAGCGAATAAAGCAAACTAAATAATATTAAAAATGTTTCACAAAAGCTATTTTTAGAAACTTTTAATGAAACCGCTCCCCTATTTTAAAGAAACCATTCCCATATATGAAATGAATCTTAAACAAAATATCATATATAGGAATGGTTGAAGATGATACAAACACTAGCGGTTGCGATGTTTCATATACCAGGGATGTACTAAGAAATTATACAAGATTAGCGACAATCCTGTGAGTATCATGCCTGGATGAAGCAGTTCGTGCATGGTGGAATTGAAGATGATGCTGTTCTCTTTTGGAAGCACTTTAAAGGTGCTTTCCAGAAGCACAAAGCCCAGGGCAATGCCCAGAGTCAATCCCAACTCCCATGCCAGGAAGAAGGAACTGGTGCTCGTTCCACGCTGGCAATGCTTGGCTAGCTTGATGTAGAAAAGCAGGAAACGGCTGCCGATAACGCCCATTCCCAATCCAAGCAATACGGGCACAAGTACCTCTACAGCAAAGTCTTGGTCGTTCAGCGAGATAAACTCTGCCGCACCTATCAATATCAGTCCCACGATCACCTCACTCTTCAAGTCGGCATCGGCAAAGACATATTTCTCTGCAATCACTGCCAGCACCAGACCAACCAGCAACATCAGATAAACCGTCAAGTCATGCGCAATGGCGAAATACATTCCTGCACTTGCCATAATCAGCACAAGGTTGACAAACAGCGGGATTCCCTGAGGCAGGAAGAAGCGGTCGCTGCTGAAAAGAGGCATGTGCTCAGTAGGTGCCTTGAAAGGAAACTTTACCCGGGAAACCAGCACCAGAGCACCCAGCGCCAACAGAGAAGCCACCGGGAAAACGAGGCGCATATTCAGAAAAGTGCAAATAAGCCACACCAGCACAGGACCCGTAGCAATGGAGAAACGGGCAAACCAGGAGGTGATGTAGTTCGCCTCCGTGCGCTGGAACGATTCGCAGGTGTCTATCACCAGCGTGCTGGCAAGCGACATCTGAGCCAAGCCCAGGAAGGCACCCAGCACCACTCGCATCGCCACAAGTACCTCGAACCCCACCTTGATGTTCCAGAAAGTTTCCAGATAGTAGAGGGCAAAGAGACAGATGGCTACGCAACAGATGGAAAACTGACATACCCGATTGCGGCGATAACGCTGCACCAGATAGGAGCAGAAGCCGCCCAGCAGGAAGATGCCCAATCCGTAGGCTCCCATCACAACGCCAATCTGCCAAGGGCGATAGCCTTCCTTCAACATAAAATAAGGTATACCGATGACAAGCATATAGACACTCGTCATCAGCAGCAGGTTGGCAAAGCAGAGCCGCCAGAAGTCACGATGCCACAAATTCACGTGTATGGGTGTATTTTGTGTATCCATAACCAATTTAAAACTAATAGCTTTCCTCTACACTCGGATATTCTGTGCTCTTAACGGCGTCGATGTAAGCCTTCACACCCTTCTGCATCTCCTCGCCTACCTGGGCGAAGTGGCGCAGGAACTTAGGCTTGAAGCCCTGGGTCATTCCCAGCGCATCGGCATAAACCAGCACTTGACCATCGCAGCCGTTACCCGCTCCAATACCGATAGTTACGGCTTTTACCTGACGTGTTACTTCAGCTGCCAACTTAGCAGGAACCTTTTCCAGAACAATGGCAAAAACGCCTGCTTTATCCAGGGCGATGGCATCGCTGAGGAGCTTCTGAGCCTCAGCCTCTTCCTTGGCACGGATGCCGTAGCCGCCAAACTTGTTGACGCTCTGTGGGGTCAATCCCAGATGACCATGCACCGGAATACCGGCATCTACCATCGCCTTGACGGTATCCGCAATCTCCACTCCACCTTCGAGCTTCAGGGCATCCACGCCCGTCTCCTTCATCATGCGGCAAGCGTTGCGCAGCGCCTCTTCCTTGCTGATCTGATAGCTGCCGAAAGGCATGTCGCAAACCACGAAAGCATGCTGGCAGGCACGGGCCACACTGCGGGCGTGATAAATCATCTGGTCTACGGTGATAGGCAAGGTATCAGCATTACCTGCCATCACGTTACTGGCTGAATCGCCAATCAAGATACTATCGATGCCTGCTGCATCCAGAATGCCTGCAGTAGTAAAGTCATAAGCTGTAAGCATCGTCACCTTCTCGCCTGCTGCCTTCATCTCGGCAAACGTCTTGGTTGTAATCTTCTTCTTATCTGTAGATAAATATCCCATGATTATTTATTTTTTGTAATTATCAACGATTTTCACTAAGTCGGCAAAGGTTAAGCCTTCGTAGTCCGGAATCACGTAGTCGCTGTAAGGGGCGATGGATTCCGCAGAATTGGTGGTAGAGAGACCGAGGGTGAAAGCTCCCGATGCACGCACCGCCTTCAAGCCATTGAAGCTGTCTTCCAGGCCCACACACTCCGATGGCTGCGCCCCGAAGCAGGCGGCACCCTTCAGATAGCAGTCTGGATCCGGCTTGCTCTTGGCGAAGTCCTCGCTGGTCAGCACACGGTCGAAGTAGCTCTTAAACTCAGGATGCTGCTTATACACATTGAGCATCTTCTGAATATTGCTACTCGTTACTACAGCGCACTTTACGCCATTCTGCTTCAACTCTTGGATGAAGTTCTCCACGCCCGGAATATAAGGGTACTTCATATTCTGCTCAAACTCATTGAGCCGAGCCGTAATCTTATTCTGTTCTGATTTCGGGTCGGTATAGCCTTCGATATGAGCGAAGACTGAGTCATCAGAGAAGTACTTATCGTAGATTTGCACCAGAGTTTGCCCCTTGATTCTATACTCGAAGTCAGGAATTTCCGGATGATACTCTCTTCCTATCATTCCCCAGAAGATGGAATACTGTGATTCCGTCTCGAAGACCACGCCATCCAGATCGAATAAAGCTGCCTTAATCATTATATATTTCTTATCTTTTTATTTATATTTATTATTATCTATGTTCACGTTTTCGAGTCTTTTTCTGCTCTACAACATCTTTTTCGGGTGCAAAGGTACACATTTTTTTAATAAGTCGAGCCCAAAATCATAATAAATATATAAAAAAAGCTATATTATTTTGAATTGTCACCAATTTAAACTAACTTTGCACCTTATTATATAATATAAAGCATTAAACAGGAATGAACATCATAGAGAAATATTTCACTCATCTCACTGATGAGCAGAAGAAGCAAATCGCTGCACTCGACGAGTTGTACCGCGACTGGAACAACAAGATCAATGTCATCAGCCGCAAGGACATCGACAACCTCTACGAGCACCACGTGCTTCACTCCATGGCCATCGCCAAGGCCATCAACTTCCGTCCGGGCACCGAGATTCTCGACTTCGGTTGCGGTGGCGGCTTCCCTGGCATCCCGCTCGCCATTCTCTTCCCTGAGTGCAAGTTCAAGCTCATCGACGGAACCGGCAAGAAGATTCGTGTCTGCAACGAGGTGGCTTCTGCCATCGGACTGAAGAATCTCGTGGCAGAACACCTGCGTGGCGAGGACGAGAAGGGAAAGTACGACTTCGTGGTGAGCCGTGCCGTGATGCAGCTGCCCGACCTGATGAAGATTATCAAGAAGAATTTCAAGAAGAAGGGACAGAACGCCCTGCCGAACGGTCTGATCTGCCTGAAAGGCGGCAACCTGCAGGAAGAGCTCAAGGACTATCGCAACGTGGCGGAAATCACCCCTCTCAGCACCTTCTTCGAGGAAGAATGGTTCAAGCAAGACAAGCAACTCATCTATGTTCCAGCATAAATACAAAGTAAAAATGTTACATATCGAAAGATTCCAAGTCAACATGTTGCAGGAAAACTGCTATGTTGTAAGCGATGAGACCAAGGAATGCGTCATCATCGACTGCGGTGCGTTCTATCCTGAAGAGCGCAACGCCATCACTCACTATATCCAAAAAAGCGAACTCAAGCCAGTACATCTGCTCGTTACCCATGGCCATCTGGACCATAACTTCGGCAACGACACCATCTACAAGGAGTTCGGACTGAAGCCGGAAGTTTCACAGGGCGACGAGAAACTGATGAAGGGACTCAAGCACCAGGCAGAAACCTTCTACCAGATGCAGCTGGACACCGACTTCCCTCCTATCGGCCATTTCTTCGAGGAAGATGAAGTCATCAAATTCGGCAATCACGAATTCAAGATCATCGAGACCCCAGGCCACAGCAACGGATCCGTCACCTTCTATTGCGAGGCAGAGCACGTAGCCTTTACGGGCGACACTCTCTTCAAGAGCTCTATCGGCAGAACCGACTTCCCTGGCGGCAGCATGTTCCGCATCATCAACAGCCTGCGACATCTGGGCATGCTCCCAGACGAGACACAGGTGCTTCCGGGTCACGGCGAGGCAACCAGCATCGGCGAGGAGTTGGCACACAACCCATACATGGACCGATAAGCCATCAAGATGATTCAAAAGAAAACAAATACGGAGAAGATAATCCTGGGCATAGACCCGGGTACCAACGTGATGGGCTACGGCGTGATTCGCGTGACGGGCAACAAGGCAGAACTGGTGGTGATGGGCGTCATCGACATGCGCAAGGAGAAGGACCCCTATCTGAGACTGGGCAAGATTTTCGAGCGGGTGACGGGTATCATCGACTCCTACCTGCCCGACGAGATGGCGATTGAGGCACCATTCTTCGGAAAGAACGTGCAGTCGATGCTAAAGCTGGGAAGAGCCCAGGGCGTTGCCATCGCTGCAGCCATCCACCACGACGTGCCCATCCACGAATATGCTCCGCTGAAAATCAAGATGGCGATCACCGGACAGGGACAGGCTTCCAAGGAACAGGTGGCGGCGATGCTGCAGCGCATGCTCAACATCAAGGAAGACGAAATGCCGAAGTTCATGGATGCCACCGATGCCCTGGGCGCCGCCTACTGCCATTTTCTGCAGATGGGAAGGCCCGAAACGGGTGCCAAGCACTACAGCAGCTGGAAGGACTTCGCCCAGAAGAACCAGGGGCGCATTGGTGGAGGCAACGGCATGACCGGACCGCAAGCCAAACTCCTGGCTGCCATCAACCGCACTACGCACAAGTAGCATTCGCCTGCAAAACGCTTCAAGCGCACAAGTAGCATTCATTGCGAACACATATATAATATATGTATTGCACAACACATAAATCACAATTTTAAGAGAGATGCAAAAGATTATTAGCATTAAGGATGGCGTGACTCGTATGCCGGAATGGCGTATGGCCGAGCCAGTGAACTTTGAATCTTGCGAAGGCGAGCACATCGCCATCGTAGGACCAAACGGTGGTGGAAAGTCGATGTTTGTTGACATCATTGTCGGCAGACACCCTCTGTTAATGCACGACCCGGATTATGATTTCTCGCCCAGCACCAAGACGCTGGTGAGCGACAACATCAAGTATATCACCTTCCGTGACACCTACGGAGGCGATAACGACCGCACCTATTTCCTGCAGCAGCGATGGAACCAGCTGGAAATAGACGAGAATACGCCGATTGTGAAGGATAAGCTGGAAGAGGCTTACAGCATGGCGGGCGAGGATACTCCTGAGCGCCGCGCATTGCAGAAGCACATCTACGAGCTTTTCCACATGGAGCATCTGCTCGATAAATACACCATCCTGCTGAGCAGCGGCGAGCTGCGCAAATTCAAGCTGGCATCTACCCTCTTCTCTGAGCCACGTGTCCTCATCATGGACAATCCGTTTATCGGACTCGATGCCGACACCCGCGACCAGCTGAAGGAACTCCTCAAGACGCTTGCCCAGGAGCATGCCCTGCAGATTATCCTCGTATTGAGCAAGAGCGACGACATTCCTGATTTCATCACCCACGTAGTGGAAGTGAAGGATATGAAGGTGATGCCGAAGCTGACCAAGGAGGAATATCTTGCCCAGCGCACCCCTATCCCAAGCAGAATGCTGAGCCAGGAACTGGAGCAGCAGATCATCAACCTGCCTTACAGCGACCGCGAGTACAAGAGCCAGGAAGTGGTGAAGATGAACAAGGTTCGCATCCAATATGGCAAGCGCATCATCCTGAAAGACCTCGACTGGACCGTGAACAACGGCGAGCGATGGGCACTGAGCGGACAGAACGGAGCCGGCAAGAGTACCCTCTTGAGCCTGGTCTGTGCCGACAATCCCCAGAGCTATGCCTGCGACATCGCCCTCTTCGGCAATCCTCGTGGTAGCGGCGAGAGCATCTGGGACATCAAGAAGCACATCGGCTATGTATCGCCAGAGCTTCACCGTTCCTACCAGCGCGACCTTCCAGCCATTCGCATCGTAGCCAGCGGACTGATGGATTCCGTAGGCCTCTATGTAAAGCCTAAGGAGGAAGATATGGGCAAATGCCGCTTCTGGATGAAGGTATTCGGACTGGAAGGATTGGAAGATAGAGGCTTCCTGAAGCTCTCAAGCGGCGAGCAGCGCCTGGTTCTCCTTGCCCGTGCCTTTGTAAAGGACCCGGAATTGCTCATCCTGGATGAGCCATTGCATGGTCTCGACAATCACAACCGCCGTCTGGTGAAGGACATCATCGAGGCGTTCTGCAAGCGCAACAACAAGACGATGATCATGGTGACACACTATAAGGAAGAACTGCCAGCATGCATCGACCACAGCATCTTCCTGACGAGACATGCATAAACTTTACCCCCAGCCTGCCAGCTTCAAGCAGACTGGGGGTTCTGTTATTCTGAAGCAGAACATGTACCCTTAAAAGAGAATTATGTAGACTATAACTATAATATTCAAACATTTCTAGTTAAAAAAGCTAAAGGTTTTACATTTTTACTTATTTTTTTGCTACATTTGCACTCAAAAAGAGATTTATATCTAAATAGTATTCATTCTAATCTAACATCAGCTTATGCAAAAAGAAGCAAGAAAGCAGCTGGGTGTGATTGGAGCAGCAATGCTTTTGCCAATGTCTGCATTGGCAGCAGACAACAACTTTGTTGGAAGTACAGGCATTGCTGGTTCCCTGAAACCCAAGACTGAAAGCGTTTTCAACGCTACGCAGCAGGCAAAGCACCAGCGTATCACTGGTACCGTGTTTGACGAAGCAGGTGAACCTGTTATTGGTGCTACGGTTGTTTTGAAGAACAACTCGAAGCAAAGTACTGTAACCGATGTGGATGGTAACTTCAAACTCGACGTGAATTCCACAAGTGGAGTTATCGTCGTTTCTTACATCGGTTGCCAGACCCAGGAAGTGAGATTCAACGGCAACAAGCCGCTGAGCATTCACCTCAAGGAAGACTCACAGACCCTTGGCGACGTGGTAGTCACTGCCTTCGGTGCCACCCAGAAGAAGGAAACCGTGGTGGGTTCCGTGCAGCAGGTAAGACCAGAGTCGCTGCGTGTGCCATCGGCTAGTATTTCATCATCTTTCGCAGGACGTCTCTCGGGTGTCATCGCTACCCAGAGCAGCGGTCAGCCAGGTGCCAACGGATCTGACTTCTACATCCGTGGTATCGCCACCATCAGTGGTGCCAAGTCGCCTCTCATCGTCATGGATGGTATGGAGATTTCGCAGGACGACCTCAACCACCTCGACCCAGACGTTATCGAGAGTTTCTCTATCCTGAAAGACGCATCAGCCACCGCCATGTATGGTTCTCGCGGTGCCAATGGTGTGCTCATCATTACTACCAAGAGTGGTCAGGACCTCGACAAGCCGAAGATTTCATTCCGCGTTGAGGCCAACGTAACCATGCCTACATCTAAACCTAAATTTGTTGACGGTGCCCGATTCATGGAGCTCTTCAACGAGGCTGTTACCAACGAAGGCACGGGTAACACCCTCTACACGGCAGAGCAGATTGCCAACACACGCAATCACGTGAACGGCGAGATTTTCCCAGATGTCAACTGGTATAAGGAGATGTTCAAGTCGGCTTCATACAACCAGAAGGCCAACATGAACGTGCGTGGTGGTACCAGCAAGATCGTGTACTTCATGAACCTCAACGTGAGCCATGAAACCGGTATGCTGCGCAACCGCAGTAAGGAGTACTATTCTTACAACAACAATATCGACTACATGCGATATGCGTTCCAGAACAACATCGACTTCAACATGTCGAAGTCGTCGAAGATTTCGCTCCACCTCTATGCCGGACTCGACAACATGCACGGTCCGCTGGCAGGCAGCAACGACATCTCTCGTTCTCTGAACGACCTCTATTCGCAGATGATGAACGCCAACCCAGTGCTCTTCCCTATCTCATATAATAATGAGGGCGACGAGTGGATTCACTGGGGATACCGCCAGCTTGCCAACGGAGGTAACGCCAACCCGATGGCGCGACTCGTGAGCGGATATCAGGATTCATTCGCAAGTACCATCAATGCCAACCTGAACTTCGACCAGAAGCTCGACTTCATTACCAAGGGTCTGGGCTTCCACCTGATGTTCTCGTTCAAGAACTGGTCTAAGAGTACCACCTTCCGCTCGCTCAACTACAACCATTACGAGCTGAAGAACTATACCCAGAACGATGACGGCACCTATACCTACGTGCAGACTCCTAAGGGCGACCCTTCGAAGCCTGTGCTCAGCAACTCGGGTCAGAATGCCGGCGACCGCCGCTACTATGCTCAGGCATACTTCGACTACAACCGAAGCTTCGGCGACCACACCGTTACGGGTATGCTCCTCTGGAACATCAACCAGTATAACTCCAATATCTTTGTAGATAATGTGCTCTCGTCTCTGCCACAGCGCAAGATTGGTTTCGCAGCACGTGCCACATACGACTACAAGCACCGCTACCTGATTGAGTTCAACGCAGGTTACAACGGCTCCGAGCAGTTTGCCAAGGGTCACCAGTGGGGTTTCTTCCCATCAGTGGGTCTGGGTTACAACCTCAGCGAGGAGAAGTTCTGGGAGCCTATCAAGCAAACCGTTTCCAACTTCAAGATTCGTGGTACTTACGGACTCGTAGGTAACGACCAGTATGGTTACGAGCGCTTCATCTATCGTGAGGACGTATCGCTCACCGGCAACGGTTCGTTCACCACCGGTTTGCCAGGCAACTATGTAAACTATTCCGGTCCGGGATGGAACCGTCTGCGCAACGAGAACGTATCATGGGAGGTGGGCCATAAGCTCGATATCGGTTTCGACCTGCAGCTCTTCAATGCCCTCGACATCACCGTCGACTGGTTCCGCGAGCGCCGCAGCAACATCTTCCAGCAGAAGCTCTCCATACCAAACTATCTGGGTACAGCCAATACCAAGATCTATGGTAACCTTGCCGAGGTAATCAACAAGGGTGTAGACCTGGCAGTGAACTACAGCAAGCGCATCAACAAGGATCTCTCCGTACAGTTCCAGGGCACATTCACCTACAACAACAACGAGATTTCCGTATACGATGAGGCTCCGGGCAAGCGCGACGCCATGAAGAGCCAGGGCAAGAACGTAAACACCGTATGGGGTTACGTTTCCGACGGACTCTACATCGACAGGGCAGACATCGCCAACAATCCTACCTCTACGCTCGGCAACATCGCCATCGCTCCTGGTGACATCAAGTATGTAGACCAGCCAGACCGCGAGGGCAAGTATGATGGCCGCATCACAGCCGACGACCAGGTGCCATTGGGCGTAAGCGTTCCGAAGATTATCTACGGTTTCGGTCCGTCAGTAGGCTACAAGAACTGGGACTTCTCCGTATTCTTCCAGGGCCGTGGCAACGTGGCACTGATGCTCAGCGATATCCAGCCATTCGGTTCATCCTATCGCCGTGGCGTACTGAAGTTCATCGACGAAAACCACTGGAGCCCGGACAACCAGGATCCGAATGCGAAGTATCCACGCCTCACGGACAACTACAACAACCACAACACAGTATCATCAAGCTACTGGTTGCGCAACGGTAGATTCCTGAAGCTGAAGAACGCAGAAATCGGTTACACGCTCAAGAACATGCGATTCTATGTCAACGGAACCAACCTGCTCACCATCTCACCTTTCAAGGAGTGGGATCCAGAGATGGGCGGTGGTAACTACACCACCAAGTATCCGACACAGATGACAATCAACGTAGGTTTCCAACTCACATTAAATTAAAGAAGATATGAAAATACTCAATAAAGCATTCATAGGCTGCTTGCTCGCTGCGGGTTTCACGATGACATCGTGCGACTATCTTGATGTGATTCCTGCCGAGACAACCACTGGCACCGACATGACCA
>OIXW01000358.1_pt1 | contig 13531 bp, 8 predicted proteins | sample 1587951 | NCBI WGS metagenome assembly OIXW01 (sample SAMN03283239) | human gut metagenome | biome: human-associated habitat; material: feces | host: Homo sapiens | place: Peru | collected 2012
CCACCGATAACGAAGGCGATGTGGTAAGGAGGACATGCTGCTGTACCCAGACTCTTCATCTTCTCTACGAGGAATGGGAGCAATGTGCCCTCGTTCTGGATAGTAGCCTTGGTCATAGGGTAGAAGTAGGTCTTGTTGGCAGAGCCACCACCCTTGGCAACCATCACGAAGCGATACTCATCGCCCTCAGTAGCCTCGATGTCGATCTGGGCAGGGAGGTTGCAACGGGTGTTCACCTCATCATACATGTTGAGAGGAGCATTCTGTGAATAGCGAAGGTTGTCCTGTGTGTATGTGTTGTAAACACCAAGGCTCAAAGCCTCTTCGTCCTCAAAGTCGGTCCATACACGCTGACCCTTCTCGCCATGAATGATGGCAGTACCTGTATCCTGGCAGAATGGGAGAATGCCTTTCACGGCAGTCTCTGCGTTGCGGAGGAACTGGAGAGCTACGTATTTGTCGTTCTCAGAAGCCTCTGGGTCGGTCAAAATCTTAGCTACCTGTGCATTGTGCTCACGACGGAGCATGAACTCTACGTCGTGGAAACCCTGCTGTGCGAGCAGGGTAAGTGCTTCCTTTGAAACCTTGAGGATTGTTTTTCCCTCGAACTCTGCTGTGCTTACGCCTTCTTTTGAGATAAGGCGATACTCTGTCTTGTCCTCTCCAAGCTGAAACATTGGAGCGTACTTAAAATCTGGAGCTTTTGCCATAATGTTTTTTTGTTGTTATTATACTGTTGAAATATTCAAGTTTTTTGTTTTGTCAAGAATTTGAGAATTAAAGAATTCTTCTTTTTCCTTCCCCTTATCTGTTGAATTATTGAGAAAGAAGCTCGCACAGCGAACAGACTTCCTGCCAATCTTCATTCTTCCTAATGATTAGCCTTGGAATTATTCTTAAATTCTCTCAAGTTTCGCAAGTTTTACCCCACACGCCCTGAAAGGGCGGAAGCTCTTAGCTCAGGGCAACGCCCTGGGTTATTACAGGGCGCCTTGCTGATTGCTATTATACCCAGGGCGCTGCCCTGGGTTAGGAGCTTTTGGGCCTTCAGCCCGTACTTAAGCTACATGCGAAAGTTCAGTTAAATTCTCAAATTCTTGACATAAAATCAGAATCCGAAGATCTCTTCCTGAGAGAGGCGCTTGATAGGCGCAATCTTCTCGAGGCTCTTCATGTCGAGGTCTTTCTCGTTGCCGAGGATGACCATGCGGTAAGGCTTGCCCACGATATTCTGCTTCTCGAAGTTAGTGATGTCCTGAAGTGTCACGTTCTGGAGCGCCTCATAGAGCTTCTTGTTGGGATCGTAGTCGAGTCCCTTCAGCTTGGCATTGAAGTAAGCGTAGAGCACATTGTCCTTAGTGGTACGCATACTCTGCAGGCTCTTGATGAGGCTCTGCTTAGCCAGGTTGAATGCAGCCTCGTTCTGTGGCAGGTTGTTGATGATCTCGTTGAACACGTTGATGCAGTCCATCATCTTGTCGCTCTGCGAGATGATATGAGTGAAGAAGTATTCTGTATCGTTCTTACGACCAGGGCGTACATAATAAGAACCTGCGTTGTAAGCCAGACCTCTTGTCTCGCGGAGTTCCTGGAATACGATGGCGTTCATGCTTCCGCCAAAGTACTCATTGAAGAGTCCCACTACGGCAGCATTGTCGTCGGTGAATGTCTTACCCTCGTTCTGGTACTGGCGCAGATAGATGTTCTTAGCCTCGTAGGGAGCAATGAGAATCTCGTTGCTCTGTGGCTGCTGCTTGGTGTACTCCTTGCCCTGTGGAGCAGGGATGAGTTTCTTGCCAGTCTTATGTTCTTTGGCGAGGAGGCTGTTGAGCTGTTTCTCGCTGTAAGGACCATAATAGAATACGGTGTGCTCGATATTGTCGAGTGCGCCCAGAAGGTTGATCAGCTCCTGTGGATCCATCTTGCGAAGGTCGGCAGGGAGAATCTGATTGCGGCTTGGGTTGTAAGGACCATATACGCAATAGTCCCACAAGCGTGAGAAGTTGGCCTTCTGGTTGGCCTTCATGTCGTTGCCATTCTTCTCTACGAGGTCCACATACTGGTTCCATGAAGTCTTGTCGGCTTTGGCATGATGCAGCAAGTCCTCCAAGAGGCTGAGTGCCTTAGGAAGGTTCTCGTTCAGACCATTGATGTTGATGCTGAGGCTCTTGGTGCCCTGTGCCACACTGTAGTTGCAGGCAATGTTATAGAAAGCCTGTTTGATTTCAGAGACGGTCTTCTTGTCGGTACCTATGTAGCCGAGATAATCAGCAGCATAGCTGTAGCGCATGTCATCCTCGTCGCCCAACTCATAACGGAAGGAGAGGTTGAAGAGGTCGTCCTGTGTGTTCTGCTTGTAGAGCAAAGGCAGCTTCTTGCTGGTCTTTGTGACGGTGAGGTCTTTCTTGAAGTCGAGGAACTCGGGCTGTATAGGAGCCACTTCTGCGTTCTTAATCTCCTTAACGAAATCGCTCTCATACTCGCGGTTGGCAGGTATAGGAGTGATGGCAGGCTTCTCTATCTTCTTGAGCGTCTTGTCCTCACCGATGCGCTTGTATACACATACGAAGTTGTCGGCACGCAGATGCTTGTTGGCAAAGTCGATGATATCTTTCTTGGTCAATTTGCTCTGGCGGTCGAGCTGCTTGGCTACGTCTTCCCATTTCTGGTCGTTGATGAAGGCGTCCACCATGATGCTGGCTCGGTTCTCGTTGTCATCGAGTCCTTTGTAGAAGTTGAGCTTCTTGTTTGCCATGACAGCAGGAAGCAATTCATCGGCAAACTCGCCACGGCGCAGTTTGTCCATCTCGTCAAGCACGAGGGCACGTGTGTCTTCGAGCTTCTGTCCCTTGTTGGGCAGTGCCTGAACGATGAAAGCGGTGTAGTCGTGCAGACCATAGTTGAAGGCTCCTGCAGAGGCGAGTTTCATCTTCTGCTCCAGGTTTACCTCGAAGAGTCCTGCCTTGCCGTTGGCGAGCAGGTCGCTGATGACATCGAGGGTGTCGTTCTGCTGGTCGTTGACGCCCTTGAAGAGCCATGCCAGCATCATGTTTTCTTGCTCCTTACCGACAACCGTGGTGTCCTTTACTGCTGTGATGGCAGACTGTGCCTCGAACTCAGGTCGTGACAGGTTGTCGCTCTTCTTCCATGAGCCAAAGTACTGGTCGATGAGAGCTATGGTCTTGTCGGGGTCAAAGTCGCCAGCCATGACGATAGCCACATTGTTTGGCACATAGTAACGGTGGAAATAGTTCTGTATGTTGATGATGCTTGGGTTCTTGAGGTGCTCCTGCTCGCCGATGGTAGTCTGTGTGCCATAAGGATGGGTAGGAGTGAGGAGGCTCCAGAGAGCAGCAAACTCCTTGGTGGCATCGCTTGCCATGGAGATGTTCTTCTCCTCGTACACAGCCTCCAGCTCTGTATGGAAGCCACGGATGACCATGTTCTGAAAGCGGTCGCTCTGCACCTTGGCCCAGTTTTCTATCTCATTGTTTGGGATGTTCTCCACGTAGCAGGTGACATCATTGCTGGTATAGGCGTTTGTTCCCTCGCTACCGATGCTCGACATGAGCTTGTCGTACTCGTTGGGGATGTTGTATTTGGCAGCCAACTGTGAGATGGAGTCAATCTCGTGGTAAGCTTGCTTGCGCTGTGCTGGATCGGTGAGTTTGCGATAAGTCTCATAGCGGCGGGTTATCTCGTCGAGGTATGGCTTCTCCTTGGCGGCATCGATGGTGCCAAACTTCTTGGTGCCTTTAAACATCAGGTGCTCCAGATAGTGAGCCAGACCAGTAGTCTCGGCAGGGTCATTACGCGAACCTGTTTTTACAGCGATGTTGACCTGCAAGCGAGGCTTCTCTTTGTTAACTGACATGTATACCTTCAGACCATTGTCGAGAGTATAGATGCGTGTTTGCATTGCATCGCCTGGTACGGTGGTGTAATGATAGTCTTTTGCGCTGGCACAAAGCGCACCCGATGTGAAGAGTGCCGCCAGCATGATAGATTTTAAACTCATACTTTTATGATTTTATGTTGTATAAATGATTTTTCTTTGTTGGACTTTTTATGTGGCAGGACTGATGGAGTTGGCAAAGTGCAGGAAGGTGTCTTCGTCCACATCGCCCAAGTCGTATTCCTTCTGCGCATCTTTTCTGATGGCTTCGGTCCATAGCGATTTTGCCTCGTCGGCTCTGGTTTCGATCAGAGAGAAGGCTGCCGGTGTGGCTTCTTCGTAGAGCTGTCGGATGAGGCTGAAGGCATAAGCTTGATTGAAATCGGCATAATGGCTGTGAGCCTCGGACAATGCGTTGATAACAGACTCAATGTCTTCGGTTGTTCCGTCGATGATGTCTTCGACGAGTTGATTCTCCAAAGTCTGCGGCAGGAGCAGACCACCCAGATCGGTCCATGCTTCTTCGCCATTGTGGATGGCCTGTTCGGACTGTGGGGTATATTCATGTCCTTCTTCTTCTTCTGCAGGAAGCGTGGCCTTCTTGATGACTTGACCTAAGTAGAGACTGATGAGCATGTCGTAGAAGCGGATGCCGGAAAGGAGTGAGCTGCGCGGTATGGTGAGTCCCTGATAGTGGTATTCCTGGCATTGAGTTCCGCAAGTGGTGCAGAGCTCTTGCAGAATGTGCCTTCCTTCTGTCGCCTTGCTGATGACAAAAGGCGAGAGCCACTCTTGGTTGATGATGCTCTTGCGGTGCTCGGCTGGTCGTAGGTCGCGCTTTGGCCACTTGTTGATGTCGCGGTAAAGTCCTACAGTGACAAGGTTTCTGCCAGGGATGAGTATGGTCTTCTCTCCCTCGCCAATAATATAGGAGAAGGGGAAGGAGGTCGTGTCGGGATGAGCCATGGTCTTGCCAAGACATACGGAGTAAGCACCGATGTGGGCAGGCAGGAAAAGGTAGGAGCCGCTGGCTGTCTTGGTGCCTCTCTCCAGGATGCCCCAGTGGATGGGACCCATCTTGTAGGCATGATTGCTGAAGTTGGTGGCAGAACCGGCATTATAGAACGACACCAGGCTTCCGATGACGAGCGAACTCTTGTGATGAGAGGCTGAGAACGGACCGCAGAAGGCGGCACATGCCTCGCCATTGCTCATTACCGAGTTGGCAAAGAATACCGATGCCGATGCGGTGAAGCTGTTGCTTATCTGGCAGGCTTCTCCCACGAAACAGTCTTGCAGGTTGGCTCCGTTGGTGATGCTTGCCCCGTGGTCGATGATGGTGTTTTCGGTTATGACACCCGTTCCTATATAAACGCTGCTGGTAGCATCTCCCAGGAGGGTGCAGTCACTCAGTCGCTCTGCTCCGTTCACCTCGCAGTAGTCGTTGATGATGCAGTTGGTTATCTCCTTGGTGTTGGCTATCTTTACATTGTTGCCTATCAGTCCGCGTTCGGGCAGTCGGCTGTTCACATATGCTCTGACGAGTTGGAAAATATTCTCACGGAACTCCTTCTCCTGCGAATGCTTGAGCATCAGTGCTGCCAACTGACTGCTCAGTTCGGAGAAAGAGATGATGTTTCCATCGCCAGCCTCGTTGAGTACGCTGATGACATTGGCTTCTCCATAGGTGGCACCCTCTGTAGTCTCTATGGTGGATACGTTGGACAGGTAGCACTCGTCGCCGATGGTATAGTTGTTGATGAATCCTCCTATGTTCTCGATGAGGCAATCGTCTCCGATGATGACATTGTGCAAGGTGGCATTGCGGATGCCCGAGTGCTTGTGGAAGCCCGGACTTACCTCGATGCTCTTGTCGAAGCTGCCTATGCAGACTTCTCCGTAGAGCATTACCTGACGCATGTGTTCGGGATTGAAGTCTTCTGCGACGTTGACGGAAGTCCAGTCCTCAGCCCAACAGCCATTCTGCTGCAGCTGTTCTATCTCTTCGGTGGTAAGCGGTCGGTAATTGTTCATAGTCGTTGTTTTTTATTCGTAGTCCTGATACAGGAAATCATTATAGGGATACTTCTGTACGTGCAGCTCGCGTACTTTCTTGTACAGAATGTCGCGGAACTCGTCGATGTTCTCCTTGTTCTTGGCAGAGATGAAGAGACAGTCGTCGTGCAACTTCGCCATCCATGTGCGCTTGAGCTCATCAAGGGTGATGTTCTCTTTCTGTATAGGAGTAAGGTCGTCTTCCTCCTTCTCTACCCATGAGTAGTTGTCTATCTTGTTGAAGATGATCATCGATGGCTTGTCGGCGCAGCCCAGTTCCTTCAGGGTCTTCTCCACCACCTGTATCTGTTCCTCGAAATCAGGATGCGAGATGTCGACAACATGCAACAGCAGGTCGGCCTCGCGTGTCTCGTCGAGGGTGCTTTTGAAAGAGTCTACCAGGTCGGTAGGCAACTTGCGGATAAATCCTACTGTGTCGGCAAGGAGGAAAGGCAGATTCTCCACCACGACCTTTCGTACGGTGGTGTCGAGAGTGGCGAAGAGTTTGTTCTCGGCAAAGACCTCGCTCTTGGAGAGCAGGTTCATGATGGTGCTCTTGCCCACATTGGTGTAGCCGACAAGGGCCACACGGATGAGTCGGCCGCGGTTCTTGCGCTGAGTGGTCTTCTGTTTGTCAATCTCGGCCAGGCGCTCTTTGAGCAGACTCATACGGCCGAGGATGATACGACGGTCCATCTCAAGCTGGGTTTCACCAGGACCACGCAATCCTACAGAACCTTTACCGCCACCCGAGCCAGAACCACCGCCCTGGCGCTCAAGGTGAGTCCAGAGTCGTTGCAGACGAGGCAACATGTATCTATACTGTGCCAATTCCACCTGTGTCTTGGCGGCAGCAGTCTGGGCACGCATGGCAAAGATGTCGAGAATGAGGGATGTACGGTCGAGAATCTTTACCTGTAGTTCCTGCTCAATATTGCGTATCTGCTTGGCAGACAGTTCGTCGTCGAAAATGACCATTCCGATCTCGCGGTCTTCTTCCTCTTCTTCCTTAATATATTGTTTGATTTCCTCGAGCTTTCCCTTTCCTACATAGGTAGTCTGGTTGGGAGCGACAACCTTCTGTGTGAATCGCTTGACGGTTACAGCTCCTGCCGTGTCGGCAAGAAATTCCAGCTCGTCGAGGTATTCCTTGGTCTTGGCTTCGTCCTGTTCCTTGGTGATAAGACCCACGAGAACGGCAGTCTCTGCCTTGACTTCTGAGATGACAAATTCCTTCATTGATTAGCTTGTTATTATATAATAGGTGCAAAGTTAATAAAAAAAGCTATTTCTATGGAATACTAACTGCATAATTTATGCTTTTTTTAAGAAAAAGGCTTGTTGGGTAACTGCTCAGAATAGAAAAGGCTCGAAATATGAAAGCGGCTTCGATAGTCAATTAAGCCTATTTCGTAGAGCAATGAAAGCGGCTTCGTAAGCAGTTGAAGCCTATTGCATGATTCTGATAGAAGCTATAAAAATTACCTTGTTGGGTACGCAAAAAGAGAAGCAAATACCGCAAACGTTTACGTGATTTTTTGCGTAAAAAAAGAGATATATTTGATTTAAATCAATTATTTGTATTATATTTGCACTCGAAAAGAAACACAAACTGATTTTCAAAAAGATCATAACTACATAAAAAACACAAAACTGCTGAAACATTCAAAAACGTAAGAATTGCCCCGACGTGATGTCGGGGCATTTTTTTTGTCCTGTACGGTTGGAATTACGCAGCACGCCCTGAAAGGGCAGAAGCTCTTAGCCCAGGGCAACGCCCTGGGTATAATGCCAATCTGCAAGGCGCCCTGTAAGGGCAAAAGCTTTACTAATTGCCACGAGTTTAATGCTTTTGCCCTTACAGGGCGATAGGCTAACGCCCACAATAACCCAGGGCGATGCCCTGGGCTAAGAGCTTCTGCCCTTTCAGGGCGTGCTGCGTAATTTCAACCATACAGGTAGGGCGTCCAACCATACAGTTCGCATTTTTTTGTCCTTCTTTTTATGCTTTCTGTATCGTCTTTTTGTGTATGTGTTTGCAGGTTTTGCAGATATTTAAAAGTCTGATGCTCAGCGACGATACTTCTTAAACGTGTACTTGTGTGAGTTCGGAAAACAAGTGAAGATGGTGATGCTCTCGTTAGTCTTTGTGCTCTTTCTGCCAGCTTGTGTTGAAAGATCTTTCTTTTTTCTTGTGTAGAGCAAAATAATATTATCTTTCTTTTTTTTGTAGGTTGCTGTCATCTGTTGCAGACTGTCTGTCTTGGTACGGTCGTCAGTCTGCTTGGCGGTCATTTCTTTAACTTCCCCATTTTTGAAACTTCAGTTTATGTAACCAAAAAGAGGGTGCGTCACAGACTTATGACACACCCTCTTATCTTATGATGGTTCAACTTACGCAAGTGGCGTAGTTGTTTCTCTTTCTGTCGTTAACATTACTTGTTCTCGAATAGCAATCCGCCTTCCTTGGTGTGGTCGATGGTGATAGGTTTCTCACGACTGACTTCCTCGGCGAGGATTTTCTTGCTCAAGTCGTTCAATACATAGTCTTGTATTGCGCGCTTTACAGGGCGTGCGCCAAACTCTGGATCGTAGCCCACCTCTGCCAAATATTGGATGGCGGCAGGAGTCCAGCGAAGTTCGAAGCCCTGAGGAGCCAACATCTTCTTGACTCTGTTCATCTGAAGCTCAACCACCTGGCCAATCTGCTCTTTGGTGAGAGGCTTGAAGGTGATGATGTCGTCGATACGGTTCAGGAACTCCGGACGGAAGGTCTTTCTCAACATATCACGGCTTGCGTTGGAAGTCATGATGATGATGGTGTTCTTGAAGTTTACTACACGGCCTTTGTTGTCGGTCAGTCGTCCGTCGTCCAATACCTGAAGCAGGGTGTTGAAGACATCGGGATGAGCCTTCTCAATCTCATCGAAGAGAACCACACTGTATGGTTTGCGACGAACAGCCTCTGTCAACTGTCCACCCTCATCATAGCCTACGTATCCTGGAGGCGCACCTATCAGACGGGTGACGCTGAACTTCTCTTGATATTCACTCATATCGATACGTGTCATCATCGACTCGTCATTGAAGAGATATTCTGCCAAAGCCTTGGCAAGCTCAGTCTTACCCACACCGGTTGTGCCGAGGAAGATGAAACTTGCTATAGGACGTTTCGGGTCTTGCAAGCCGGCACGTGAGCGGCGTACAGCATCACTCACTGCGGTGATGGCCTCGTCCTGACCGATGACTCTCTTGTGGAGTTCTTCCTCCAAGTGGAGCAGTTTCTCGCGCTCACTTTGCATCATACGGCTGACAGGTATTCCTGTCCAGCGGCTTACCACCTCGGCAATATCGTCGGCAGTAACCTCTTCGCGTATCATTGCCTCGCCACCCTGAGTGCTCTTCAGTTGTTCCTGGATGCGCTTGATGTCTTCTTCGAGAGCAGTCAGTTTAGAATATCTGATCTCAGCCACGCGCTCGTAGTTGCCTTCGCGTTCCATGCGCTCAGCCTCAAACTTCAGGTTCTCAATCTCCTGCTTGTCTTGCTGAATTTTATTGACGAGGTCTTTCTCGCCTTCCCATTTTGCACGGAAGTTATGCTCCTTGTCCTTCAGCTCGGCAATCTCCTTGTCGAGTTGCTGAATCTTAGGCTGGTCGTTTTCGCGCTTGATGGCCTCGCGCTCTATCTCCAACTGCTTTAGGTGACGTGTAATCTCGTCCAGTTCCTCAGGCACAGAGTCGCGCTCCATACGGAGCTTGGCTGCGGCCTCATCCATCAGGTCGATAGCCTTGTCTGGCAGGAATCGGTCGGAGATATAACGTTCAGAAAGTTTGACAGCTGCGATGCAGGCGTCGTCCTGAATACGAACCTTGTGATGGTTCTCATAACGCTCCTTGATGCCTCGGAGAATGCTGATGGCGTCCACCTCGTCAGGCTCGTTGACCATTACGGTCTGGAAACGACGTTCCAAAGCCTTATCCTTCTCGAAGTATTTCTGATACTCGTTGAGGGTGGTGGCACCGATGGCTCTCAACTCGCCACGTGCCAATGCCGGCTTCAGAATATTGGCAGCATCCATGGCGCCTTCTCCACCGCCGGCACCTACCAAGGTGTGAATCTCGTCGATGAAGAGGATAATCTGTCCGTTGGCGTTGGTCACTTCCTTGATGACGCTCTTCAGTCGCTCTTCGAATTCGCCTTTATATTTAGCACCAGCCACCAGTGCGCCCATGTCGAGCGAATAGAGCTGCTTGTTCTTCAAGTTCTCCGGTACGTCGCCACGTACGATTCTTTCGGCAAGTCCTTCAACGATGGCGGTTTTACCAGTACCAGGCTCACCGATAAGGATTGGGTTGTTTTTCGTTCTTCTTGATAAGATTTGGAGCACGCGACGTATCTCCTCGTCACGTCCGATTACGGGGTCAAGTTTTCCGCTTCTGGCTTGTTCCACCAAGTTCTTGGCGTATTTCTCCAGACTTTGATAGTTTTCGTCTGCACTCTGGCTCTTCACGTTCTGTCCCTGACGAAGAGCCTGGATGGCAGCGAGCATATCTTTCTCGTTGGCGCCGGCATCTTTCAGGATGCGGGCTGCTGTAGAGTTGCCTTTCAGAATGGCGAGCAGAATAGGCTCCACGCTTACGAACTCGTCGCCCATCTTCTTGGCGGTATCCTCGGCGTTGATCAATATCTGATTGGTGTCATTGGAGAGGTATGGCTGTCCGCCACCCTGTACGCGGGGCAGATGCTGCAACTCCTGCTGCAGGAGCATGGAGATCTGTCCTCCGTTCATGCCCAACTTCTGGAAGATATAGTTGGTCACATCAGGTGCTTTCTCGATGATTCCGCTGAGAAGATGCACCGGCTCGATGGTCTGCTGACCATTTCGTTGCGCTGTGTTCACAGCGGCTTGCACCGCTTCTTGCGCCTTGATTGTAAATTTGTCGAATGTCATATATTTCTCCTTTCTTGTTTTATTTGTTTCGTTATGTTATTTGTTGTTTGCCAACCGTTGAAGCGAAATGTGTGCCGAGGTACAGAGTGCTGACATTCTGTCTTGTTTTTCGTTGTTTTTTAGACATTTATAGTCGAAATTGCTGTCAATGTGTCGGTAATCGGGTGCTTGACGGGAGACGAGTTTTGTACTTCGTGAATGATTCTGTTTGGTCTTAATAGACGACTGGCTTTGGTCTTAATAGACGGCCGGCTTTGGTCTTAATAGATGACTGGCTTTGGTCTTAATAGATGGCAGAAATGGCTTTTAGGGTTAACTCAGGTCAAGAAACATCGTTCTTGCGTTAAAAAGCTAATAATAACACGGGTGATTTTTGGTGGGCTCAAATATTATTTGTACCTTTGCACCATTATTTCAAATAAGTAGAAATCAATGGCTGAAACAAAGAAAATCAAGACAGCTTTAGTGTCTGTCTTTCACAAGGACGGCTTGGATGAGCTCCTTGCCAAGTTGAATGAAGAGGGTGTTAAATTCTTGAGCACCGGTGGTACACAGAAGTTTATCGAGTCACTCGGTTATGAATGTCAGAAAGTGGAGGATGTCACCACTTATCCATCCATTCTGGGTGGTCGCGTGAAGACTCTTCATCCAAAAATATTCGGAGGTATTCTTGCACGTCGCGACAATGAGGGCGATCAGGAGCAGATGAAGGAGTATGAGATTCCAAGCATCGACCTCGTGATTGTAGACCTTTATCCTTTCGAGCAGACTGTGGCAAGTGGTGCAAGTGATGCCGATATCATCGAGAAGATCGACATAGGTGGAATCTCTCTGATCCGTGCAGGAGCCAAGAACTTCAAGGATGTGGTTATCGTGCCCAGCAAGGCTGAGTACAGCGTGCTGCTCGATATCTTGAAGAAGAAAGGTGCTGAGACCGATATCGAGGATCGCAAGATGTTTGCAGAGCGTGCCTTTGGCGTAAGCTCACACTACGATACTGCTATCCACGCTTGGTTCGCTAAGTAATGTGCGTCAAGCTTTAGTGCTGGCGTAGATATTTTAAGCTTAAAATAAACAATTAGTAATTACAAAAGAAAATGGGATTTTTTTCATTTATTCAGGAAATCGCAATGGACTTGGGAACAGCCAACACCATCATTATCAGCGATGATAAGATTGTTGTGGATGAACCCTCTGTTGTAGCCCTCGACCGCCGTACAGACAAGATGATTGCTGTGGGCGAGAAGGCTAAGATGATGTACGAGAAGACTCATGACAACATCCGTACTATCCGTCCTTTGCGTGATGGTGTGATAGCCGACTTTACTGCATGCGAGCAGATGATGCGCGGTCTTATCAAGATGGTGCATACAGGAAGTCGTCTTTTCTCTCCCTCACTCCGTATGGTAATTGGTGTGCCTTCTGGTTCTACCGAGGTGGAGCTCCGTGCTGTACGCGATTCTGCTGAGCATGCCGACGGACGTGATGTTTACTTGATTTTTGAGCCTATGGCAGCAGCTATCGGTATCGGTATCGATGTGGAGGCGCCAGAGGGAAACATGATAGTTGATATAGGTGGCGGTTCTACCGAGATTGCTGTCATCTCACTTGGCGGTATTGTGAGCAACAACTCCATCCGTACAGCCGGTGACGACCTGACTGCTGATATCCAGGAGTACATGAGCCGTCAGCACAACGTGAAGGTGTCTGAGCGTATGGCCGAGCGTATCAAGATACATGTAGGCTCTGCTCTTACCGACCTGGGTGATGAGGCTCCAGAAGACTTTATTGTTCATGGTCCTAACCGCATCACAGCTCTGCCTATGGAGGTGCCTGTATGCTATCAGGAGATAGCTCAGTGCTTGGACAAGACTGTGGCAAAGATCGAGAATGCTGTGCTCTCAGCACTTGAGAATACTCCTCCTGAGCTCTATGCTGATATCGTGAAGAATGGTATCTGGCTCTCTGGTGGTGGAGCTTTGCTCCGTGGACTCGACAAGCGTCTCACAGCCAAGATCAACATTCCTTTCCATATTGCCGAAGACCCATTGCACAGTGTGGCTAAGGGTGCCGGCATCGCGCTGAAGAATGTAGACCGCTTCTCGTTCTTGATGAGATAATTGAAAATCTGAATTTCAGAGAAACTATAGCGTATGCACAACCTTACAGAGTTTCTGGCGAAACACAACCACTGGTTTGTGTTCCTGGTGCTTGAGGTAGTGAGCATGGTACTGCTCTTCAGATACAACAGTTATCAGGGCAGTGTGTGGTTCTCGTCGGCCAACGCCGTTACGGGCAAGGTGTATGAGTGGGATTCGGCTGTGGAGAGTTATTTCTCGCTGTCAGGCGTCAACAGTCAGCTCACTCAGCGCAATGCTTTCCTGGAACAGCAGGTAAGAATGCTGGACGACAGTATCGCCCGCCTTACCCGCAGTCAGGAAGCTGCAGTGACACGCTTGTCAAGCATGGTTCCCTTCCAGGGATGCAGGCTTATTCCGGCAAAGGTCGTCGCCAATATGGTGAACAGATACGACAACCTTATCACTATAGATAAGGGTTCTGCCGATGGAGTGAAGCATTATCAGTATGCCGACAATCCGATGGGAGAATATTGGCTCAATTCGCCTAC
>OIXW01000359.1_pt1 | contig 13509 bp, 13 predicted proteins | sample 1587951 | NCBI WGS metagenome assembly OIXW01 (sample SAMN03283239) | human gut metagenome | biome: human-associated habitat; material: feces | host: Homo sapiens | place: Peru | collected 2012
GATCCGTCAAAAAAAATGACGAGATTTATAGTGAAGGCAACTGATTATAGCGAATTGCATCAAGACAACAACCGATGTCGAATTATAGATTTATACGGCTATGGAGCATAAAACTATGCTTGGCAAGTTGGTGGAATTCTCCTCCACTGCTCAATCATCCGTTTGCATCCATCCTCTATATGCAAGGCTACACTTCGATATACAGCATCAATCTGATAATGTGGATCCATAACAACTGTATCAGTGCCAAATGCAAGTTTGTCGAACAAAACAATTCTGTCCCAATTCGTGTAGTCAAGCACTCTGGTAATGGCATTGCGGTGTTCTGCATCAAATACGACAATGCAGTCTGCCTTCTGCAAATACTCACGAGTAATAGGGGTTGTTACACCCTACCCGAAAGGGGGTATTTATGGAAATTCAAAAATAATAATTCATGAACATTTATGGCTCATTGATGGACATTTATGACTAAGGAACGAAGAACCTGCTCAGAATTTGATAATAGCTTGCTATCATTAAGGAGTACCCGTTAAAAGTTGCACAAGTTTTTTTTGCATACTACTAAATGAACGTTGTTTTACTTAACTTTTAGACTTTACAAACCACTAAGCTGGACGGTAGGAGTAATATAATATAAATGACACGAAATATCCCTTTCAAAGCATTACTATAATACTTTGCCATTTAATATGGTAATACTTGCCCATTTAATACGTATTACTCTGCAAAGTATTACTATAATACTTTTTTCATCACACATTCTGTCAAAAAAATAACTTTTTGTGTCCCCCAGAAAATGATTAAGTAACCATAAAAAAATAACTTGGTACAAAAATGCTAAGCAGATTTGCACCTAACGACATAGTTCGCCTATATCTAATTGCACACGGTGAGCAGTGGCGCAAGAAAGGAAAGCGAGAGTGGGACAAATACACCTTCGGCATCTATGGCTGTTGGGTGATGGGTGATGACGGCACCCTCGATTATATTCCAGAGGAGAAAAATACCAAAGAACTGTTAGTAAGGAAGAACGTGACCTTATTGGCAAATGGGTACCTAAGTGCTGTTCAAAATGGAGAAACACTTCCACAAATTTTGGCTAAGGGCTGACATGTTCTCAGAAAGGACAAGAGTAAGTGGAACGAACAACAGCAACAAAGAGCCCAAGTTTTTTGCGTATACGCAAAAAAAAATGCAAACAACGCGTTTCACAACGCATTGTTTGCTCACAGAACTTATATAGAGATGAAAAAACTATCATATATTGCAGAAATCCACACATAAAGTGCTTCATTCCTTAATTCGATTGCAAAGATACTATATCACATAGAATAAACCAAATAAATACACGTCTTTTTTTCTGCTGATTATGAAAAATTAAGGTGACAATGTGGTTATTTATGCTTTACAAGGGATATAGCTTGATTTGTTATCACAATTTCGCGGTTCTTGTAGAGGGTACCTACGGCACGTTTGAAAGTTTTTTTGCTAACTCCAAAGTTTTGTTGAATTTCTTCGGGTGTTGAATGGTCGGTAAAGGGGAGTGTGCCGCCTGCTTCCTGCAGTTGGTGACGCAGTTGGTCGGCAAAGTCACGAAAACGACCTTTACCTATGCGTTGGAGCGAAAGGTCGAGTTTGCCATCAGGACGCACGTTGACTACGGTTGCTGTGAGAACATCGCCTGCATGAGGTTCTTGCTCGAATATTTGATCATCGTAGATGAGACCTGCACAGCGGTTGTCTGCTATGACTTTGAATCCAAGGGGTGTTTTTTGTTGCACCACGATTTCAACTTCCTGTCCACGATGATAGTCGCTGCGCATAGCAGGCTGTAGGTAACGCTCTACCTTGGCTGAAGCAACGATGCGTTGGGTTTCACTGTCGATGTGTATGTGTACTAAGTAAGAACGACCTTGCTGCATGGGAAGTTTTTGTTCGCGGAATGGCACGAAAAGGTCTTTCATCAGTCCCCAATCAAGAAATGCGCCATATTCGTTAACCCATGCTACCTTGAGAAAAGCAAAGTCGCCTACGCGTGCCAAGGGCGTTTCGAGTGTACCAACAAGGCGCTCGCTTTGGTCGAGATAAACGAACACGTTTACCTCGGTTCCTGGACGCATTTCGCTGCGTACGTAAGCTTTAGGCATCAGTATTTCGCCCAATTCACCTCCATCGAGATAGGCTCCGTGGTCTGTAAAGCGTGTGATGCGCAAGGTATTATAGTTGCCGAGTTTTATCATGTGGGAATTGTTTTTTGAAAAAAGGGTGTTAGAGTGTTTCAACTAAAGGAGTTGTTGTTTCTTTATCAACGCGTCCGTCTACAAGATGGATGGTGCGGTCTGTAATTTTGGCAAGTTCCTCGTCGTGCGTAACAATAACAAAGGTTTGACCTAAGGCATCGCGTAGCTTGAAGAAAAGTTGGTGGAGTTCTTGCTTGTTGTGTGTGTCGAGGCTGCCAGATGGTTCGTCAGCTAAAATTACGTCGGGCTTATTCATTAAGGCTCGTGCCACTGCTACACGTTGTTTTTCGCCTCCCGAAAGTTCGGCTGGTTTGTGTGTGGCGCGGTCTGCCAGTCCCATAAAGTGGAGTAACTCCATGGCTCGTTTTTTATTTTCAGAGTCTGAGTGACGGGCTATCATGCCAGGAATCATCACATTTTCGAGTGCTGAAAATTCGGGTAGGAGTTGATGAAACTGAAAAACAAAGCCTAAATGGTTGCAGCGGAATTGTGAGAGTTTGTTGGCTGAAAGTTGTAGCACATCTTGACCAGCTATTTCAATGGTTCCCTGGTCGGGGTTATAGAGTGTGCCCATTATTTGCAACAAGGTGGTTTTTCCTGCTCCGCTAGGTCCAACGATGCTTACCACCTCGTGTGGACGGATGTTGAGGTCTATGCCTTTTAGCACCTCAAGGTTGCCAAACGACTTATGTATATTTTTAAGCGTTATCACGGTTGGAGGGATTTATGTGTGAAGGTGTATTTTAAGAAACCGATTAAGCGAGAGAAGCGAGAGTTTATTTTCACTTCAGAACGTGTTAAAAAAAATGTGCTGATATGTGTTGTTCACTGTGGTTGCGACTCTTGCCGCAAGCGTCGTGTTCTAACATATCAGCACACTTTATGGAGTGTTTAAAAGAGATGTTTTAAATTTTTACTTCTTGGCAGGAGTGGTTGCTGTTGTAGCAGAGATGCCAAGCTTCTTCATGATGGCAGAAGTTGCGTCGTTGCTGGCGCTTTCGTTGATAAAGATACCAGCCTGTTGTGATGCAGTTTTGTCGATGATGTAAACATAGCCGTTTTCTTTGGCTACAGCGTCAACAGCGTTGAACACTTTTGTCATGATAGGCTGCATTTTCTTGGCTTGTTCTTTCTGCATGTTTTCAGAGTTATCCTGCTGTGCCTGCTGCAAGCGTTGGTACATGTCTTGCAATTCTTGCTGATGGCGTTCGCGGATGTTGGCAGGAGTGGCATCAGTGTCTTCTTTCTGATATTTTTCAGCCTTAGTTTGGAGTTCTTTCTGCATATTCTCCATGTCCGACTGATACTTCTTGTAGATAGTTTCGAGTTCGGTTTGTGCTGTTTTTGCTTCGGGCATTGCAGAGAGAATTGCGTTGTAATCGAAGTGTGCAAACTTCTGAGCGCAGAGGCTCAAGGGTGCTACGAAGAGCACGAGTAATAAGATTTTCTTAAACATTTTGTTTTATGAGTTGATTTTTGGGGGCAAAGTTAGTGCAAGACGAGCGCATAACAAAGAAAAAAACGTGTTTTTTTCGTTGTTGTGCCGAGCCGCAGCCTAACTTGGCGAAGCAAAGTAGTGCAAGGCGAGCGCATAACAAAGAAAAAAACGTGTTTTTTTCATCGTTATGCCGAGCCGCAGCCTAACTTGGCGAAGCAAAGTAGTGCAAGGCGAGCGCATAACAAAGAAAAAAACGTGTTTTTTTTGTTGTTGTGGTAAGTTGTCAATAAGAGTTTTAAGCGAATTGCCTTTCTTTGCAAAAGGATTGCAAGGCAATTCGCTTATTATTACAACATTCAAGAAATGAAAACGTCCCTTACTTTTTGAACACATGCTTACCATAGTTTACGCCCTTAGCGTTGTAGTAAGCGGGTTCTGCTTGGAGGCGTTGCAAGAAGTCGGGATACTTGCGTAATTGTTGTGGTGTCCAGCCAGCTTCAGCCACTGCAGCTAAACGAGGAAATGTTAGGTATTCGACAGTTGAACCATCTTCAACCCATTCTGTCCAGAAGTTTGCTTGCACACCCATGTATTTGGGTTGCAGGTTAGCTGCCACATTGTTCATTGGCACGTAGTTATAAACAGCTTCTACGGTTTCGGTACCCCAACCTTGTGAACGCGGTTCGGTAGCATCTTTGCTTTGGCGACGATTGATGTAGTAGGGAATCTGTGGCGTAAGAATGGTGTTGAAGCCACGTTTTGCTGCCTCTTGTGCAGCAGCATCGGCACCTATCCATGCCATAATGGTGATGTCCTTACCCAATGCAGAGGTATTTCCGTGTAACACTTCGTTCCAAAAGATGAGTTTACGCTGCTTGTTAGCAGGCTTCTGCGCTATGTGTTGTTGAAGTTTGTGATAAAAGTCGGTCTGCAAGTCGCGATAGTTTTGACTATTCATTGCAGCAAGTGCTTTTTGACAGTCTACATTGTTTTGCCATTTGTTTGTGGGGCATTCATCACCTCCTAAATGGATGTAGCCAAAAGGGAATACTTCGGTGAGTTCGTCAATTACATCTTTGGCAAACTGCACGGCTTTAGGATTAGACACGTTAATAACATCGGCTGATACGCCTTGGTAAAGCCATACCTCATGTTTGTTTTCAGGGTCACAGGCTAACATCTCGGGGTATGATGCCACAGCTGCTTGTGAGTGTCCAGGAATGTCAACTTCGGGAACAATTTCGATGAAGCGGTCGCGAGCGTATTTCACAATTTCGCGTGCATCTTGTTGGGTATAAAAGCCTCCGTAGTGCTGACCATCGGGCTTGGTTTGATCCCACCCAAGCACTTTGCTTTGACGCCATGCGCCTACCTCTGTTAATTTGGGGTATTGCTTAATTTCGATGCGCCAACCCTGGTCTTCGGTGAGGTGCCAGTGGAAACGATTGAGTTTATAAGCTGCCATAACATCGAGCAACTTTTTAATTTCTTCTTTGCCATAGAAGTGGCGACCTTCGTCTAACATAAAGCCACGCCAACCAAAACGAGGGGCATCTTCGATGTGCATTGCTGGTACCGACCACGTTTTTGTTTCTTTATCATTAGCAACACCTGCCAACACACTGCGCGAGGGCAACAACTGTTGCAATGTTTGCAAAGCGTAGAAGAAACCTGCGGGACGTGCAGCTTCCACCACAATTCCTTTGGGTGTTACGTTAAGATTGTAAGCTTCTGCACCAAGATTACGATTGAGCTTTAGTTGTAAGGCTGCATTTTTTTTGCCGTTAGCCCACTTTAAGCCTGTGGTTTGAGTGAACTTTTGCTGAAATTGTTTCAGCACCATTTTTATGCTATCGCCTGCGTAGGCATCAGCCCAAGCTGTTGTTTTATTTTTAAACGTATAAACTCCTTCGCCTTGCGCAATTTTTGCAGGCAGGGGAATTATTGAAGGTGATGAGGCGTTTTGTGCCTGACAAATCGTTGTGCCGCACAATAGGAATGCCGACAGAAGCGTTTTAAAAAATGTCATTATTAAAAAGGGGTTAGTGTTAAGGGGTTATTATGTAAGTAGGTGTTCAAAGGATTGTAAACATCTCACAAAACGTCTTCTTTAGCAAGGTCTTCCCAAAAGTTTTCAAGGTCCTCGTTGAGTCCTTCCATGAGTTCACCGCTAATTACGATGTTTTCATCGTCGACTAAATAAATGTCGGCAAGTGTTTCGTGGTCTTCGCCCACCAACACATATGAGTAAGGCTTCAGCACTGCCACGTTTTCAGTTACATCCTTAATGCGCTTAATGGCTTCGGTAAGAATGGGCTGTACAGCGGTATAGAAGTTTTCGTCGGTATTGCCAATCCACTCTTCAACCACACAGCGTGTTAGTTCGCGATCGTCATCATCGAATACGCGTATTTCGCCACTATCTTGCAGCACTTGCAGATAGATGTCTGTTAGTGGCTTGTTTTCGGCCTCTGGTGAAAATTTTGAGGCTACTTTGCGCAAAGCGCGTTCTATTTGTTGAAATGTTTGTTCGGTAGCAGTCATGGCATTTACTGTGTTCGAGGCAGATGGCATATATAATTATAGCCAAGTGCCTACGGTTAATGTTTGAGCAAATGTACAACTTTTTCGTAAGTATGCAAAGAAATAGAGCGGTAAAGGCAATTTTTGCATTGTCTTTACCGCTCTAAGTTTTTTAGAAATTACATTCTATACGTCTTTAGGAACTGCATTCTATACGTTTATAGAAATCGCAGCCTAAGCATTTTTTTAAACGACATTACGAATTAGGGTTCAGCAATAGATTCTATTCCACTTTGCACAGACATGCGCATTTCAGCTTGTTGCATGTAGCAACGTACAAAGGGGTCGTTTAAGAATTGTGTAGGTGCCGATTTCAGTATACATCGAATTTGGTCGGTCATGATGGGCGATGGAAATTGACTGCAAAGCAATCTGAAGTATCCTGGTCCCAACACATTGTTGTAGTTATCCATCACGAACTTAGTCTCTAACTCCTCGGTGCGTTGGGCCAACTGTTTTGTTTTCTTACCCATTTTGCGTTGAATTTCAACAGGTGAGCATCCTTCTCGCATCATACGCATGGTAGCTTGTTGCAATTCCCACATTTCGTGGTCTAAGCGTGTGCGTTTTTTAAAGAAGCTATAAAGTTTTTCGTTGAGTTTTCCACTTTCGAGCACCAAAGGCATAACGCAATCGTTACCCGTGTAAAGCATTGCCATCATTGCGGAATCAACATCTCCCTCGAAACGGAATTGTCCGTGAATAACTTTGCAAGAGTCAAGACAAATCATCACCGTTTCTTGTTGCACAGAGTTTTTCTTATGCTGTTGCTTCTGTCCGTCATCGTTCGACACTCTGAGGTAAAGTACTTTACCATCAAGGCAAGGCAGAGTTGAGTTGCCAGCAATGTTGTATTGCTCAGCACATGAGGTGAGCAGTAACAGAGAGGATAATATGTAAAATACTTTATTCATCATTACGTCAAAAAAAGCGTGCAAGGTTGTTATTCTTCTGTATGCTCGAGAGTAAACTTTTTGTTCCTCCCGAGTTTTTATACTGCAAAGATACTATGTAAAAATTGGAATAACCAAACGCTATCTAAAAACTAACATCGCTATAAATCTTTTTTGAGAAATACGCGCTTTATAGTGTTCAAATTGCACACTTTTTTCACACTTAAGGTAAATAATTAAGCGTATCTCTTCTTTAACTCATTAGATTTAGTCTACTAAATATGCAAAACTTGTCTACAAAAAAGCTCTAATCGTCTAAAAAATAAGATGAGGAAACAATAAGTTAGTATCCTTTTTTTACATACATCTCATTTTCCTTGTTTTAGTGAATGGCATCTTCACGTTTCCTAATAGCCTTAACCTCTCACAAGAAGCAAAAAAACGGAGATCGTAATTCACATTACAACCTCCGTCAATATAGAACTATAAATCGTATGAAATCCTATGAAAAAGGGAATTACATCATGCCACCCATGCCAGGATTTGCCATAGGCATTTCGGGTTTATCTTCCTTCTTGTCGCAGATTACGCACTCTGTTGTGAGGAACATGCCTGCTACAGAGGCAGCGTTTTCAAGAGCTACACGAGTAACCTTAGCAGGGTCTACTACACCAGCTGCACGCAAGTCGCCAAACTGTTCGGTTTTAGCGTTGTAGCCAAAGTAGCCTTCGCCCTCGCGTACCTTATTCACAATTACTGCGCCTTCAATGCCTGCGTTGCGGCAAATCTGACGGAGCGGTTCCTCAATGGCACGGCGAATGATGTTAATACCAGTTGTTTCGTCTGCGTTGTCGCCTGTCATACCTTCCAAGCCCTTTTGAGCACGGATGTATGCTACGCCACCACCTGTAACGATACCTTCTTCAACTGCTGCACGAGTTGCGCAGAGTGCATCATCGCAACGATCCTTCTTCTCCTTTTGTTCAGTTTCGCTTGCTGCACCAACTTCGAGCACACATACACCACCCGAAAGTTTAGCCAAGCGTTCCTGCAATTTCTCTTTATCGTATGAAGAAGTTGAATTGCTGATTTCGTTTTTAATCTGACCAATGCGTTCCTGGATGCAATCCTTGTTACCCTTACCATTAACAATCGTAGTGTTCTCCTTTGAGATTGTTACCTTCTCAGCAGAACCCAGCATGTCGATAGTAGCTTGTTCGAGCTTCAAGCCCTTGTCCTCGCTAATAACAACACCACCAGTCAACACGGCAATATCCTCGAGCATTGCTTTACGACGATCGCCAAAGCCAGGTGCCTTTACAGCACAAATCTTGAGCTGAGTGCGCAAGCGGTTAACAACCAATGTGGTCAAAGCTTCGCTATCAACGTCCTCTGCAATTACCAAGAGTGGACGACCGCTCTGTACGGCAGGTTCCAAAATGGGGAGGAAGTCCTTGATGTTAGAAATCTTCTTGTCGTAAATCAAGATATAAGGATTCTCCATTACGCACTGCATCTTTTCAGTGTCAGTAACAAAGTAAGCTGAAAGGTAACCACGATCGAACTGCATACCTTCAACAGTCTTCAACACAGTGTCGCGACCTTTAGCATCCTCAATTGTGATAACACCATTTACGCTTACGGCACGCATACCATCGGCAATGAGTTTACCAATTTCAGGATCGTTGTTAGCAGAGATGGTAGCTACTTGCTCAATCTTGTCATAGCTTTCGCCCACTTGTTCGCTCTGTTCCTTAATGCTTTCAACCACCTTGGCTACAGCCTTGTCGATACCACGCTTTACGTCGAGCGGATTAGCACCTGCAGCCACGTTCTTCATACCTTCAGTCAGAATAGCCTGTGTAAGTACGGTGGCAGTTGTTGTACCATCACCTGCATCATCGCCAGTTTTTGAAGCTACGCTCTTTACAAGCTGAGCTCCAGCATTTTGGAAAGCATCATCCAATTCAATTTCCTTAGCTACACTCACACCATCTTTGGTGATGCGGGGTGCACCAAACTTTTTGTCGATAACTACATTGCGACCTTTAGGGCCAAGGGTTACTTTCACTGCATTAGCAAGTGCATCAGCACCTTCGCGCAGACGCTCACGGGCGTCAACATCGTATACTATTTCTTTAGCCATGATGAATATTCAAAAAATGATTGGTTAGATATGTTTGTTTGTGTTTTAGGCAAGCACAGCAAGAACATCGCTTTGGCGCATAATCAAATACTTCTCGCCATCGAGTTCTACTTCAGTACCAGCATATTTGCCATAAAGCACGGTGTCGCCAGCTTTCAGCACCATTTCTTCGTCCTTTGTGCCATTACCCACGGCAAGCACTTCGCCCTGCAAGGGTTTTTCCTTTGCAGTGTCAGGGATGATAATACCACCAGCAGTTTTCTCTTCTGCGGGAGCGGCTTTAATAAGCACGCGGTCAGCTAACGGTTTAATGTTCATAACAACTTTGTTTTATGTTTTGTTTTTATTGTTTTCTTTCTTCAACAATGCCTTATTGCATCGTCTGCAATAGTTTATGCCAAAACCGTGCCAAAACTTATTTCCAAGTTTGTTTTTTTATAAAAGGATTTTTTGTTTATAGTATTCGTTTGCTTTCTGACATCTTGTCAGTTGATGTTTTTAGGTGCTTAATTTCATTCTTTTTTGGGGTATATACTCCTATATATATTACCTATATATATTATAGGTGTTACAGACTATATTTCTAACTGACATTACTACGCATTTTCTTGGCAACTAAAAAATCATGCCTTGAATTTAACTAAAAAGAAAAATTCAAGACATGAGTATACTAAGTTGGTTGTTTCTAAAAAATCATTTTACTTTCAACAGTCTCCACAACCAATGTGGCACAAGGCTCCACAAGGCTGTGAGTATGCGCCAACGACGATTGATAACGATTACGCTTTTTTGTGCATATAAGGCCTTAACTATGGCACGGGCTACGGGAGCTACTTGCATCAATAGGGGATAGTTGCCGTCTTCGCCCAACAAGGGGGTACGCACAAAACCTGGACGCACGTCGGTAAAGTGAATGTTGAGTCCACGCATGTGCGACAACTGTGCAAGCGACTCAATGTAGGTGTTTTGCAATGCCTTAGTGGCTGAATAGGCTGGAGCCAAACCTAAACCACGTGTTCCAGCTATTGAGGATATAACGGCTAAATGTCCATCTCCTTGCGAAGCAAAATAGCGGTAGGCTGCTCCTACCATACGCGTAAAGCCTAAGGCATTGGTTCGCATGGTTTGCAACTCTATGTCTGACTGCAACTGGGGATTTTGGCTGCCTACACCCGAAGCATGAAAATATAAATCCATGCCTCCTATTTGTGCTATTAACTGCTGAAGCTGCACATCGGCTTGCGCATCGGTTACATCGATACGGGCAGTAACTACACGCGATGGGGCTAATTGCTTAAGCACTTCGAGAGGGTCGGTGCGACGAGCAGCTAAAGCCAAAGTCCAGCCATCGGCTATGAGCAAACGGGCAACTTCATAACCTATACCTGATGAAGCACCTACAATTACGGCACGTCCTATTCTTTTCTTCATATACAGAATTGTAAGGCTCTTTTATGAGTGTTTCATAACGGTCTATCGCCTTGAGTGTTTCTTCGTAACCTATGCGAATAATGTCGGAAGCATGGTCAAAGTCGAATACCCCAAAACGATTCATAGGGATGTTTACTGCTATATCGGGCGGTGTAAGCTTTTGTGCGAGCACCGTATGACGCTGAATTTGCAAGGCTATGGCAGATGATATAAGTGTCATGTAGTTGCTCGTTACCCGATCGGGGATGATGGCTTGAATCATACGCTTCATTGAGAGCAAACCACTTTCCTTGCGCTTTTGACGCTCTGCCTCACGCTTCACAACAATATCTTCGCTTGCAGGAGCACTCACATTAACCGACACCAAAATATCGCCAGCATGACGTGGCACACGATTGAGTGGCAAAGGATTAACAATACCACCATCTATCAGCACATGATGAGCCACTTCTATTGGTTTGAGAACCGAGGGCATTGAAATGGATGAACGGATGGCACGCTCTATACTACCCTTTGAAAACACTACTTCACGCTGTGTAACGAGGTCGGCTGCTATGGCACGAAAGGGTATGTCAAGTTTCTCAATGCGGGCATCGTTTACCATCGTGCCAATGGTATTCATTAGTTTTTCACCCTTCATGACATACGATTTTGCCAATGATACATCTATAAGTGAAAGCACCTCGCGCTTGGTCAACTTACAAAACCACTCGGTTAACTCGTCTAACTTGCCTGTGCAATACACGCCCCCTACCAATGCTCCCATTGAGGCTCCTGCTACCGACGATATGCGATAACCACGTTCTTCGAGTGCTTTTATAGCTCCTACATGTGCATAGCCGCGTGCTCCACCACTCGACAACACAAGTGCCACTCGCGCTTTTTCATTGTTATTTTCCATTTTTCGCTTCAGTCTGCTACTATTGCTTTACTAAGGGGGGGGTCTAAAAGTCTTTACCATTATCGCCTTTACGGAAGTCGGAGGGTGAAATGCCTTCCACATTCTTAAAATATTTACCCAAAAAACTTTGGTTGGGAAAATTCATGTCTTGCGCAATTTCCTTAATTGACAAGGTGGTGTGCTTCAATAGGTTTTTTATTTCTATTATCACCATTGTTGTTATCCATTGCCCAGCTGTTTTCCCACTTACTTGTTTCACCACTTCCGACAAATGTTTGGGCGTAAGACACATTTCGTTGCTATACCATTCCACACTACGCTCTTGCTTGAAGTGTTGTGAAAGCAAACGTATAAATTGGTCGAATATGGCATACGCACGATTCTGCACACCTGATTGGTCGGGCTGTACACGTGCATCAAGCAAATTACATATTTCAAAATAAAAGGCTCTAACGAGCGACACTGTGGCTTCGCGTGTGTAACGACCCGACATTTGCGAAAGTCTGCGACGAATAAGGTGATAACAATTTTCTAACCACTCACGTTCTTCGCTATCCATCTTCAACACGGGGTTCTTCATCAAATAAAGCAGATAAGGCCACATCATGTTGAGACCAACAATGCAGTTTTGTGCGAATTGACGTGTCATCAAAAATGCTTTTGCATGGAAGTTACGGTCGGCATGCTCTTCCTGAATTATTTGTTCTCCAAACGATATGAACAAATCGCCTGCCTCCATATGTTGCTCGCGCCCACCAAGTGTAAAGGTTACCTCTCCTTCGGTACACAACACAATGAGCAAAAAACCTATTTGCATAGGAGCCTCAACAAGATTTTTCCACGAAATATCATCGAGCAAGGTTATTTCGTTTCCCAAACAACTCATACTACCCGACAAACTTAGCGTGTCGCCCATATGTAACGTGCGAATATCTGATGTGTGGTTTTGTTCCATTTTTTATAAGGTATAAAAAGATTACAACAAGCAGTAAATCTACTTTTCTGCATTTTGTGACGGAGAAGGCGCTCCAACACTTAGTCCGTTACAAATTTGTTCAATTTTGTGGAATTATCCGCATTTTTAGATGAAAAATTGCATTTTTCTAAAAAAAATCGCAGAATAATTTGGTGGAATAAAAAATATGCACTACTTTTGCACTCGCAAATCAGCAAGGTGCCATAGCTCAGTTGGTAGAGCAAAGGACTGAAAATCCTTGTGTCCCCGGTTCGATTCCTGGTGGCACCACTGAAAAGAGTTTTTCTTCGGAAAGACTCTTTTTTTGTTGATAAAGCAAAGGACTGAGAGTTAAAAATCTCTGGCCTTGTGTCCCTGGTTCGATTCCTGGTGGCACCACTGCTTCAAGCAACACTAGCAGATTTGCAAACCTTGGTGCCATAGCTCAGTAGGTAGAGCAAAGGACTGAAAATCCTTGTGTCCCCGGTTCGACTCCTGATGGCACCACTTAAGAAAGAGTTTTTCTTCGGAAAGACTCTTTTTTTTGTTGATAGAGCAAAGGACTGAGAGTTAAAAATCTATAGTAGTCTGTAAAGTCTAAAAGTTTTGTAAAACAATATTTTTTTATTTGCGCTTCGCGCTTGGGGTAGTCAAAAATGTCCATCAGAATTAAGTATTAAGTAATACAAACTAAGTAAGTAACGCTGATAATGCCCCCTACATACCAGCCAACCCATTTTCTTCTTTTTAGGATTATGAATTTTGTGTATTACGTCGCTAAATCGTTTTAGTTAAAACGATTTGGCGAGTTAACTAAAACTATTTGGCGAGTTAACTAAAACTATTTTGAGGTGTTTTTTGAGGGTATTTTCTTTTTGACAATAGCTTTGCTTCAATACAATCATATTAAAGCGTATAT
>OIXW01000364.1_pt1 | contig 13362 bp, 13 predicted proteins | sample 1587951 | NCBI WGS metagenome assembly OIXW01 (sample SAMN03283239) | human gut metagenome | biome: human-associated habitat; material: feces | host: Homo sapiens | place: Peru | collected 2012
TGCATATCGGGGTCATGCCGTTTGAGAATGATGTAAAAATGTATGGTACTCAAGCGTTTAACATTGCAATATCTAAAATGCACTTGTTTGAGAATGATGTAAAAATGTATGGTACTCAAGCATTGTCTAATATAGGAAAAATAAATGGATAGTTTGAGAATGATGTAAAAATGTATGGTACTCAAGCTTGTTCATCTGATATATGCCATCCTAGTATGTTTGAGAATGATGTAAAAATGTATGGTACTCAAGCACACGCAAAGTCATGCAAAGCCTATCTTGTGTTTGAGAATGATGTAAAAATGTATGGTACTCAAGCTGTACAGTGCGTCGTATACGGATAATTCCGTTTGAGAATGATGTAAAAATGTATGGTACTCAAGCACATTGTACCACATTTCATTATATCTTATCGTTTGAGAATGATGTAAAAATGTATGGTACTCAAGCTGGGTGCGCATACAGCGAATGTGCCGCTTGGTTTGAGAATGATGTAAAAATGTATGGTACTCAAGCGTCTTCCTTAGTATATCCAAAGAAATGTTCGTTTGAGAATGATGTAAAAATGTATGGTACTCAAGCAAGCTCAATTTGGATCATGTCTGTCCCTTTGTTTGAGAATGATGTAAAAATGTATGGTACTCAAGCAAAAACAATGGCTAAGAGAAGAGCAGCACAGTTTGAGAATGATGTAAAAATGTATGGTACTCAAGCTGGGTGCGCATACAGCGAATGTACCACTTGGTTTGAGAATGATGTAAAAATGTATGGTACTCAAGCCAAGGTGTACAAGGATGCACTCACATCGGAGTTTGAGAATGATGTAAAAATGTATGGTACTCAAGCTTCTGTTCCAGATAATCCCTTTCTCTTTGCGTTTGAGAATGATGTAAAAATGTATGGTACTCAAGCTCGCCAAGTATTCTGCTACATCTCCATGCGTTTGAGAATGATGTAAAAATGTATGGTACTCAAGCACAAAAACAGGTGTGGATGCATCTACCATTGTTTGAGAATGATGTAAAAATGTATGGTACTCAAGCGAAGGCTGTCACAGAAAACTATGATACCACGTTTGAGAATGATGTAAAAATGTAAGGTACTCAAGCAGACGTAGCACAACGAAAGGCAGAGTACACGTTTGAGAATGATGTAAAAATGTATGGTACTCAAGCACTCTGCAGTGCCTACATGAAGGAAAAGGTGTTTGAGAATGATGTAAAAATGTATGATATTCGATGCTCTTACAATCGTTTGAAATTATGCGTGTCATTAGTAAAGAGATAGCAAGTGAATTTCTGGAATTTGTATTTGAAAATAATGATAATAAGAACAATTTTGAAAATAAAAGATTAGATTGAAGGCAGGTGATTGAATGGTTAGTAAAGCGTTTTTTGGTGAAACCAAGAATGTAGAATTCAAGAGAGAAATTCCAAGTAAACATGAAAAATTTCTGAAAGATATTATAGCATTTTCTAATAGTACAGGAGGTCAGGTTATTATTGGGATTGAGGATGAAACTTGTATTGTATATGGAATTGGTGAACAAAGTCCATTTAAGTTATCAGATTCAATATCTAATATGATTTCTGATGCTTGTACACCTCAAATAGAACCCGATATTTCAATACAGACAATAGAAGATAAAACAGTGCTTGTAATAGATGTTGCACCCGGAAAATTCAGACCATATTATTTAGCAAATAAAAATAAGGAGATCACTTCTTATATCAGAATAAATGGAACAAGCAGACCAGCGGACGCAAGAAAATTGCAGGAGTTAGAGTTGGAGGGGCAACATATATCATATGACTCACTTCAGAGTATTGGTCAGGAATATAATATAAATAAGGCTTTGGAATTATGTAAAACCATGAAAAAAATTGCGGTAGATGCATGTGAGACAGAAGAAGAAAAACTTGCTGTAAAAGATATGACAATCGAAAAATTACACGATTTTGGATTGCTTTGTATGGTTGGCAGAAATCCATATCCTACGCATGCATTTGATTTGATGACAGACAATACAAATAAGGCGGCAAAAATACAATGTGCATTATTTAAAGGGGAAACAAGGGATATATTTATCGATAGAAAAGAATTTTCTGGACCAATATATGAACAAGTGGATGATGCTTATAATTTTGTTTTAAGACATATTGACATGGGAGCACAGATTGATGGGGAATATAGAAAAGATATGTATGAACTTCCTATATCTGCTGTTAGAGAGACAATAGCAAATGCTGTTTTACACAGAAGTTATTTAGATAGATCTTGTGTGCAAGTATGTATTTATGATGATAGAATGGAAGTTTCCTCACCGGGAATGCTATATGGAGGACTTGATATAGAGACCGCGAAAAAAGGAAAGTCAACATGTAGAAATGAAGTGATTGCTGAGGCTTTTCATTATATGCGCATTGTAGAAGCTTGGGGAACAGGAATTCCAAGAATTATTAACAGATGTAATGAATATGGTCTTCCGAGCCCAATATTTGAAGAATTTGGAGATGGTTTTAAGGTAACTATTTTTAGAAAAGTAAGCAATGGCCAAGAAAAAATAAGCAATGGCCAAGAAAAAGTAAGCAATGGCCAAGAAAAAGTAAGCAATGGCCAAGAAAAAGTAAGCAATACATTTGATGCACTTATACCGTTACTAAAATCTGTAGGTGCAACAGAGATATTTATAAATAATATAAGAATGGTTTATGAACAGTGTGATGCAGATACACCATTTGGTCAGGCAAATGTGATGGAATGGCTTAAATGTTCTAAATCTAAGGCAACTAATATAATGAACGTACTCAAGAAGGCAAATGTGATAGAAAAAGTTAGAGGACTCGGTGCTGGAAAGTATAGATTTATTGACATATCTTTGCAGAATTAAAAAAAGCATGGTATATATGTATTGAGGATGTCATTCAATCATAATTTTTTTAATAGTGATTAAAGTATTTTTGATTGGTTGACATCCTTCTCATGTTAGGATTTTTTATGATTAACGATATAAATACCGGCGCATACCAAAACTAATGCAACCAGGCTGCCAACATTAAATGCCTGTTTTACCTCTCCGAGTATCAGTGCCGATAAGATCACGCTGCAAAGTGGATTTACGAATCCGAAAATCGCAACTTTGGAAACATCATTCCATGCAAGCAGTATAGACCAGAGCGTATATGCCACTGCTGAAACCATTGCCAGATAGAATATAATCGCCACTCCTCCGGCAGTTACATTTCCCAGGCGTCCGCCCATTCCAATTCCAATTAAAGTCAAAACAATTCCGCCCATCGTGAACTGGGTTCCGCTTAATACGACCGGTGATACTTTTTTGGAAAAAAGATTGATCAGCACAGTAGACATTCCATAAGATAATTGTGCAATCAGAATAAACCCTTCTCCAATCAACTTAAACCCCATATCCAGAGAATTTCCCATCAGATTGATTACTACAACACCTGCAAATCCAAGAACACATCCTGCAATTTTTCTGCTTGTCATTCGTTCATTTCGAAAGACCAGACACGACAACAGAATTGCGATAAAATTTCCAAGTCCGGTAATGATTCCACCCTTCACTCCTGATGTGTGAGCAACTCCTATGTAAAAAAAGAAATATTGCCCTACCGTCTGAGCGAGACACACGGGAACCGCATATTTTAAAAGTTTCCGATCAGGAAGCAGCATTTTCTTTTCCTTGATCGATGCGAAAATTAAAACCAAAATTCCAGCTAGTGTAAAGCGGATTCCAGCAAAGACAATCTGACTGGCGGTATCTGAAGAATCTACCTGCATGAGATGGTAACCTGTCTTGATTACCGGGATTGCACTTCCCCATAGGATACAGCATACACAAGCAAGAAGTGCTACAATACCAGTTTGAGTTAATTTGTTTTGTTTTTGTACCATTTTCTTGTTTCTCTTTTCGTATAAATTTCGTTATTTCGATTTTTTCAGGTTTTATTTTTCAATATCTGATATTTATTCGTTGCATAACGTTCATCAATAACATTATCATAAGACGGATACAATGCCAAGCTGAATTGATAAAGCGTCTTGACATCAATATTATTTTAAGTATATGATGAAAAATATCTTGTTGCATAAAAGTATAGTTGGCTGATTTTAAGAAATTAGGAGAACGATAATGGATTTGAGTAAGTTATCTATGAAGAAAATTCGAGAACTGATTATTTTTACAGTGCTGCTTGTAGTTGCATTGTGGAAATTTGAAGTAGTGATCGATATGCTGAAAACAATATGGGGAATTCTGTTTCCATTTGTACTTGGTGGCGCAATTGCTTTTGTAATCAATGTGCCAATGAGTTTTTTAGAAAAGAAAATTTTCGGCAAGACAAAAGATGGAAATAAGGTGGGAAAAAAGTTAGCAAGACCGATCAGTCTTCTTCTCACAATTATATTGGCGGTTGGTGTGATCGCACTAGTAATGTTTGGTGTGATTCCACAGCTTACTCGGACAATGGGAAGTTTGATGATAAGTATTGCGAATTTTGTTCCACAGATGCAAAACTGGATTCGAGAGTTTTCACACAATAATCAAGAAATTATGAAGCTTGTAAATCAGGTTCAGTTTAATCAAGATCAGGCCATTAAATGGGGAATCAGTATTCTTGGCAGCGGAGCAGGAAATATGATGAATACGACAATGTCGGCAGTGGGCTCTATCGTCAGTGGATTTGCTACATTTTTCATTGCGTTTTCTTTTGCATGCTACATTCTTTTTCAGAAAGAAAAATTGCATGTACAGATAAGAAAAGTATTTTTCGCATTTATTCCGAAACAAAAAGCAGAGGCATTCTTGAAAATTTGTTCTCTGACCTATCAGACATTTGCAAATTTTCTTACGGGGCAGTGTGTAGAAGCTGTGATTCTCGGAAGTATGTTTGTCGTTACACTCAGTATTTTAAAAATGCCATATGCACTTTTGATCGGAACTTTAATTGCATTTACTGCATTGATTCCGATCTTTGGAGCTTTTATCGGATGTGCAGTGGGTTGCTTTTTGATTTTTATGGTAAGTCCTAAGCAAGCAATTTTATTTATTATTGTATTTTTGATTCTTCAGCAGATTGAAGGCAATCTGATTTATCCGCATGTGGTTGGTGGATCAGTTGGACTTCCATCAATCTGGGTGCTTGCTGCTGTTACGATCGGTGGCAATCTTATGGGAATCGTAGGAATGCTTATTTTCATTCCATTAGTTTCGGTTCTGTACACTATTTTCAGGGAATTTGTATATCTTCGTCTGAAGGAAAAGCATATAAAACAAGTGACAAAGACGGTGGTGGAAGAATATACGGCAGAGGAAATTGCTGCAATGGAAAAAAATATAAAAAAGAATAGAGAATAAGAGGAAAACAAAAAGCGGAAAATCTCATTAGATTCAGAGGTTTTCCGCTTTTGAGTGCTTTGCTTTACAAGAGAAACGAAGGAGAGTTGCTATTTGAAGTTTTCTTCAGGATCGTTTTCTTTTGCTTTTTTCTGTTTTTTGAATGTTATTTTTTTGATGCTTTTCTTAACTATAACTACGATAACAGCTATGACTGCTGCACATACAATAAGGATCGGTAATGCACCAAGAATTCCAATGATGAGATTCCTGAAACCGTGACCTACTTTATACAGGTTGTCTCCGAATCGTTCTTTGATTTCTTCAAAGAAGCCTTTCTCACCCGCGTCTGTCATACGTTCGACTTCAAATATCTCCACATGCACTGTGCTGTAATCAATCTGATTGTCCAGAAGTCTAAGTTGACTTTCGTAGCTTTCTATTTCATATCGGATATCGGATAATTTACTTTCAATGGCTAAGAGGTCTTCCATATTTTCTGCTGTAGAAAGCAGCTCCATCAAACGTGCCTGTTCCGTTTCTAAAGCTTTTTTATGACTTTCGACATCTACATATTGAAGTGTCACATCTTCCACGGATTCATTTTCCTGTGTTACATTTCCAAGTTCACCAACGATATCCACAAACTCATTTAACTTGTCTGCCGGAATTCGTATGGTGTAGCTTGCATATCGGGTTGTTGTATAAGAATAACTATTGCCGCTGATAGAAGAATTCTCGACATAGCCACCTAGTTCAGTAGTTTTTGTTTTTAGGCTATTGAGTACAGAATCAAATTCTTTTGTCTGCAAAGAAAGAGAAACCGTTCGGATCAGTTTTCGTCCGTTTTCTACCTGAGCTTCCAGTCCATTTCCGGAAGTGACTCCTGCATCGGCTGTTTCTGCAGGTTCTTCGCAGTATTCGTTTTCTGAATAATCTGTACCGTAGACTGATTCCATGGTTGCACTGTCCTCGGATGCTGACATTGATTTGCTGCCACATCCGACAGTCAATAGTGCCATCATAATTGCTGTGAAAAATGCGATTCTTTTCTTAAATTTCATACAAACACCTCCATTCTATCAGTAGGTCTTGAGTGAAGGTTAAAAGGGGAGTAGATTTACTTTACATCGGACAGCTTCTTCTTTCACCCTTGTCCATGTCTCCACGTAAATAGTGTCCATTAAATTCCATATTAATGTCACGGATCTCTTTTTTACCTTCGATATACTCATCGTACATTTCTGAAAGTCTTGCCATGCAACCGTCGCAGCTTGCAGAAATGTTGCCTAAAGATTCTTTTACGATCTGTTTTCTTTCTTCTACAGTTGTGTCCTTTATTAAAATGCTCTTGAATTCCATGATAGTTACCTCTGTTTTTTGTTTAGATTTAATAGCTATTTCTATTAAGAGTATAACATAAAATATGATTAACTGCATAGTTTCTGGAGAATATAAAATGCCTGGGAAAAAGCTCTTTAAAAATGGGTTTAATTATAAGCTATAATGAGGTACAATAGAAAGAGTTATCATATCAGATTTGAGATTGTTTTCCGTCATCATAAGTGGTAAACAACAAATTGGTATTACTGGAGAGGCGTAGGTATGGCGAAAGTACAAGGGGAATCGAAGCTGACTTTTTTAGAGTCGACGAGTATTATCATAGGACACGGCGTGGGATCGGGAATTCTTTCGGTTCCATTCCTTGCATCCAGGAATAACTGGCATGATATTATCTGGATTGCAGCAGTGGCTTATTGCATGAATCTTTTACTGCATTTTATGATTGCGGAACTGTCTTTGAATAACAATGGCGCGCAGTTTATCAAATGCTTTGAAAATGAGCTGTTTGTGGGAAAGCTGAAGATGGCATGTACATGGCTGGCGTTTGGGCTGCTTGGCTTTTCGGTTGTAGTGAATGTGAGTGGATTTATTACCGGTGCGGCAGCTGTATTTTCTGCATGGTTTCATCTTCCGTCAGTGGCCGGAATGCTGATCTTTTATGTATTGGCGGCAAGTGTGGTCTATATCGGAATGAAACTGGTTGGAATTTGTGAGAAAATTGCAGTGATTTCCATGTTTGGAGTCATAGGGATCCTTTTTGTAGCAACGATGCTTTCAGAGACAACAGAGCTTTCGACAAAGTTCTATTCGAATAACAATATGCTGGCACTTTATAGCATGATTGCATTTTCATTATCTGCTGTTATGTCTGTGCCACAGGTTGTGAAAGGTTTAGAAGGAGACGAAAAAGGTATTCGTAAAGCGATTGCAGCAGGCACGGGCTTGAATATGGGACTGATTCTTTTGATCACATTTATGACGCTTCTGGGATGTTCTAATGTGACAGAGAATGGAGCACTGGTGGATCTTTCCGGCCATCTTGGCGGATGGGTCAGCATTATCGGATATGTTTTTTCACTGTTGGCTCTTGCAACATCTTTCTGGGCAAATACACTGAATCTTCGAGATATTGTGAATGAACAGACGAAATGGGGCGAAAAGATCAGCTGGCTTGCAGCTACATTACCTTGTCTTGTGATTGCACTTGTGGGAGTGCAGAGCTTTGTAGGATTTACAAGAATGGCAAGTGTGGTCCAGGTTCTGACCGGAGTAGGAGTGATTGTTGCATACAATCGTTCCAGAAGACGTGCGGGAACTAGCCTGATTTGCGGAAGACTTGGTAGTTTGCCGTTCCAGATATTAGCAGTAGCAGCTTCGTTGGTAGCATCTGTAGGAGCAGTACTTACGGTGACAGTATGAAATTACAAACAATGTTATTACAAAAGTTAATGGAGAAGGAGATAAGAAAATGCAAGGACAGATTGAAGTGAACAGTAGTATTTTAGAAAGATTTGAATTCAGGGATATTAGACAGGAAGAGGCAGATCAGGCAGTCTTGATTGAGAAAATTTGTTTCCCGCCAAATGAAGCATGTTCTGAGAAACACATGAAGGAGCGAATTGGTGTGACTCCAGAATTGTTTTTAGTCGCGGTAGATAAAACAACTGGGAAGTTAGCAGGATTTTTGAATGGAATTGCAACGGACGAGGAAAAATTCCGAGATGAATTTTTTACAGATGCATCTTTGAATAATCCAAAAGGAAAGAAAGTTATGATCCTTGGCTTAGATGTATTACCGGAGTATCGAGGACAAGGTCTGGCACGAGAGATTGTAAGATGTTATCTGCAAAGAGAAGAAGAAAAGGGAAGAAAAGAAATTGTTCTTACCTGCCTGGATGAAAAAGTAGAGATGTATAAAAGATTTGGGTTTGTAGATCTGGGAATGTCAGATTCTGTCTGGGGTGGAGAAGAATGGCATGAAATGACATATTATCTGAGATAGAAGTAAATAACGAATGATAGTGAAAGCTGTAAAGTCTAATGGAAAATATTTGCCAAAGACTTTACAGCTTTTTTCTAAAAATGTATGATAAGAAAGGGAAATGAAAAATGTGAGATAGATAAGACGAGGAGAAAATATCATGGAGTATTGGGATATTTATGACGCAGAAAAACAGCCGACCGGAAGAACAATGAAGCGAAATGACTGGTGCTTAAAGGATGGGGAATACCATCTGACAGTGCTTGGAGTTGTGGCAAGACCGGATGGAACATATCTGATCACGAAACGTGTAATGACAAAAGCGTGGGCACCGGGTTGGTGGGAAGTATCCGGCGGTGCAGCGCAGGCAGGAGAGTCTTCTGAGGAAGCAGTATGCCGTGAAGTGAGAGAAGAGACAGGATTAGATATTTCTAATGCAGAAGGCGGATATGTATTTACTTATAAGCGAGAAAATCCGGGCGAGGGTGATAATTATTTTGTTGATGTATATCGCTTTGTGCTTGATATTGATGAGAATGATCTGAAACTTCAGACAGAGGAAACAGATGGATATATGTTCGCAACTAAGGAGGAGATTGAAAACTTTGCCAAGGAGGGAATCTTCCTTCATTATGACAGCATTAAGAGAGTGTTTGAACAGTTACAATAATTTATAGAATGAGGAAAAATTATGCATTCAGAAAAGAAGAAAAACAGATTTGAAATTGATATGTGCAATGGCTCGATCATGAATAAGCTGATTTCTTTTTCAATTCCGCTGATGATATCTGGAATTCTGCAGCTTGCATTTAACGCAGTGGATATTGTTGTGGTAGGAAGATTCAGTGGAAGTGAGTCACTGGCAGCAGTCGGATCAACCACAGCACTGATCAATGTATTTACGAACCTATTTATAGGAATATCTCTTGGAGCAAATGTGCTTGCAGCCAGGTTCTATGCGGCAGGGCGCGAGAAAGAGATGTCGGAGACGGTGCACACAGCGATTACATTTGCGATTATAAGCGGAGTTGTGATGGCATTAGTTGGATTGTTCTTTTCCAGAGGAGCACTTGAGTTGATGGGAACACCGGATAATGTGATCAATCTTTCGACACTATATATGAAGATTTATTTCCTGGGAATGCCGTTTTTTATGTTATATAATTACGGAGCGGCAATCTTAAGAGCGGTTGGAGATACGAAACGACCACTTTTGTTTTTGATCGTAGCAGGTGTGATTAACGCATGTTTAAATCTTTTACTTGTAATTGCTTTTCATTTAGGAGTAGCGGGCGTTGCAATTGCAACGGTAACAGCACAGTTTGTATCGTGTGTATTGGTATTGCGTTGCCTGTATAAATCAGACAGCAGTTATCAGCTTCGCTTCTCGAAGCTAATGATAAAAAAAGTATATTTAGGACAGATCTTTCAGGTTGGAATTCCGGCAGGAATTCAGAGTACTGTGATCAATTTCTCAAATGTACTTCTGCAGTCATCGGTCAATTCTTTCGGATCCGTGGCGATGGCAGGATATACGGCAGCGAATAACATTTTTGGATTTTTATATGCATCGATCAATGCAGTGACACAGGCATGTATGAGTTTTACAAGCCAGAATTACGGAGTCGGAAAATGGAAACGAATGGACAGAGTCTTAGTTGATTGCCTGATTCTTTCCACAACGATTGCATTAATTCTTGGTGGAGGTGCGTATCTCTTTGGACCGGAGCTTTTGAAGATTTATACTGATGATCCTCAGGTTATCAGCTGTGGTATGGAGATTCTTCTATATACAACAGTTACTTATTTTCTGTGCGGATGGATGGATCTGTTCCCGGGATCTCTTCGTGGAATGGGAAAATCAATTGTGCCGATGATACTTTCCGTAATCGGAACAGTCGGAACGAGAATCGTCTGGATCTTTGGAATATTTCCAAGATTCAGATCATTGAAGATTTTGTTTATTTCCTATCCGGTATCCTGGATCATTACGATCATCCTGCAGGTGATTTGTTTTATTTTTGTCAGAAGAATCGTTTATGCGCCACTGAAAAAACGAGAGGCTGCTATATAATGAAAAAAGAAATGCTTTATTTCCCAAAATATAAGAGGGAATAAAGCATTTCTTTTTTTATTACAGCATTTTGTAAATGATAATTATTGACAAATCCAACATCCTGGAATAAGCTAGTTTTGTATAACTAATTGATAAAAAATCGCAATAAGCTAAAGAGGATGATAAAAAAATGACATTAAAAGAATTAGCGATTGGAAAGAGTGCTGTGATCAGGACAGTTGGGGCTTCCGGTGCGTTACGACAGCATTTTTTGGATATGGGTATGATTCCGGGTGCGGAAGTTACGGTGGTAAAGTTTGCACCGATGGGAGACCCGATGGAATTGCAGGTACATGGATATGAACTGACACTTCGTCTTGCAGAGGCAGAACAGATTGAAGTTGAGGAAATCAGCGAGAGAACAAACAGCCATTTCCGTGGAGAACGTTTGAAACCGGTAGATCATCCGGGACTTGGAGAAGAAGGAAAGTATCATTCTGAAGAAGATGCTAATCCGTTACCGGATGGAACAGTGCTTACTTATGCCCTGGTAGGAAATCAGAACTGTGGAAAGACAACGTTGTTTAATCAGCTCACAGGAGCAAATCAGCATGTAGGAAACTTCCCAGGAGTAACAGTAGACCGTAAGGATGGAACAATCAAAGGTTATCCGAATACGAATGTGACAGACCTTCCGGGAATTTATTCAATGTCTCCATACAGCAGTGAGGAGATTGTTTCAAGAAATTTTGTGTTGGATGAACATCCGAAAGCAATCATCAATATTGTGGATGCAACGAATATTGAGCGAAATCTCTATCTGACAATGCAACTTCTTGAAATGGATATCCCGATGGTAGTAGCTTTGAATATGATGGACGAGGTGATTGGAAATCATGGATCTATTGATGTGAATACAATGGAAGCACTGCTTGGAGTTCCGGTTATTCCGATTTCGGCAGCGAAGAACGAAGGTGTGGATGAAGTAATACGTCATGCACTTCATGTGGCAAAATACCAGGAGCGTCCGCTGCGTCAGGATTTCTGTGATAAAAGTGATCATGACGGTGCGGTCCACAGATGTATCCATGCAGTGATTCATCTGATTGAAGACCATGCAGAAGAAGCAAAGCTGCCGGTACGTTTTGCCGCAACGAAGGCAATCGAGGGAGATCCACTGATTTTAGAACAGTTAAAGCTTGATCAGAATGAGTTGGATATGCTTGAGCATATTGTACAGCAGATGGAGACGGAACGTGAGGTTGACCGAAGTGCGGCAATCGCAGATATGCGATTCGATTTTATTGAACGTCTCTGTGAGCAGACGGTTGTAAAACCGAAAGAGAGTAAAGAACGTGTCAGAAGTGAGAAGATAGACAAAATCTTGACAGGAAAATATACAGCGATCCCATGCTTTATCGGAATCATGGTGCTTGTATTTTATTTGACATTTAATGTAATCGGTGCATTTCTGCAAGGAATTCTGGAAATGGGAATTGATCAGTTGTCAAGAATGGCTGAGGCAGGACTGCTCGCACTCAATGTAAATGATGCAATCCGAAGTCTTGTGATCGACGGAATCTTTACAGGAGTAGGAAGCGTGCTTAGTTTTCTTCCGATTATCGTTACTTTGTTCTTCTTCCTCTCTATGATGGAAGACAGTGGATATATCGCGCGTGTGGCATTTGTAATGGATAAAATGCTTCGTAAGATCGGTCTTTCCGGTCGAAGCATTGTGCCGATGTTGATCGGATTCGGATGTACAGTTCCGGCAGTTATGGCAACAAGAACATTGACCAGTGAGAGGGACCGTAAGATGACGATCCTTCTGACACCGTTTATGAGCTGTACAGCAAAACTTCCGATTTATGCATTCTTTGTAAGTACATTTTTCCCAGGTAAGGGCGGACTGATCATGTCGGGTCTGTACGTGCTTGGAATTGTAGTTGGAATTTTAATCGCATTCCTTTATCGAGGAACTCTGTTTAAAGGAGAACCGGTACCATTTGTTATGGAACTTCCGAATTATCGTCTGCCGGGTGCGAAGAATGTGGCACAGCTTCTTTGGGAGAAAGCGAAAGATTTCTTACAGAAAGCATTTACAGTTATTCTGATGGCAACGATTGTTGTATGGTTCTTGCAGAGTTTTGACTTGCATCTGAACCTTGTGGAGAATTCAGCAGATAGTATTCTTGCTATGATTGCAGGTGCACTTGTTCCAATCCTTCGTCCGCTTGGACTGGGAGACTGGAGAATCTGTACAGCACTGATCAGTGGATTTATGGCGAAAGAAAGTGTAGTATCAACACTTGAGGTATTGTTCGGAGGTGGAATTGCTTCTGTACTGACTCCATTGTCAGCAGGTGTTTTGCTTGTATTCAGTCTGCTTTATACACCGTGTGTTGCAGCGGTCGCATCAGTAAAGCGCGAGCTTGGTGCAAAATGGGCTGTCGGAATGGTATTCTGGCAGTGTCTGATCGCATGGGTTGTGGCAATCATCACGAGAGGAATCGGAATGCTGCTTTTCTAATGGGGAAAGCTGTTACTGTGACAGTAACGAAATGTCTCGGAATAAATGATAAAATTTATTGACAAAACAGAATTCATTCGTTATAGTAAGAAACG
>OIXW01000369.1_pt1 | contig 13240 bp, 7 predicted proteins | sample 1587951 | NCBI WGS metagenome assembly OIXW01 (sample SAMN03283239) | human gut metagenome | biome: human-associated habitat; material: feces | host: Homo sapiens | place: Peru | collected 2012
AAAAGATATTAGGAATAGCAGCACTCTCTATGGGTGTCATGCTGACAAGTTGCTCTGACTTTCTTGACCAAAAATCACCTTCAGACCATGACCAAGAAGGTGTATTCAATTCTGCTTATTGGACTGGTCTTGAAATCAACAAGATATATGGCAATTTTGCAGAAGACGACATGTATTCCAATCGTATGACCATTTCATATGGTGCAAACACCGATACAGAACTGATAGATGCATTAGGAGCGTCCAAATCCGTTGAAGCTAACGAGCGCGGATGGATGAACTATAATGGTACCGCGGGAGGTTGGAACAGATTGGGTAATTCTTGGACCTGGATTTATGGTTGTATTGAGTATTGCAACTTGGCCATTAATGGAATTCAGAACAGTTCTATAGCTAATGAAACAACAATGAAGCGTTATTTGGGCGAAGCACTGACACTTCGTGCCATGCTGTACCTCGACTTGGTTCGCCTCTGGGGCGATGTTCCTTTCAAGACACTTCCTACGCAACCCGATTTGAACGATGCCTATTCTGGCAAAACAGATCGTGACGTGATTCTTGATGCACTTCTTGAAGATTTGGACAAGGCTTCAGAACTGCTCCCATGGGCAGGCACAGGCAAATATACTACAGAGCATGCTACCAAGGGTTATGCACTGGCTCTTTATGCACAGGTAGCCTTGACACGTGCAGGCTATGCCATCCGTGAGAGTGCGAAGGAAGGTTATGAGACTCTTCCTGAGTTCTCAGATCCAACTTATCCTACACAGCGTCCTGACGAAGCAACACGCAAAGTTTACTACGAGAAAGCTTTGGCTAAGTTAACAGAGCTTATCACCAGTGGCAAACACAGCATGAATCCAAGCTTCAGAAACGAATGGCAACTTCTCTGTGCCCGTCAGCTCGACCAGACTTACAAGGAGAACATCTTTGAGATACCTATGTTATTGAACGTTTCAGGTGAAATTGGTTATACCGTGGGTAAACGTATTGGTGGTGCGACACCAGAATTTGGCTTGAAAGGCAACTCTACAGGTAAACTTTCAACCACAGCAACACTTCTTTATTCTTATGAGAAGAATGACACCCGAAAAGCCGTTACTTGCTGCCCCATCAAGTTTACAGCTAACAAGACTAAAGACAAGACTGTAGAATGCATGGTTGGTACTGGTGACAACACTAAATATGATCCAACAAAACAGTCTGTCAAGCCATTTAGCATATCTATCGGCAAATGGCGTCCAGAATGGATGGGTGAAGAATGGAAGTCTGTAGTACTTAATAAAGGTGCCGACAAGACTTGTACGGGTATCAACGTTGTGAGAATGCGTTACCCACAAGTTCTTTTGATGTATGCTGAGGTAATGAATGAGTTGGCTGGTGCCAATGGCAACTACCAGGGCGATGCTGGCATGACTGCTCTTCAGGCTTTGGCTATGGTTCATAACCGTGGTGTGAAGGAAAGCAACAACGATACTTCTATCGATGGTGACTTCCTGCAGGCAGCTGCTAACCACAACAAGGAGCAGTTCTTGAATGATATCGCTCAGGAGAATGCTTGGGAGTTGACTGGTGAGAATGCACGCAAGTGGGATCTCGTACGCTGGGGTATGCTGGCAAGCAAGATAGCAGAAGCTAAGGCTGAATATGCTGAAAAGTGTTTGGAGTGGCCACAAAAGATTTACTTCAAGTATACAGATGCTACCAAGACACGTATTGACGAGAGTTCTATTCTGTGGTATGGCTTGGAAGAAGCTGGCAAAACAGAAGCAGACTATGATGCAACAGAGCAGGCTACCGCCTTTGGCTTCGAAAACGAAGAAGCAAGAAACAAGGCAAGTCAATACAAAGAAGAATTGCCTTACATAAGTTCTGGTCTTGTAGGAACAAGCATAGATGGAAAGCCAACAGCGCCAACACATGGTATACTGAATCGTTACATCTTGCCAATCTACACTACGACTATTGCAGACTCAAGAAATAGCTTTGCAAACTCGTATGGTTTCTAATCATTAACAAAAGACAAAAATGAAAACATTAAAATATTCAGTATGGGTTCTGATGTTAGTCGCAGCTACATTAGTCTCTTGTACAGACAAAATGGACTGGGACATCGATCCAACCCTTGATCGTTGCTTTAGTGCGACCTATATTTCCATTAGTCCACGTGATACGGAAGCCGATATTACATTCGACGCAGGTATGATGAAGGCAAATGGTGCAGAGAAATTTGAGATTCAGGTTACTTCTGCAACCTTGGAAAACGATGAGGCATGGGACAATTCTGACGAGGTTCTAACCTTCGAGACTGAAGAAAGTCCTTATACTCTCACTGGTCTTATCGGCGATACAGAGTACTCTCTCCGTATGCGTGCGCTCTCTTCTCAGAAGACTGCCAGCCACTGGGTACACTATGCTTCAAGCACAAAGACTACCTTCAAGACCAAGGCTGAACAGATTATGAATGCTGTAGCCAATGCTGATCGTGGCGAGGACTTCATCACCGTATCTTGGGATGCAAGCAAGTCTGTTACCAAGTTGACTGTATCAGACGGTACAGAAGAGGAAGGTCAGGAACCACGCACCATCGAGTTGGATGACGAGGCTAAGGCTGCCGGCCGCTATACAATTACCGGCTTGACACCTTCTACCAACTACACCATTACTATCTATTACAATGATACAAAGCGTGGTTCTGTCAACGCAAGTACTGCTGCAGCTATGCCTGCTGGTGACGAGAAGGTAGAGTTGGATCCATCTATCTCTACTATCAACAACGACGTGATTGCCAACATTGTAAAGTCTGCACAGGAGAAGACTGGTAAGACCAATGTTGCTATTACCATCGGTTTGCAAGCTGGCAAGGAATATACTATGGTTTCTACATCCGAGGATGGTACCGATGCCAACGTGAAGATTCCTGAGGGTGCATCAGTTACATTCTTCGGTTTAGCTGGCGACGGCAAACCAGTTTTGAACTGGAAGAAGTGCCTCGACATCGCAGGCTCTCACGCTTACATCCGTTTCCAGAACGTAAGTATGAAGGATACTGGTTGCCAGTACCTCATCAACCAGGATAAAGATGCTGCAGTAGGTGAATTGTCATTCACAGATTGTACATTCTCTGGCTTCGAAAGTTCTGTATTCCGTACAAAGGGTGGTGTAGTAAGTGTTGATAAGATTTTGGTTGACAACTGTGTGATGACCAACATGTCTACTGGTGGCGGTTATCCTGTATTCTATATCGGTTCAACCACTACCACTATTGGTCAGTTGGAGTTGAAGAATTCTACATTCGATACAACAAGTCACAACTTCATCCAGTTGAAGGCTGCTATCTCTGGTGGCGTGACTATCAGCGATTGTACCTTCTACAACAACGTTTCCGGTAGTAAGTATTTCATGGATTCCAACAAGTTGAGCACCAACCTGACTATCATCAGAACTGTTCTTGGTATGTCCATGGATGCAGCAGCAAGAGGTGTCCGCACTACAGGTTCTATCGTTATCAACGAGTCTATGCGTGCAAAAGATTGTGTTTACGGTTCTAACGACATCAAAGAGTTCGCTGCAGGCAGCTTGACATCAGATGAGATCTTCACTGATCCTGCCAACCACAACTTCACCATGAAGATTGACAACCGTATCGGTGACCCACGCTGGTACAAAGCAGAATAAGCAAATAGCAAGCATCCACAAGATGCTTCGCTATAACAAACTATAAAGGAAGTGCAATGCTCACATCGGGCATTGCACTTTTTTTATTTCATTACCACTCCCCTACTTCCAAAGAACAAGACTGAATTCGTAGATTCATCGAAGAGAAAGTGAACTCAAGTTTCGCAAGTGGTTTATGTACGGGCTGAAGGCCCAAAAGCTCTTAGCCCCTTCAGGGCGTGTGGAGCAAAACTTGCGAAAGTTCAATTCCATATACGTAATCGTTTTCGTATAATTTTCTGAGGTTTACACCTTATTATATATAGAATAATTGTAATTTTGCAATATAATAAATATAAGCCTAATTTATGAACAAGACTTTTTTCAAAAACATGGTGCTTGCAGCACTTATGACATTACCCGTACTCGCAAAGGCACAGACTTTTGCGGGAATCACCGCTGAGAAAAATGCTCAGAATACTCCTGAGGGATGGACAGCAGTTGAGTTACCACAATTGCCAGCCATCACATCAGCAAATACGTTAAACATCAAAGACTATGGTGCCTCCACATCGGCAGCAGACAACACCAAGGCTATTCAGAAAGCACTGGATGCTGTTCCTACTACTGGCGGTATGGTAGTAATTCCTGCTGGTACATGGATGTTTGGCAGCACAGACCAGATGACCAGCAAAACCGAGGTACTCAGCATCAAGTCTAAGACCGTACTCCACCTTTGCGCAGGTGCCACCCTGAAGCTCGTGGAATATGATAAGGCGCCTAACAACAAGACAGTATTCATCGGAGGAAAGAACAAGGGCAAGAATGTTACCGATGTTATTATCGAGGGTGAAGGCGAAACATCTATCATTGACGGCCAGGGCGCACGCTGGTGGCTGGCAAAAGAGCAAAGCGAGACCTTCAACCCTGGTGCGATGATACGCTTCGAACAGGGTAAGCGTTTCTTGCTCCGCAACTTCAAAATTCAGAATACTCCCGGTGTGAACATCACCATCAGCAATGGCGGTAAGGCAAGTCATGCTACTATTCATGACGTAACCATCAGCGAACCTGCTTCAGAAGCAGGAAAGGGCAAGGCATCTCATAACACGGATGGTGTCTCTATCTGGGGTCCATACGTCAACATCTACAACTGTAATATCAGCAATGGTGACGATAATGTAGTCTGCGATGACGATGCACAGTACATCCATGTTTGGAACTGCAACTTCGGAACAGGCCATGGTGCTTCTATCGGTAGCTATACTAAGAACATCAAGCATGTATGGTTCGATAACATCACCATGAATGGTACCACAGCAGGTATCCGCATGAAGACTGGTATTAATAGCGATGGTACACTCCGTGGCGGTGGTGAGGAAGACTGGAAGTTTACTAACTTCACTATGACCAAGGTCAAGAACCCACTCTCTATCGACTGCTTCTACGACAAGAACTACAATAGCGATCCTGCTGTAGATAAGGCAAACGCAAGAGCATTGGATAGCACTACCCCAACCTATAATGGTATTTATCTGCAGAATGTGAAGACAACAGATGTTTGCGATGGTAACGCAATCTTCTTTGTTGGTCGCCCAGAGAGCCACATCAAGAACGTGACACTCGACAACGTACAGATATCAGCCAAGAAGGGTATAGACATCCGCTTCGTAGATAATCTCGTATTCAAGAATGGATCAAAGATTACAGTTAGCAGTGGTGCTATGTGGCTGAAGAAGTTTGACTCTACCTATGAGGATCTGTGCAATGCGACATCTACAGGTACTATAGAAACAGATCCTAATGGAGTTTATACTTTGAATTCAAAGACCCTAACTGATAAAACAGCAGGTACTTTCAATAATGGCTTCTCTATCTCTAACGAGAAAGGCAAGAAATATGATGTTGGCTCAGGAACTAACTATATCAAGTACAGTGCCAATCAATATACCATCATCATTCCTGATGGCATCAAGATTGTCAAGATGGATATAGAGGGCAATGACAATTATACAGATGCAGACGCATACATTGGTGAGATTAATGGTGTGAACTATGATGCTAAGACCTATGCTTTTCCAAAGGATAAAAGCGTACAGAAATACAGCATCAGCTTTACTACTCCTGTAGAGCACACGCTTACCTTCACCCCTAAGGTAAAGCAGTGTATATTGACTATCACTCTTTACACTGACGCCACAAGCTCTATAGCTGGTATCACGGTGGATAATAAGCTTATGGAAGACACCAACATCTATGACCTCAGCGGCCGTGTTGTAGCACAAAAAGGTTACGAAGGTCTGAAGAAAGGTATCTATATCTTCAACAACAAGAAATTCGTTGTGAAATAAGCAGCACTGTACACTACAGGCTCATCACCTGTCAATATAGAACAAACAAAAAAAGGCAATCTGTCAAACAGCAGATTGCCTTTTTTATATTTATAGGATTATACTCTTATTTCTTTTCTGTAGTTTCTTCCTTAGTGGCAGCTTTCTTGGCAGGAGCCTTCTTGGCTGCAGCAGAAGCCTTAGTAGCTGTCTTCTTGGCAGGAGCCTTGGCTGCAGTAGCAGTCTTCTTGGCAGCAGGCTTCTTCTCGGCACGGAGTTTTTCAGCCTCTTTCTCTATCTTCTCGAGCTTAGCCTGCAGACGGACAATCTCCTTGTCCTTTACCTCGATTTCCTCATCCTGATTTTTGATGGTGGTGAGAAGACCCTCCAGCTGATCGTTATCCACATCAGAAGGATACAAGTCGTTGACACGATTGAGGAAGTCGCCAAGAATATTCATATAGTTGGTGAAAGCATCGAAAGGATCGCTGTAGATACCACGGTCAAGACCTACATTGCTTGGTTTGGTGGTCATGAAACGGAAGTTGTTGCTTGCCTGCAGGTAATCCCAGTCCTGATTGATACGAGGATCGTTGGCAATGCGGACACGGTCGGCAACACTATAAAGTTTGTTGAAAGCCTCACGCTGCATAGAGTTACCCAACCATGTGCTGACATCGCGCTCCTCGTCTACCCAACTCAGGGTATCAGGAACATTCAACTCGCCTACCGACTTCATCTTCTTGCAAATCTCGATAGGAGTAGAGAAGGTGATGCCCTTTTCCTTGGCGCAGGCTGGCAGCGCCTTCAGGAACTCAAGGATGTTGCTTGACAAAGGCTGGGCAATACCGAGAGCAGACAGCTCCATGAAGATATTGATTACCTGCTCCTCTTGAGGCAGGGCAGCAATCTGATTGATATAGTTGTCGGCGAAGAGAGGATAGCCGTCCCAGTTGCTGTTGTTGAAACGCAGAGAGACATCATCGCTCAGGCGCACATCACGCAGCAAGAGCTTGAGCTTTGGAGCCAGGGCGCAGTTGTAAACATAGTGAGGAGACTTCCATCCCAACACATGCTTGGCACCCTCGGTAAGCATGCCGGCAAAACCCATCTGTGAAGCCTGCAAACCGATATCATCGCTATAGATGAGTGAAGAGTTGCGCAGCACCTGTGGCTTCTTGCCAAAGTACTCCTCCATCTTGGCAGCCTGACGCTGTACTTCGGCTTTAAAGCTCTCCTCGTTGACGAGAGATGCCAAGCCATGAGAATAAGGTTCGGCGAGGAACTCTACGCAACCAGTCTTGTTGAGGTCCTGCAACTTCTCCAACACCTGTGGTGCATGAAGTTCCAACTGCTCCATACCCACACCAGAGATAGAGAAAGCCACCTTGAAATACTGTCCGTTGGCCTTGATCATATCCTCAAGAGCTGTGAGGGCAGGCATATAAGAACGCTCAGCAATATCACTGATATTACGCTCGTTCTCATAGTCATCGTAGTAATAATGGTCGGTACCGATATCGAAGAAACGATACCTCTTCAGATGGATGATCTGATGTATTTCGAAATATAAACAAATTGTCTTCATAAAAAATTAAAATTTGAACGTTTAACTTCACTCTTCACTTCACACCTACTTCCACCTCAGTGTCTTGAGGTAAAGATCCTTGATGCGAGCACCCACTTTCTCCCAGGTTATCTGGTCGACCTCGTTTTTGCCTTCCACAGAAAGATAGTCGAAGAGACTCTCGTTGTGGCAAATGCTATAGATGGCATCAGCCAGAGCATGAATGTCCCAGTAGTCTACCTTGATACAGTTGGTCAGGATTTCACCACAACCACTCTGCTTGGAGATAATCGTAGGCGTGCCACACTGCATGGCCTCCAAAGGAGAGATACCAAAAGGCTCGCTCACCGAAGGCATGACATAGACATCAGAGTCTTTCAGGCACTCATACACCTGCTTGCCACGCATAAATCCCGGGAAGTGGAAACGGTCGGCAATGCCACGCTCTGCAGCGAGATAAATCATCTGATTCATCATATCGCCGGAACCAGCCATACAGAAACGCACATTGCGAGTACGATGCAACACCATATTGGCAGCCTCGACAAAGTATTCCGGACCTTTCTGCATAGTGATACGTCCCAAGAAGGTTACCACCTTCTCCTTGCCCTTATGGTCAGGACGAGGAATGTCCTGCCACTCCTGCTTCAATGGATAAACAGCATTGTGCATGGCAAAACACTTGCGTGGGTCCTGATGATACTGATTGATGACTGTCTGACGGGTAAGCTCTGACACACACATGATGCAATCGGCATTGTCCATACCATCCTTCTCGATAGAATAAACAGTAGGGTTCACCTTGCCACGGCTTCGGTCGAAGTCGGTGGCATGCACGTGGATGCACAGAGGCTTTCCACTCACCTTCTTAGCGTGGATACCTGCGGGGAAGGTAAGCCAGTCGTGAGCATGAATGATGTCGAACTCCTCAGAACGAGCCACCACTCCTGCAATGACAGAATAGTTATTGATTTCGTCGTGAAGGTTGGAAGGATATCCACCAGCAAAGCCCATACAGCCGAGGTCATTGACATTCATATAATTGAAGTCGGCATAGATATGATCACGATAACGGAAATAGTCATTAGGGTCCATGATGTTGCCCACACGCTGCTTCACATAGTCATAGTTGACATCGCGCCAGGCTATAGGCACACAGTTCATGGCTACAATTTTAGCGGCACTGCGGTCTTCATCACCAAAAGGATGAGGCAGACAGAGAGTGATATCCACATCGCCCTGAGCATGCAATCCCTGTGAGATACCAAAATTGGCAGTAGCCAAGCCACCAAATACATGAGGAGGATACTCCCATCCAAACATTAATACTTTCATATTGCAGTCCTCCTTATTTAATATTGATATTTTTCAAGTAGTTCGAGCGCACGCAGAATCTCTGCCACATTCATGGCAAAGGAGATAGCACCTCGCCCTGTAAATGGAGGGTTGCCATCGAAGAGCTCGCTGATAGTGCCCAAACAATGGCATGACATCTCATCGTCATAGCCCACCATCTGGCGCTCAATGAAGCTCAGACGTGTACGCTTATACATCTTCAGACTTGCCTCCATATAGAAGCCACCCAGCCATGGCCATGCTGTACCCTGATGATAAGCATAGTCGCGTTGGCTCTGCGGACCTACATAGACAGGGTTGTATCCGCCACTCTTTGGTGAGAGTGAACGCAGGCCCTTAGGTGTAAGAAGCTCTCGGGTACAGATGTCGAGCACACGCTTCTTCTGGTCCTGCGACAATGGAGAGTAGTCGAAGGCTACAGGGAATATCATATTGGGACGAACACTCCAGTCGATCATCTTGCCGTCAACATAGTCGTAGAGATAACCATACTCGTTGAGGAAAGTGTCGAGGAACGACTGCTTAGCAAGTTCGGCTGCCTCGAGGAACTGCTGCTGATCTTTCTCCTTGCCTGCCAACTCGCACAGAGAGGCACAGAAGCAAAGGGCATTATACCACAAGGCATTAAACTCGACGATGTATCCCGTACGGGGAACAACAGGATGCCCGTTGGCAGTGGAGTTCATCCATGTCACAGCCTTGTCCTTGCCGTCGGTGTAAAGAAGTCCGTTGGGCATCAGCTTCAGGTTGGGGTGATGATTGCACTTCACGTACATCACTACATCCTTGATAAACTTGCCGTACTTCTTGAGGCAAGCTTCTTTTCCTTTCTCCTTGGCATACTGCTGCAAAGCCCATACTGCCCACAAAGGCACATCGGGCTGGTCAATCTCTGCAATATGTACGGTGACAGGCTTGCCCTCCATGAACTCGTAATAACCCTTCATAGCGGTCTTCATCACCAACTCGAAGTAATCGTCTTCCTCGATGGAGAGTGTCAGACCAGGCAAAGAGATGAACGTGTCGCGGGCACGGCACTTGAACCAAGGATAACCGGCAATGATGTATCGGTCGTCGTTGCTTTCGCGACGATGGAACTGATGGGCTGCATTGACCAGACAATGGAAGAAATTGTCGCGTGGCGCACGCTCATTCACTTCCTTGTCGAAGAGTGCCTTCAGACTGCGCGATTTGATTTCGGATGTGGAAGCGGCAAAGACGATGGTCTCACCCTTCTTGATGTTCATCTCGAAATAGCCGGGAACATAGAGATCCTCATTGGAAGCATAGCCGCGCTCCTGCTCCTTGGGATACTCCACACCACGATACCAGTCGGGCTGAAAGATGAAATTATTCTTCTTGGAGAACTGCATGAACAGGTCGGGATAACCGGCATACATACATGTCTTGATGCCATTATCGACCTCAGCATAATCTCTTGAAGCAGTTGCATTCTCGTGAGTAAACTGTCTCACGCTGCGGAATGCCAGGAAAGGACGGAACCTCAGTGTAGTGGCAGAATGTCCATCCACTAAGGTGTAACGCAATAAAATACGATTCTCATAATGCTGGAACACCACTTCCTTCTTCAGAATGACGCCTCCCACACGATACAACGTGGTAGGAACCTTATCGCAATCGAATTCACGGATGTACTTGTGTCCCATCGGATTGTAGTTGTTGCCTTGATACTTGTGCAGTCCAAGATTGAATTCAGCGCCATGCTGAATCACCGTAACATCGAGCGAGCTCAGGAGCACATGGTTGTCATCGTCCAGTTCTGGAACCGGCACAACCAATAGACCATGATACTTGCGGGTATTACAGTCCACAATCGTAGAGCACGAATAAGCACCAGAGCGGTTGGTACGCAACAACTCCTTGGGCAATGACTCTTGAAGGTTAGTCATCAGGGCCTTTTCGAATTTTAGATAACTCATAGATCTATATTAAGGTTTTAGTTTTTAATACATTACTTTAGATTGGTTCAAAGGTAACGATTTTTTGTTGTATAACAAAGTTTTTTCGGATAAAAATAGTTGAAATTTTGCTTTATCATGTTTTTTTAGCCAAATCAACTTAGTTTTTGAGCAAAACAGCATGTTGACAACACCCAGACTGGCAGCCGTCAACCACTTTATACGAAAAAAGAGGAGCAAGTTGCCCGCTCCTCTTATCAGGCAGGAATCAGGAAATTGATGACCTCCTGCTCTACCGTTATCTTATAGCTACCCTTAGGGGTGTTCATCAGACGGCCATCCACACCGATGAGGGCATGCGAAGCCTCCTTCACCTCCACCTCACGGGTACGGTAAGGATGCACACTGCGATGGTTGAGGAACTTACCACGCACGAAGAGATAGAATCCTTCGAAGAGCTGTGTGATCTGCGGATGATACACCACCGACACATCGAGCAGTCCGTTATAGGGCACGGCGTTAGGCGTCTGCCCATATCCTGAGGCATTGCCTATGCACATGGTCATCACCCTGCGCTGTATCTCATCCTCATTGATCTTGACATGCATCTTGTAGTCGAGGCGCTGGAAAATCATGAGCACAAAAGAAGAGATGAACGAAAGTGTGCGGGAACCCAGGAAGTGATGGGTCTTGCGGCGCAGATTCATGATAGCGGCAATCAAGCCCACGTTGATGCAGTTCAGGAAGTAACGATGGCACTTCTCGTCGCGCTTGTTCGTATAACGGATACAGCCCAAGTCGATTTTCCTGATACGGCGCTGTTTCAGCCATTTGATGGTCTGCTCATAATCGCTGTCGGAGAATCCCCAGAAATGGGCGAAGTCGTTCATCATGCCATGAGGGATTACGCCAAGGGCTATCCCTTCACGAGTAGCCTTGTCTACCTGCATCAGACAGTTGACGGCATCATTGAGTGCAGAGTCGCCTCCCACAATGACTATTGTCTTATAGCCATTGTTGATAAACATCTTCACCAACCGTTCCACACTTTTCTGGTTCTCACTCTGCACAAAGTCGTAGTCGACATGCTGCTGGCGCAACACCTTCTCTATCTTGAGCCAGCGTTTTCCTTCACGCCACCCGTTACGGGGGCAATAGAGCAATCCCCACTTGTTTTCATTAACCGCCATGATCTATATTTTGTTTTTTATATTTCAAGATTTACCTGTCCACATCGCCTGTCAGCTCGAATATCTGTTCCACCTTATCTGCCATGGGCTGCAAGGCGTCCACCCAATGTATGGTAAAGCCTCTGCGCTCCATGCCGCGGAACCATGTCATCTGTCGCTTGGCAAACTGATGTATGGCTATCTCCAAGCCTCGGAACATCTCGTCGTAGGATGTCTTACCTGTCGCATATTCTGTGACAAACTTGTATTCCAAGCCGTAGTATATCAAGTCTTCTGCAGGAATGCCCCTGTCGAGAAGCGATCTGATTTCATCGACCATACCTTCATCAAGGCGTTGCCTCAGTCGGCGTGTAATCTTCTCACGACGAGCCTCACGGTCGATGCTCACACCGATAATCAAGGAGTCAACCGATGGCAGTTCCCTCTCAGGCATGGGATGCTCGGCATTATAAGTCTCAATCTCTATGGCACGAATGGCACGCTGGGCTGTGTCGACATCGGTGCGGTTGTGCATATGCGAGCCGTTCCTTGCCTTGAGCTGTTGCAACATCTCTGTAAGCTCAGCCAGGCTCTTGTCGGCAAGACGCTCACGAAGCAAAGGGTTCTGAGGCACAGGCGAGAGATGGTAGCCCTTGAGCACGGACTCAATATAAAGTCCCGTTCCGCCACAAAGGATGGGCAACCTTCCCCTTCTAAGAACATCCTGATAGGCATCATAGAAGTCTTGCTGATACTGAAAGAGGTTGTACTTGGTTCCTGGCTCGCAGATATCTATGAGATGATAGGGAATCTGCTTGTCCCCTACAGTATAGTCGGCCAGATCCTTGCCCGTTCCAATATCCATTCCGCGATACACCTGTCGGCTGTCTGCACTGATAATCTCGGCTTCCATCCCGTCCATACGCGAAGGAAAGGCAGCAGCCAAGGCAGCAGCAAGACTGGTCTTTCCACTTGCCGTAGGACCCAATATCGTTATCATCGTCTGTTTCATGGTGGCAAAGATACAAAAATTTCTGATATAGCTAAACAAAGAAAGCGAAAAAAAGAAGTTTAGCATCACTTAAAGACCCGAAATAAGGTTTCATACGGGTGTTAAACGCAAAAAAGCCTGGCATTTTGCAATGCCAGGCCTATAATATTGTAGAATATCGCTTCTGCGGTATTACTTCAACTCAGCGAGGTACTTGATAGTACGAACCATCTGAGAAGTATAAGAGTTCT
>OIXW01000370.1_pt1 | contig 13236 bp, 13 predicted proteins | sample 1587951 | NCBI WGS metagenome assembly OIXW01 (sample SAMN03283239) | human gut metagenome | biome: human-associated habitat; material: feces | host: Homo sapiens | place: Peru | collected 2012
GTATTATTCTCTCTGAAATGTTCTCTAATAATCAATCCGCCACCTGGAACAGTACGAAAGATTACTTTATCACTCGTAATCGCTTCTTCTTGTACTTTTACAATTTTCTTAAGTATCATACTGTTTCTATCTGGCAAAGGAAATCTTTTATGCTTCATTCCAATAAAAGCAAAATAAAAAATCTGACCTATTTTGCTTTTATCACTTGCTGAAAATATTAATTTCAACCGAGGAGAAGCCAGAATAATTTTGTCTTTCTCATATTGCGGTTTATCAAATAATGGAACAAAACAATAATCTTTTCTGTCCGTCCCAGTAAAATAGTGTTCATAATATTTTCCCTGATTGCATTCTTCCAATGTTTTCTTCAAAAAAGAAACAAACATTGCCCGATTGTCAGACGGAATAATGTTCTTCTCTAGTTCAAAATATAATTCAATACGCACTTGCTTCTCCTTCCTTACCATTTGCACATTTTTTTCCTATATTTTGATATTACTACATTTATTATCTATATACAATAGTTTTTATTATTAAGTATAATTTTATAATACTTGGTTTATATTTGTTTTTTTATTTCTTGCACTTGTTTACTGATTTGTTATATACTTTAATTGTATCTGTTGTTCCACATTGGAATGTAAAAAGTATTATAAATTTTTACAGAATTAATAGTTGTACCACATTGGAATTTCTCATTGCCAAAGCTAAACAGGTATCTATATCTTTAACTGGCATCATTGCAATAACAGAAAAGACCGCGCATAGCAAATGCACGCTCTTTTCTGTTACTCCACCTTTATATCCATTTTTTCATTTACCCATCCTCTGATAGTTTCTTCACTTTCGCAAAGAATCCTGGCTACCTTTTCAATTGAATCTCCCTCTTTAAAAAGGGAATTTGCAATTTTACGTTTTTCCTCTTCTCGCCCAATCTTTATCCCATCATTTTTTCCAGCTTCATACTCAGCTTTCCGAAGTTTTCTTTTTTCCTCTTCCTCATTGTATTCAAATATACTCATAGCGACTACCTCCGCTCGATTCTTTTGCAGAAATTCTTTGAGAATTCCCTCCTGAATGCTTTCGCTCACTGCACGTTCTACTGCCGTATTCAGTTCCATTTCATTAGAATATCTGCGTACTTTGTCAACATACTGAGCATATTCTCTTAGCGTCCGGCATTCTTCCATCAGTTTTTTATTATGTCCTACATTAATGTTTAACGTAATAACCTTCAATTCAAGATTTGGCTCTCCTGACATATTCTCATACGATTCTGACAGATAATCTACCCAACGGTCTTCTTTTTTCTCTGTTCCGTTATAGAATACGATAAAATTCGGTGTGGGTATTCTCAGTCTTGTTGATGTATACAGAGATTTCCAATTCACCAGTTTCTGATATTCACTGGAAATGTAGAACAAATCTCTTAAAGGCATGTTCGGGTTATACGTAGACTGATGTTCATACAGAAACAGATTCGTATTTATAATAAACGCCAGATCATTCTTCATTCCCATATAGATTGCGTTCTCAAGTGTCACAATCTCTAATTGAGCAGCATCTGTATAAGAAGTTTCATTGATTGCATTATACAGCGACAACAGATTCTTTCTGTCTGAAAACAGCATACGGAAGACTGTATCTTTGTACTTACGGTTTGCAGTTGCTGTGTTGCCTTTCAATCGGTTTCTTTTCACAGTAATTTTTTTGTTCTTTCTTTTTGCCATTGGCAATACCTCCTGTTTTCCGCAGGAGTCAAAGAACATTTTGTGCTATTCTTATCACTTCTCAGCTCCTGCTTTTCATAATTAACTGGAATTAAAAGCATGGATTTCTGAATTGAGATTAGAATAATCAGACGGCAAAAATGCCTTGAAATATAAGAGAAATATGCTTTGTACTTATGTTAGCATTACTTACTCTTATTTTCAAGGCATTTTATATTCTTTTTATTTTATAAATTGCATGGAAACTTTTTTATTCCTTATGTGTCCCTCTGACTACTTTGATTCCACGTTCTTCTATCATATCGCAGATCTGCGTCATTCTTGAACATTCATGCGTTCCCTCCGAGAGACGACAGACACCTACGTGGATGGTACTGATTTTTTCGTTGACCAGTCTGTCTATCTTTTCCAGGATTCCTTTGTCTTCTATGGGTTCTGTCGGATTAGTGTCTTTGCATCCGTTACAAGTCATCATTGCTGCCAGACGGGTATCTTCCGGATAATCCTGAAAGAAATCGGTTCTGTTTTGAAATGCTGCCAGGCATCCAACTCTGGCGCATACATTATTAGAATGAATACACGTTAAAATTCCTATCTTATTCATCTTTTTCCTCCATATACAACAGGCCAGAGTCAAAATTTTTTCTGACTCTGGCCTGTCAATTCTCATATTATAAAAATAAAATATGCATCTTCCCGCGGCTGTCATTTACCACTTCCGAATCTACCTGGTAAATCCTTTTGATCAGCTCCGGAGTGAGTACTTCCTGTGGAGTTCCATATCCTTCCAGCACACCATCTTTCAATACATAAATCTTATCGCAGTATGCCGCCGCAATATTCAGGTCATGGATAGCTGATATTACAGTTACGTTAAGTTTCTTTACCAGTTCCATCAGCATGATCTGATGTGTGATATCCAGATGGTTAGTCGGCTCATCAAGGATCAGTGCAGGTGTCTGCTGTGCAAGTGCTCTTGCCAGAATAACCCTCTGCTGCTCTCCACCTGACAGCGTAGAAAATGTGCGATCCGCAAATGCATCCATCTGTACCGTTTTCAGTGCTTCTTCAACAATCCGGTAATCTTTTGCATTATCCCGTTCCAATGCTTTCTTATGAGGTGCACGTCCCATCAACACGACTTCCCGTACGGTAAAATCAAAGTTGTAGTAATTGTGCTGTGCCACAACTGCCATTTTTCTGGCGGAGCTTTTTACGCTCATGGAATGGAGTTCTTCGCCGTCCAGATAAACGGCACCTGCATCTGGCTTCAGGATACGGTAGATGCATTTTAATAATGTAGATTTTCCGCTTCCGTTTGGTCCGATGATCCCTACCAGTTCCTTATCCTTTGACTCTATGGAAATTCCCTTCAGTATCTGTCTGGCGTGAAATCCAACCTGAATATCTTCTGTAGTGATTTTCATTACTTACTACCTCCAAATCCATAGGATTTCCGCACAAGCAGATAAATAAAGCATGGAGCACCGATAATGGATACCAGTACACCGATCGGCATCTCAGAATTCTTCAGGATCACACGACATGCCACATCACACCAGATCAGGAATGATGCACCAAGCAGTGCACTTAATGGCAGTAATCTTCTGTGGTCTGTTCCAAACAGGATTCTGATCACATGAGGGATCACAAGTCCTACAAAGCCGATCACACCCGCACAATATACTGCAAACCCAATCATTACAGAAGCAACGATCAGATAAAAAGTTCTCAGCCTGTGCAAATCAGTTCCCAGTGTGATCGATACATCATCTCCTAACAGCATCAGATTCAGATTACGATATTGCGTCCAGAAAATAATTACACAGATCAATGTAACAGGAAGCATTACACCTACTCTGCTCCAGCTTGCGCCTGCAAGGCTTCCCATCGTCCACTTCATTACTTCTGTTGCTGCATTTTTGTCGTTGGTGATATAGATAACAAAATTGGAAAAAGCAGAACATACCGCACTGACAGCCATTCCGGCAAGGATCAGTTTGGCAGAAGTGGCTTTTCCGCCCATATTTGCAATGGCAATTACTGCAAAAGAAGTGACCATTGCACCAATAAATGCAGTAACACCAACTGAGTTTCCACCGAGAAATCCACCAACTCCAAGCATGATCGCCAGTGTTGCACCAAAGGATGCACCGGATGAAATACCAAGTACATACGGATCTGCCAGTGGGTTCTGGACAATCGCCTGCATAACTACGCCACAGACGGAAAGAGCCATTCCAACTGCCAGAGCCAGCAGGACTCTGGGCAGCCGGATCAGCCACACAACATCGTGAACTGCGCCTTCTGCATAGGCGGACAGGCTTTTGATATGAAACAATTTATATGCAATGACACTGTAAACATCTTTCAGTGACAGATCTGCATTTCCAAAAGTGATTGCTGCAAGAATGGAAAAAATCAAAAATGCCGCAAGCCCGATAAGAACTGCCACATACATGGATGTCCTGAGCACACTGCCTTTTTTTGTCTGTGAAACCTGTTCTTTCACTGTTATGTCCTCAATCAGTCAAGATTCACATCCGGATATAATCCTTTTGCGAAAGTTTCAATACCATCCTGTGTACGTGTTGCACTTGCGTACATTTCACTGAGCATGATCGGATAAACACGACCGTTCTTTACAGCGTCAAGGCTCTGAAGTGCTTCGTCATCCTTGATAACGGCAAGCTGGCTTTCTTTTACAGTTTCCGGATCATCACCTGCATATGGCATGTATACAACAAAAATCACATCAGGGTTTGCTGCAATGATATCTTCTTTTCCTGCTGTAGAAGCATCCGGGTTTGCCAGAGTCGCACCCAGTTGTGTTACCATATCTCCACCAAGGCTCTTTGCACCATAGTTTGTGATATCTTCTCCAAGAGGTTCCAGAACCATTACGCTTGGTTTCTCTTCTACATCTGCTGTTGCTGTAAGAGTTTTATCGATCACTGCCTTTGCATCATCTACGATTGCCTGTGCTTTGTCCTGTACATCAAAAATCTTTCCAAGATTTAAGATGTCTGTAAATTCATTTTCCAGAGTTCTGTCTCCGTCAGGGCGTGTGTTTGTGTTGTAATAAGTGTTGCAGCCTTTGTCGATCCAGTCTGTTACATTTCCGAGATTTTTATCAGAAAACAGGGAGCTCCAGGATAAGATCATGTCTGGCTCCAACATCGTTACAGTCTCAAGGGATGGGGTAAATTCATCAAGATAATTTGTTTTTGAAAATGCATCTTTAAGTTCATCCGGAACTTCATTGTCAAGACCTGCAGTAGCTACCAGACGGTCTTCCAGGCCAAGTGCAAGCATGGTTTCAATGCTTCCCTGATATACAGCAAGAACTTTCTCCGGTGCCTTTTCATAGGTTGTTTCGATTTCATTTCCATCATAATCATAGGTTGTGATGGTCAGAGGATATTCTGTCTTTGTACCTTCTGCGTCTGCTGTCTTATCTGCATCTGCTGAATCCTGTGCGTCTGCATCTTCCTGTGTATCAGAGTCTGCATCTGCTGCCGGCTGATTGTCCTCTTTGATTGTCTCAGAGTCTGCTCTCTCTGCTGCAAAAGCTGCCGGAGCTGCGGAAACTGCCATAGCTGCTGCCATCATAATTGCCATGATTCTTGTGGATAAATACCTGTTTTTCATTTGACTTCCTCTCTTTTCGTATATGTTATTTACCTGTTCGTGTAACCGAAAAGATGGGACTTCAGAAAAAGTAAAATAGAAGTGATAAAAATAACGGATACTTTTTACGGAAGCTCCTTCTTTACGCTGTCAGGCAGGTTTCCTGACTCACAGATCACAGAAAGTTTCCATAAAATAAAAACTGATACAACATCCATGCTTCAGCAGTTCATGAATGTTGTATCAGAAATATTTCCAGATACTCTCTGACAGCCGGATTCCGCCTTCTCACATATTTATGCAATGACATATTACAATCCCGCTTTTTTTCTGTATACAGTGGCCGCAACCGTTCAGGCATTTCACCTGATTCCCTCTCACATTACCATACACAAAATCTGCATATGATAATGTTCACTTAACAGCTTATTCAATTACGCTGATACAATTTTAGCACACTGCTTTTATAATTACAACCATATTCGAGACACATCAGAATTCTTTCTTCTCCATAAGCCGGACACCAATCCAAAAAGATCCCATATATACAATTACTGTAAATAATACAACTCCGGCCAATACCATTCCCCAGTTAAGTCCATTCAGCCATGCATCGACTGCGTCTGCTGAAAATCCCATTGTTTTCATAGCATAAACTACGGCAATTATAATAGCCCACATGACCATTGCAATATAACGTCCTTTTTCCGCTCCAAAATGTATTACAAGCGGAAGCGATACTGACAACATAAGAAGCGCCAGTGGAATGTATATCAGAGTGCCAATAATTTTCTCACTCAGGCACCCCTGAAGCTCTGCCACACCTTTACAGATCACTCCCGTTATTGCTTCAATTCCCCACGCTGCAGCCGTAAGCCCTGCTCCCAGCAGATATTTCTCCGCCACATACTGTTTTCTGGTAACCGGCAAGGTCATAAGAAATGCAAGACCATTATCAAACTCATCATAACTTATAGTCGTAATGGCAAAAATTGCTGTGACAATCGTAAAATATCCTGTAGCAAAACTGACACTCCCGCTTCCTGCCAGATTCAGGATGACTCCCATTACAATAACCAGGATAAAAAACTGTTTCTGCTGTTTCATCAGTTCTATATCCTTTACAAATAATCCCTTCATACCTGTTCCTCCATCATCATTACCAGATCATCAATCTTTCCATTCTCAATTACAACATCCGGGTAATTTTCCATATAAAATTGTTTCTGGTTTGTCAGACACCTGTATCCATAAGCTTCTTTCCGGATCTTAATAAGGTATTGCTGATCCAGTTTTTCGTACTCTTCTTCTGAAACTTTAAGAACTGCATAATCTGACAGCAGTACATCTGTGTCTTCATGAAGAATAATTTTTCCGGCATGGATCATATAAAAATCGTCACAAAGACTCTCCAGATCTGATGAAATATGCGAACTGATCAGAATAGAACTGCTTTCATTTTCTTCCATATATTCTCTCAGCATGTTCAGCACCTCATCCCTGGCAATCACATCCAGACCAACTGTGGGCTCATCCAGAATCAGCAGTTCTGCCTTATGGCTTAATGCTGCCAGTACTTTAAACTTTGCTTTCATACCAGTGGAAAATTCTTTGATTTTCTTGTCTGTGGGCAGATTGAATCTTCTGCACTGCTGCAGGAATTTCTCTCTGTCAAAATCCGGATATATGCTTTTCATAATATTGGCCACGCCCGCTGCTGTCAGATACATACTGAAGCCTGAATCTGCAAAAACAACTCCCAGTTTCTGCTTATCCTCCGGCTTAAGCTCTTCTGCCTTTTTCCCAAAGACCTCTATCTCTCCGCCATCCGGATGAATCAGGCCAAGCAAAGCCTTAAATGTGGTGGATTTCCCGGAACCATTTCTTCCAATAAGTCCTGTAATCATCCCAGGCTGTACTTCCATAGAACATTCCAGCGAAAAACCTCTGTAATGTTTCTGCAAATGACTGATTTTCAACATGTCTTAGTCCTCCATGATCATTTCAAAAAGATTTCTGATTTCCTCATCGTTCAGTCCACATCTTCTGCCCTTCATGATTGCCTGCTCCAGATCATGTTCTACTTCCTTGAGCTGTTCTTCCCTCATCAGGTTTTTATTTGTGGCTGCAACGTAGGTTCCTTTTCCATGAACAGTGACGGTAAATCCCTCTTCTTCCAGATTGTCGTAGGCTTTCTTCACAGTCAGGGCACTGATCTTCAGTTCCTTTGACAGACTGCGTACTGAAGGTAATACAGTGTCCGGCTGTAACTCTCCTCTGATAATCGCAGACTTAATCTGGTCTATGATCTGTTCATAAATAGGTACCATGGATGAATTATTGATTATTATATGCATATGTTTCTCCTCCATCTACAAACAGTATATAACAGTGCATAACTGTTGTCAACTGTTTTATACTGTTATACTTTATATTTTATCAAATGAGTCTGCCTCCCCCTGTTCACTGATAACATCTCACTTCGATTTGCAGACTAAAAACATTTTTACAGACAAAAAGAAAGATGGATTCGGTTATAAAATTTGCCAAATCTATCTTTCTTCTTATCAGATTCTTAATCCACATTGCTACGTATCTCTACACCGAATAACTGCTCCGCAGGGAACTCACTTAATTCGGTTAAAGAATTGTTTTTAATTTGTTTTTATGTAATGGTTTTTTCTCTGTTTTTACTCTGCCAAATACGCCTTCAGTTTCTCCATATCAGCTTTCATCACTCTCCGTCCCACCTCATAAATCTCCTTTAAATGGGCGGGATCACGCTCAACAGGTTTGGCACTGATGTCTCTGTCCGGGCGGATAACGTGGATCCTGCCCTCTTTTTCCAGATATGCGATTTTATCCAGCATACGGTTATACTGAATATGACGTTCATCCAGAAGCTTTACAAGCTCCGGATACTCCCTGAACTTCAGTCTGAGCAGCGGCATCAGCTTATTATGTTCTTTTCTGTATCCCGGATGACGGGTACAGACTACCACATTTTTCTCATAACCCTGTGAAAGCATCCAGTTTACAGGAATCGGATCTGAGATACCACCGTCCAGATACATTCTTCCATTCAGCTTTACCGGTCTGGCGGCCAGTGGCAGGGAAGCTGATGCGCGCATCCATTCCACATCCAGCCTGTCTCCCATTCTGCATTCCTGATAGCAGGGTTTTCCTGTTTCAATATCTGTACATACAACCGTAAACTTCATGGGTGATCTGGCAAATGTCTCTGTGTCAAAAACATCCAGCTTCCAGGGCACCTCCCCATATGCAAAATCTTTGCTGTAAAGATCGCCGGTAGTGATCCAGCTTTTCAATCCCATATATCGTTTATCCTTGCAGAATCTGGTATTATAACGAAGGGTTCGTCCAATCTGGCGGGACTTATAATTACATCCAAAAATTGCACCGGCGGAAACGCCAACTGTAGAATCTGCATAAATCCCCTGCTCCATCAGCTCATCCAGAACTCCGGCTGTATACAGTCCCCGCATACCTCCACCTTCCAGAACCATTCCGAGGCCTTTCTTTTTATTGTCTTCCATAGCTATTCTCACTTTTCACTTTCTTTCACATATTCATTTCGGATTGCAAATCCATGATCCATAGGGCCACTTCCCTTTCCCAGATCAAGCATTGCCGCCAGTGCTCCTGAAATATACTGTTTGGAACGTTTTACAGCAGTCTGCAGGTCATATCCCTTTGCAAGATTGGAAGCAATGGCACTGCTCAACGTACAGCCTGTTCCATGTGTGTTTGGATTATCGATACGCTTTCCTTCAAACCAGCAATATTTTCCATCATAGTAAAGCAGATCATTTGCATCATTAATGCTGTGTCCGCCTTTGCAAAGTACTGCACAATGATATGTCTCAGAAATCTTTCCGGCAGCCTCTATCATTTCCTCTGCATTGGTCACTGACATTTCAACCAGAACCTCTGCCTCCGGAATATTCGGAGTAAGCACATCAGCCAGCGGAAACAGTTCCTGCTTCAATATCTCCACTGCATCATCGCTGATCAGCTTTGCACCGCTTGTTGCAACCATAACAGGATCCACAACAATGTTTTTTGCTTTATATTGTTTCAGTTTCTCTGCTATTACATGGATCAGATCCTTATCTGATACCATTCCGATTTTTACCGCATCCGGATAAATATCCTGAAAAACAGAATCCAGTTCCTGCCCCAGAAATTCCGGTGTTACATTTAATATTGCCTGTACACCAGTTGTATTCTGTGCAGTTAATGCGGTAATGGCACTCATGGCATATACACCATTTGTGATCATTGTCTTAATATCTGCCTGGATTCCGGCGCCTCCGCTGGAATCACTTCCTGCGATCGTCAGTGCAGTTCTCATAATTGTCTTCCTCTCATTTCTGCTATAATACAATTTTATCTACTGCCTCTTTCAGTTCTTCTGCTGCTTCTTTAATGTTATTCTGAGCATAAATGGCACTGATCACTGCCACACCGCAAATCCCTGTTCCCTTGAGCTGAGATATATTTTCTGCTGTAATCCCCCCGATTGCTACCACAGGGATAGATACCGCTTCACAGATTGCCTTCAGTGTTTCATGGGGAAGTTCTGCCGCATCTGCTTTTGAGCCGGTTGCAAATACTGCACCCACCCCGAGATAATCTGCACCACGCTCCTGTGCAAGCAATGCCTGCTCTACCGTTCGTGCCGAAACTCCCAGGATTTTATCCGGTCCCAGTTTCTCACGCACAGCACCTGCTTCCATATCACTCTGCCCTACATGAACACCATCTGCATTCATCTTCAAAGCAATTTCCACATTGTCATTTATGATCAGAGGTACCTTATAATCTCTGCATAATTCCTGAAGTTCAGCTGCTTCCTGCAGGAAAGTTTCATCATCTGAATTTTTATCCCTGAGCTGCAGAAAGGTTACGCCTCCATCCAGACTCTCCTTTACCACTTCCCTAAGGCTCCGCCCATTAAGCCAGTGACGGTCCGTTATTGCGTATAAGCGCATTTTCTCTTTATCGAACTTCATGTTTCACTCCTCTTTTCTACTCTTATCTATAGCAATTTACTCCAAAAGTTCTGCTGCAATTTTCTCCAGCTCATCTCTGATCTTAATGTGTTGCGGACATACTTCTTCGCACTTACCACATTTCACACATTCATTGGCAGATTTCCTGCCATGTTTGCCTACCAGCCATTCTTCCTGTGCCTTTTTCAGAGTTTCCTGTTCTTTCTCTGTCAGTCCGTTGAAATCCTTCATATAAGAAAGATTGTCCTGCATCTGCTCGACATTGCTCATACCGGACAGAACAGTGATCACGCCTTCCAGATTTGCAGCAAAACGGATCGCCCAGGATGCTGCGGAAGATTCCGGTTCTGCTGCTTTCAGGATTTCTTCCACACTCTTCGGAGGAGTTGCAAGCATACCGCCTTTCACAGGCTCCATAATTACAATCGGTTTGCCATGTTTACGTGCCACTTCATAACATCCTCTGGCCTGAATTGCCGGATTTTCCCAGTCTGCGTAGTTGATCTGAAGCTGCACAAATTCCATTTCCGGATGTGCATTCAGAATTGCATCCAGTTCTTCCGGTGTGGAATGGAAAGAGAAACCTGCATGTTTGATCAGACCCTGTGCTTTTTTCTCCTGCACCCAGTCCCAGAGACCGAAATCATCGAAGTATCTGGTACGTGCTTCTCCGAGATTATGTAACAGATAAAAGTCGAAATATCCTGCTCCTGTCTGTTTCAGAGAAGTGTCAAACTGTGCAGTTGCTTCTTCTCTTGTCTTGCAGTTGATCCATGCTGCGTTCTTTGTAGCAAGCTGGAATTTCTCTCTCGGATAACGCTCTACCAGTGCCTGGCGGATGGCATCCTCGCTGCCTGCATAGGCCCAGGCTGTATCAAAATAAGTAAATCCTGCATCCATAAACAGGTCTACCATCTTTTTGGTCTGCTCAATATCGATCACGTCGTCTTTCAATTTCGGCAGACGCATCAGGCCAAATCCAAGTTTCTTGATGCTTTCTCCTAAATAAGCCATGTGAAGACCTCCTTATTTTCTGAGATTACCAGAATACGATTTCCACTCATATTCTGGTTAACTATTCTATTATAGCGGAAAATTTTATCAATTTCCATTGCATGTCTGTAAAAAATCTCTTATATACCTTTCCCATATCCCAATGTGATGGTATCGCATACTGGCATTCCCCTACATTATCATAATTTCCTGATTTTATTTTTTCAATGATCTATGACCACACTCCAATGCATTATTCTCCCGTATCTCCCATTTTGGACAATATTCTACATCATAAAAATAATACCTCAAATATAAGAAAAACTTCTCCTAAGCAGATTTCAGATTATTTACTCAATCCACTTAGAAGAAGTTATAAGTTTTCTTACATACTGATAATTCCCAAAACGTTTGCAATAGAACTCAGCAAAATAATAATCAGACAAATCGTTGCAAAGTATTTGATAAATACTCTGTACAGTTTCTTTCTGCGGAATGGAGAAGACTGTTCAATTTCTTTTACCATTCCATCAATACCAACAACACGAAGAATCAGAATACAGGTTGCAAGTGCTGCCAACGGCATCATTACTGAGTTTGTCATAAAATCGAAGAAATCAAGGAAGTTCATTCCAAAGATACGAATGAAATCCAGAAGTCCATATCCCATGGAAGATGCGGTTCCAAGTACAATCATGATCACAACCATCAGACCGCAGCATTTCTTACGGCTCCAGTGAAGTTCGTCCATGAATGTGGAAACACTGGTTTCCATCAGGGAAACTGCACTTGTCAGAGCTGCAAGTAATACAAGTATGAAGAATACGATTCCTGTTGCAGTACCAAATCCCATACTTGCAAATACTTTTGGCAATGTGATAAACATCAGAGATGGTCCTGCCTGAAGTGTTTCAGGATTTCCGCCGGAAAATGCAAATACCGCCGGAATAATCATCAATCCCGCAAGGATTGCGATACCTGTATCGAAAATCTCAACCTGTGTGGTGGATCTCTCGATATCCATATCTTTACGGACATAGGAACCGTAAGTATACAGGATTCCCATTGCAATGGACAAAGAATAAAACATCTGTCCCATCGCTGCTACTACTGTCATCCAGGAGAAATTTTTCACATTCGGGATCAGGAAATATTTCACACCTTCAACAGCGCCCGGACGTGTGACAGAATAGATTGTAACTACGACTGCCAGAACTACCAGAACCGGCATCATGATCTTTGACATTCTCTCTACACCGTTCTGTACACCACCGAGAATAATGATGAATACAAGCGCCGCAAATACCAGAAACCAGAGTTCCACCTGCCAGGAATCGGAAATAAAGTTTCCAAAATATCCGTCTTCCGCTACTGCCTGGACATTTCCTTTGAAATATTCCACAAGATACTTAATTACCCATCCGCCAATCGTACTGTAATAAGGAACGATCAGCATTGGAATCACTGCATTTAACCATCCGCCGATTTTGAATGATTTCGTTTTTCCAAAATGCTCAAATGCACCTACCGGACTCTTTCTGGTCATTCGTCCAAGGGCTGTTTCTGACATGATCAGTACATAACCAAATGATGCTGTCAGAAGAATATAGATCAGCAGGAAAATTCCGCCTCCATATTTCGCTGCAAGATATGGAAATCTCCAGATATTTCCCAGTCCTACTGCAGAACCTGCAACTGCCAGCACATAACCAATCCTTCCGGAAAAGCTTCCTCTGTTATGGTTATGTGCAGAATTGTTTTCTTTTTTCATTATACACCTCACCTCGTTACAAAAACCTCCCATAGGATTTCTCCCATGGGAGGTCTGCTAGTTTTTTACTGATTCT
>OIXW01000371.1_pt1 | contig 13216 bp, 14 predicted proteins | sample 1587951 | NCBI WGS metagenome assembly OIXW01 (sample SAMN03283239) | human gut metagenome | biome: human-associated habitat; material: feces | host: Homo sapiens | place: Peru | collected 2012
GAGCACCTATTGTATCTAATAGGTGTTTTCGTTTTTCCTATTTTTTAATGATATTAGAAAAAAAGAGTGATAAAATAATTGTAACCGTATACTGTATTACAGGTCATGAGGTCATGGTATAAAGATTCTAGTTTGAATAATTTTGAATCGTTGTATTTATAAAGATGGAGGATAGTAACTGTGAAGAAACTAATTATTGTATGTGAAAAAAACTTAAGAAAATATGCTGATTTTTTAGCACAACTTGTAAGTTTATCTGATGATAAAGAGGGAGAAATTATAGGAGTAAAGGATGGTGCAGTAGCAGCACAGGTATGGTCAGAAACTGATTATGCGCATCAGGCTGTACAAATATCTTCTGAACAATATATTTTATTTATTGGTAACAGCAAACTGATAAAAGAAAAGCGTTATCATATGACAAACAAATTTTCAAAATATGGTATGAATTATGGCTGGCTTGGCAAGCAGGCAGTTTTATATGTAGATGATATCGTAGATGTAGACCATTATGATGAGTTTATTGATTTTGCTAAAGAAAATCAGTCTGATATAAAGAAACTAATTGATGTAAAGTCAGTGATTATGGATACAACTGATTTAGCTATAGATTCAAAAGGAAAAGGTATAAAACAATTAATAAATCCTCTTAAAGAAATCCAAGCCACATTTGTGAATGCACCAATACATGCTTTAAATGCTATAAATAGATTAACAAATAGCAAAGAAATAGAGGAACAGGAATATACTTGTCTCACGCTTACTTTCTATATGAGTGGATTAAGTCAATTTCTAGGATTAAGTGAGGATTAATAAATGGATGTTAACTTCCAACAAGGATATGAATATTTTAGAAAAAATGCAGATTCCTTTGTAGGAGCAGTAGATGGAGCTGATTTTGGAATAAATAGGGTTTCTTATTTTAATGATGTTCAGTTTGAAATCGATAAGTTGGAAAAAAGTATAAATGGATTTGTAGGAGATAACACTCCTGTTAAACAGTTAAAAGGTGATGTTGCAGAAATGTTTATAGGACATACTTTTAATGGAAATGCTGCACTTAATCATTCTGAAAGTAGAGTTGATGTAATTAGAAGTAATAAGTTTGCATCTCCAGATATTATAGGTGTTGATGGCGATGTTCAAGGTATGAAATATGGATTAAAATTCTATTCAACGGGAGAAGAGAGTGCAAAACAGCAAGCAATGTCTGTTTTTGAGAGATTTGCTAAGTATAAAGCCCATGGAGGTATTGATGATTTAGAGACTTATCTAACAAAACATAATTATACAGAAATAGATGCGATACTTAATGATCCAATTTATTCTGGACAAGTACGAATTATACCAGCAGACCAATTAGAACCTGCTACCCAATGGTTGAAAAGAATGATTGCAACAGAATCTGCTCGTCGTCCTGAATTAGTCGAACGTTATCGAGACACTTTAAAATTGTTAGAAACAAAAATCAGAGATAACCATGGCACTGAATCTATTGAATTAACAAAAGCAGAAGCTGAAAAATTAGCGCTTATTGCAAAAGAAGGAAGATTCAAAGCAGCTGACTATGGACTTTCTGCACCTGATATTATTAATATTGATTTGCTTATTAAGGAGGCATATAAAGCAGGTGTTACAGCAGCAGTTATTTCACTTGTATTAAAAGTAGGACCTGAAATCTATAAAACTATAGAGTATCTATTAAAAAATGGCGAAATCAAAGAAGAACAATTTAAAAAGCTTGGTTTTGCCGCTGTAAGTGGTACAGCAGAAGGTTTTATTAGAGGATCAATTGCAGCATCAATCACATACACTTGTAAGAGTGGATTACTTAGTGAATCAATGAAAAATATTGAACCTTCAGTAGTAGGTGCTGTTGTGGTACTTACGATGAATGTAATTAAAGGATCATATGCTGTTGCAATCGGTAAAAAGACTCGTACTGAAGTTGCTAATGAAATTGTAAAAGATACATTTATTTCTGCTTGTGCATTGATTGGTGGAGGCATCTCACAGATGTTTATTAAACTTCCAGTTTTTGGTTATTTACTGGGAAGCTTTGTTGGATCTATAACTGGTTCTTTTACATATGATTATGGGTATAAGAAGGCACTATCATTCTGCATTGATACAGGATTTACTTTGTTTGGTTTAGTAGAACAAGATTACACTTTGCCAGATGATATGATCAAACAGATAGGAATTGAAACTTTTAATTATGAAACATTTAAAGTAGAAGGGTTCAAACCAGATACTTTTGAAGTAGATTCATTTGCTGTTGACACATTTGAACCAGATAGTCTTAAAATAACTTTCCTTAGAAGAGGAGTTATTGGAATATCAAAAATAGGCTATGTTTAAATCTATTAGGAGGTAACGCTTAAAATGATTAACTTAAGTAAATTAGAAGAAATAAAAGATTTGCGTACAGTGTGGCCTCATGAGGCTCTTGATTTTACTCCCTGGCTTTCACAAGATGATAATATTACTTTACTTGCTGATGCCATAGGAATAGATATTACTGTTGATGAAACAGAGTCGTCCGTAGGAGACTTTAATGTTGATATTTTTGCATCTGAAACAGGAACAGATAGAAAAATCATTATTGAAAATCAACTAGAAGATACAAATCATGATCATCTAGGCAAGTTAATTACTTATGCTTCTGGGAAATCTGCAGATATAGTTGTCTGGCTAGTTAAACATGCACGCGAGGAACATAAAGCTGCAATAGAATGGCGGAATAATCATACTGATGATAATGTTGGTTTTTTCTTATGTGAAATCAAGCTCTATAGAATTGGAAATTCTGAACCTGCAGTAAAGTTTGAAGTAATAGAAAAGCCAAATGATTGGACAAAAGAAGTAAAGAAAAGTGAGTCTATTAATGAAACTCAACAATTAAGATATGATTATTGGGTTGCATTTGAAGATTATGCATTTAAAAATCCGATATTCGCAAAGAACTTTAAGAAAAGAAAACCATCAAAAAATCAATGGTTGAATTTTAGTATTGGATCCTCTGCATGCCATATTGCAGTATCGCAGATTAAACAAAGAAATGAACTAGATGTAGAATTATATATTAGTGATGATACAGAGTTATATAACTCTCTTTATGAAAACAAAACAGCTATTGAATTGACATCAGGATTGTCTTTTGACTGGAGAGAATTACCAGATAGAAAAGCGAGTAGAATTGTATTAAAGAAATCAGTGCAACTTGAAAATAAGAATACATGGGAATCTCAATTTGAGTGGTTAATTGATGTGATGGTTAAGATGAAAACTACATTCAATCAATACATTTAGTAATACTATAAGACAAGCACCTATCGTTTCTGATAGGTGTTTTTACATTTTATCTCTAATTCACATGACACAACCAACTCATCTACTATATAATACTCATTGAGGTGAAAAAGTATGAAACTAATTAAAAACATTCAAGTCTATGCACCAGAAGATTTAGGTGTTAAAGATATATTGATTTCAGATTCTAAAATAGAAAAGATAGATGATCATATCACATATCCATATTCTATTGAGACTATTGATGGTTCAGGTTGTATTCTTACTCCAGGTCTTATTGACCGTCATGTACATATTACTGGTGGTGGGGGAGAAGCTGGTTTTATCTCTCGTGCAAGACCTATTGAAGTCAATGAAATACTTGATGCAGGTATTACTACAGTTATAGGATTATTAGGTACAGATGGCTATACAAGAAACACAAAAGAACTATTCGCTAAGGCAAAAGAATTGACTCAAAAAGGAGTCCATACCTATATCCTAACAGGAAGCTATACATATCCTACATATACGCTTACTAATTCAGTAGAAGATGATATTGTATTTATTGATAGTATTCTAGGTGTTAAGCTTGCTTTAAGTGATCATAGATCAAGTCATATTACAGATGATGAACTTGTTCGCTTAGCTTCTCAAATTCGTACAGCAAGTCTTATTGCTGGAAAACAGGCTAATTTAACACTTCATATGGGTGATGAAAAACAAGGACTAAATCCTGTATTTCATGCATTAGAAAGAGCAGATATTCCCGTCTCTTTATTCCATCCTACACACTGTAGTCGTAATCCACATTTATTTAAAGATGCACTCAAGTTTGCTGAAATGGGTGGTACAGTTGACTTAACATGTGAAGGTGATGGAAATACTCTAGAATTTATTAAACAGTTCAAAGATACTTCTAAAGTCACTATCTCTAGTGATGCACAAGGTTCATGGTCTACTTATAATGAAGATGGTTCAATCAAAGAAATTGGTATTACACCAGTATCTAACTTAAAGAAAGAATTTATTTCTCTTAAGAATGCATTAGGTTATGAAGAAGCTTTACCATTCTTTACTCGAAATGTTGCTCAAGTATTAGGTTTGAAAAATACAGGAGTTATTAAAGAAGGCTTTGATTGTGATTTAGTTATCTGGAAAGATGATGAAATCAAGCATATCATCACAAAGAAAGATTAATACTAAATAAAGGTTCTGATTTTGATAAATGTCATTCAGAACCTTTTCATTTCTAAGAAATACTTAGGGGATACCATACTAATATAAAGAAATATGTTATATTCAGTCACTTATCAAGATGGTTATATTTAATCTGACTATTCTTATAAATACAGATGCTAGCTCACACTATTGTGAATCATCTTTTTATGTCATAAAGTTAGATGAATTTCACTTTTTTATAGTATAATAAGAGTTCAATATAAGATGCTGAATGTATGGCTTTTTCTGATATGCTATAATATAAAAGCAGAGGATCTTATAGATGAACTAGGAGATTTTATTCTAAAAAACATATTATAGTAATTATCAAGGCTGATTCCTTTGTGAATCAACCTTTTATGTTATAATGAAAAAGAAAGGATGAGACATATGAATAATATAAAAGAGAGAATCAAGATATTCTCAGGTGCGCAGTTAAAATATATCGCATTTGCCTCAATGCTGATTGATCATTTCAACAAAGCAATCATCTATCCTAATCTAGATGGTGGGATGTTAAATAGAATAAGTGATCTATTTGATATTTTAGGAAGAATCGCATTTCCTATATTTTTCTTTCTTTTAATAGAAGGGTACTTCCATACAAGAAACAAATGGAAATACTTAGGAACTCTTTTACTCTTTGGAATCATCTCAGAAGTACCATTTGATATGTGTACATCAGCTGTTTTCTTTGAACCAAACTGGAACAATATCATGTTTACACTGTCATTTGTACTTGCCATTCTATGGATTATAGATGTATTAAAAGAGAAACTGAATAAACCATTATGGTATGTTATATCCATCCTCATTATTGCAGTTATGTGTTTTGTCGCTATGAATCTAGGATTAGATTATGAACATCATGCCGTACTTATTGGCTATTTCATGTATCTATTTCATGATAAGTATATCTATTCTATACCATTCTGTTATGCTTCAATGTTTAAGGAACCCTGGGCATTACTTGGATTTGGTTTGAATCTGACTTATAACGGAGAAAGGGGGAGACAAAATAAGTTATTCAACTATTTCTTCTATCCAGTACATTTGCTTATTTTAGGAATAATAAGAATGACTCTTCATATTTAGATACATCATATAAAGTTCATAATAATTCTGTAGTATTAGATTGTACAAAAAATCTACTTGAAACGAGGTAAATACATATGATTATTGAAACACTCTTATCAAAAAGAGATCAATTACCACTAGAACTCGCTATTATTGAACCAGAAGGAGAAGCTATCGGTATTATCCAATTAATACATGGCATGTCTGAACATAAAGAACGCTATTATGACTTTATGAACTATTTGTCACAACAAGGCTATATTTGTGCGATTCATGATCATCGAGGACATGGTGCAAGTATAAAAGACACATCACATTTAGGATATTTCTATACAAACGATATAACATTTATTGTAGATGATGCGTATTTAGTTACAGAATATTTAGAAAACAGATATCCTGCTTTGAAGATATCTATATTTAGTCATAGTATGGGTACTTTGGTTTCTAGAAACTATCTAAAAAAATACGATACTCATATTGAAAAGATTGTATTATGTGGTCCTCCTACTGAGAATAAACTTGTTGATGTAGCATTGTTTGCAGGAAAACTTACTGGATCATTTTATGATGAACATAAGCCTAATAAAATTCTAAATAAATTATCTGTAGGTTACTACAACAAAGGCTATAAAACGAAAAATGAATGGATCTGTTCTAACGCTCAGACTGTTTCTTCATATAACACCGATCCTCTATGTGGGTTTACTTTTACAACAAGTGGCTTTATGAATCTTTTCCAGTTATTAAAATCAGCTTTCATCAAAGAAGATTGGAATCCACAAAACAGTTCTTTACCTATATTCTTAATTGCAGGTGTTGATGATCCAGTCATTCAAGGAAAACAGAAATTTAATGAATTAGAAGCGTTCTTAAAAGAAGTCGGTTATGCAAATATCAAGAGTAAGCTTTATAAAGGTAAGAGACATGAGCTACTTAATGAAACAAATAAAGAAATAGTTTATAAAGATGTTCTAGATTTTTTTACTAATAATTAATAGGAGGTTGTATATGGCTTTTGATTTCAAAAAAGAATATAAAGAATTCTACATGCCTAAAAATAAACCAATGATAGTCACTATTCCTCGTGCTAACTATATTGGAGTCAAAGGACAAGGTGATCCAAACGAGGAAGGTGGTGATTATCAGAAAGCAATAGGCGTATTATATGCAGTCGCTTATACACTCAAGATGAGCTACAAAACAGATTATAAGATAGAAGGATTCTTTGAATATGTGGTTCCTCCACTAGAAGGTTTCTGGTGGCAGGAAGATAATGAAGGTATAGATTATACCAATAAATCTAGTTTTCATTGGATTTCTGTCATTCGTTTACCAGATTTTATCACTAAAAAAGATTTTGATTGGGCAGTAGAAACTGCTTCTATTAAGAAAAAGATGGATTGTTCTTGTGCAGAATTTCTTACTATTGAGGAGGGATTATGTGTACAGATGATGCATATCGGTCCTTTTGATGATGAACCTGTTTCTGTTAGACTTATGGACAAATATCTAGAAGAAAATGGATATATGAATGATCTCACAAAAGAAAGACTGCATCATGAAATATATCTATCTGATGCAAGAAGAGTTGAACCAGAAAAATGGAAAACAGTCATTAGACATCCAATCAAACAAAGGAGTTAACATGAATGAAAAAATAGGAGAAGTTTTCTCTATCACTAAAGATAATCAGCCAATACCAGGCTGTACCACTTCTAAAACACTTAATGAAACATTGACTTGTTTCTCACTTGCAAGAAATACTGATATCAGTGCTGAGATATATCCTTATTATAAGATGATCTTTGTCTTAAGAGGTGAGATGGAAGTCTATGGAAATAACGGCTATAATAAAGTAGTCAAAGAAAACGAATGTATGATAACATTCACTGATACACCTATAGGTATAAGAACTCAAGATGGTGTCATATATACAGAAACATTAATAAGGAGAACAGATATTATGAATGAAATGATTAAACCAGGAGAAGTATTTAAACTAGCAGAACTATTACCTTATTCAGAAGGTAAGATTATCAATATGGATATTGTACATAATGAAAAAATGAAATTTGTAGTCATGGCATTTGATAAAGGAACAGGACTTACTGAACATGCAGCACCGGGAGAAGCCATCATCTTTGCATTAGATGGTGAAGGTATCATCAGATATGAAGGTAAGGACCACATAATTAAAGCAGGAGAAAACTTCTGTTTTGCGAAAGGTGGCATGCATGCAGTCAAAGCATCTAAACGATTCAAGATGGCATTATTACTTACACTAGAATAATGAATATATGATCCAGAACGAGATTCAATGTAGTCTCGTTTTTTTTTTACGCTTTCAAATTTCTTGAAATAGTTTCAATTAAGAGTAATATTGTTACTGTTCATTAATGGGGGATTTAATGATATGACGAAAGATTTAACTAAGGGCAAAATTATGCCTCTTCTTTTTTCTTTTACCGCCCCGCTCATACTCGGCAACTTATTTCAGATGACCTATAATGCAGTAGACAGTATTATTGTAGGGCAATTTGTAGGGAAAGAAGCACTCGCTGCAGTAGGAATCTGTAATCCAATCAGTACACTTATGATATTGTTCTTAAATGGATTATGTATGGGTGCCAGTATTCTTATGGGGATTCAATATGGCGCAAAGAACTATAAAGCATTAGAAAGACAAATCAGTACAACAATGATCTCAGGTGTTATATTCTCTTTTATACTTACAGTCATCTGTCTAGTATTTGCGAGACCTATATTAATGTTGTTGCAGGTTGATGCATCCATATTTACGATGACAACAGAATATATGCGTATTATATTCTTTGGTCTCATGTTTACATTTCTTTATAACTTCTTCTCTAGTACACTAAGAGCTCTAGGAGACAGTGCATCACCACTGTATTTCTTAATTATTAGTGCTGTATTGAATATATTTGGGGATCTATTCTTTGTAATAGTATTGAAGGCAGGAAGTAATGGCTGTGCTATTTCTACAGTACTCAGTGAAGCATTATGTTGTTTATTCTGTGTAATCTATATTCAAAAGAAAGTACCTATATTAAGGCTAGGAAAGAAATGGCTGATCTTTGATTCAAGATATTTAAAGAAAACAGTGGCTTATGGATGGGCATCTGCCATGCAGCAGGCAACAGTACAGATGGGTAAGATTGCGATACAAGCATTAGTAAATACTATGGGTGTTTCTGTCGCAGCAGCTTTTGCGGTTGTCAATAGAATAGATGACTTTGCGATATCACCAGAACAGAATATAGCCCATGCGATGACTGCACTCATGGCTCAAAATAAAGGTGCAGGTAAAGATGATCGTATGAAAGAAGGATTCCGTTGTGGTCTTATACTTGAAATAATCTATGCTTTGATTGTTATGTTAATATGTCTATTATTCGCTAGAGAACTTATGTCTCTATTTGTAAAAGATACAGAAGTTATAGGTCATGGTGTCACTTATCTTCATCTCATTGCAGTGATGTATATTCTTCCCGCATTTACTAACGCCATCCAAGGATTCTTTAGAGGAATAGGTGATTTAAAGGTCACATTACTTTCAAGCTTTACTAATATGGGAGTAAGAGTAATTGCCGCTTTGCCTATGATTCTATTATGGAATTTCGGAATAGAAGCATTACCTTATTCTTATTTGATAGGGTGGATTGCGATGTTACTCGTAGAAGCACCTCTCATGATTCGTATATACAGAAAAAAATAGAAATAATTAGGGCGATAGTGTAATCCTATCGCTTTTACTGTACAATGAATTAAAGGAGGAATTCGTATATCGTTTGTGCTTATTGATTTCATTCATTCTTTCTCATATTGCATGTGTTGTCGCATATAACTATTGTGATATGGAATGGAAGATTAGAGTAGGAGGAAATAGTGCACCCGCAAGTATCGCTTATTTATATGCTATTCCTTTTGTGATTGATACATTCTATTTCAAGAAGAAATCACGTTAATTTCTATAATACAGATTTTCTATTTAGCTATATACCATACGGTGTAATTATGAAGAAACTCAAAAAGAACTGGATTTATTATCTCATTATTCTCATTGCCTTTTATCTCGTTCCAATGCTGATAAAGGATACAGGAAGTGGCATGACTATTCTATTGATTGTTATTCCTTTGATTACGTTAATCACTTCACTTATCTATGAATTAAGAAATACATTTGATTTCATCTATCCTCTTATTGTCGCATTATTGTTTATTCCTACATTATTCATCTACTACAATACTTCAGCATGGATCTACATTATAAGTTATTCTATGATTGCAGTCATAGGCGAACTATTAGGTAAAACACTTCAAAAGAAATAATTATTTTCTTGCTTTAAAGTACACTTCAGCCTTTAAGATATTCTTATAGGAAAGGAAAGGGTATTATGAGTAAAAAGGTCGTTGTATTATCAACAAGTTTAAGAACTAACAGTAATTCAGAATTACTTGCAAAAAGCTTTGTAGAAGGTGCCAAAGAAGCAGGAAATGAAGTAGAGTACATCTCACTCAAGAATAAAGATATTCGTTTCTGTATTGGATGTCTTGCATGTCAGACAATTGGGCATTGTGTCATAAAGGATGATGTCGCAGATATTATGAATAGTGTGTTAGAAGCAGATGTTGTTGTATGGGCTACACCTATTTATTATTATGAAATGAGTGGACAGATGAAAACTTTGATTGATCGTCTCAATCCAATGTATTCTAAAGATTATAAGTTCAGAGATATCTATCTTCTTGCGACAGCTGCAGAAGAAGGAGACGAAGTATTTGAAAAAGCTATTACTGGACTTAATGGCTGGATTGAGTGCTTTGAAAAGACATCCATTAAAGGCACAGTACTTGCTGGTGGTGTGTCTGATAGCGGTGCTATTTCTGGCAATGATAAACTTAAAGAAGCCTATGATCTAGGTTCTCATGTATAAGGCAGGTATATTGAAGGGAAAAATGAAAAAGGACAGACATTAAGACAATTAGATGAAGAATCATGAGCATGGACACTTGATGTTCATGCTTTTATATTAGTCACAACTAACAAAATCATCTATATGAATTGTGATATAGTGCTCTAAGTGCTATACTTATGGCATAGAAAAAACCGTGTATGTCTCTATTACACGGTTAAATTTAAAAATATAGGTTAGCATGTTCTAACTTTAGTAAAGAGGGTGTTGTTTTCATGAGAATACTTATATATGGTGCAGGGGTTATTGGTTCTTTATACGCTGTTTTATTTAAAGAAGCGGGTTATGATACAACTATTTATGCAAGGGGACATAGACTCGATATACTTCAGAATCAAGGACTGCTTTATAAGAAGAACAATCTTATCAAGAAAATAGATGTCAGGGTTCTTGATCAATTACATGATAATGATATATATGATTTTATTTTTTTTGACTGTCAGAGAAAATCAACTCTATCAAGCTCTTACAGAATTGAAATCAAATAAAAGTAAAACTATCGTTACAATGGTTAATTCACTAGATAATTATGAAAAATGGAAAAGTATTGTGGGAAAAGGAAGAATATTACCTGCTTTTCCTGGTGCTGGAGGCACTATCACAAATGATATACTTGATGCAGCACTTACTCCAAGACTTATACAACCTACTACTTTTTCTGAAATATCAGGAAAGAAAACAAAAAGAACAGAACAGCTCTCTCTAATGTTTAAACATGCTCATATACTTTTCTAACAGGTCAATAATATGCATATATGGCAGTTATGTCACCTTGGTATGGTTGTACCTCTTGCTGATGCTTATTATCAAACAGAAAATCCTGAATCTGTAGGACAAGATCAAGTGATTATGAGAAAAACAGCTATTCAGCTTAAAAATAATTTCAATACATTATATAAAAATCTCAACACTTTATCACCAGGTAAGATGCATATATTTCGCTTCTTACCAACGTCTCTACTTACATATATTTTGTCTCAAACTTTCAAAAGCAGTTTTGGAGAGAAATTCATGTACCAGCATGTGATGAAAGCACCAGATGAAATGAGAGAACTACATAAACAATTTTATTCTTATATTAAGAAATGGAGATTATAAATATGACAAATGAAGAATATAAACAGTTATCAATCAAAGAATTTACTGAAGTAGCAGGAAGATACGAGGGCAATCATGCAGGCATCTATGAAATGTGTAAGAAAGATTATCCCGATATTTTAGAAGAAATTGAGAAAGAACCATTCATGAATCTACTAGATGCAGGATGTGGACCTGCACCTATGATTTCTTTACTATCAGAAAAATATCCTAATAAGCACTATACAGGTCTAGATCTTACTCCAGCAATGATTGAACAGGCTAAAAAGAAGAATATTCCTCATGCAGTATTTGTAGTAGGAGATTGCGAGAATTTTCCTTTTGAGGATAACTCATTTGATGTCATCATCTGTTCTATGAGCTTTCATCATTATCCAAATCCTCAGGCATTTTTTAACAGTGTAAAAAGATGCTTACGCCCAAACGGTAGATTAATACTTAGAGACGTTACAAGTGATAATAAGTTACTTATATGGTTGATGAATACATTTGAAATGCCTCTCGCAAACTTATGTGGTCATGGAGATGTTCAGGTTCCTACAAGAGACGTTGTATATAAATGTTGTAAGGAAGCAGGATTAAAAGTAGAGAAGTTTGAAATACGTAAAGGAATGCGCATGCATTGTGTTGTAAGAAAAGAAGGCGATTGAAAATGAAAGTAGATGTAAAAGGTGTTCCAGAAACAATGATTCAGACTCTTTATGCACGTGCCAAAGAAACAAGTCAAAAGAATCCTAAAATCAAAGATGAAATGGCTGTATCAATAGTTAAACAATTAAATTATGACTTTTCTCAGGCAGATCAAGATAAAACAATGCGTTCTGGTGTGATTGCAAGAACAATCGTATTAGATAAGATGGCAGGGGATTATTTAGATAAGCATAAGAATACTATTGTCATTAATATTGCATGTGGCCTTGATACAAGGTGTTATCATATGAAGGGAAAATATAAACACTGGTATAATCTGGATTTACCTGAAACAATCAATATAAGAAAACAGTTTCTGAGTGAAACAGGACCTATCTATCAAATCGCGAAGTCTGCTATGGATGAGTCTTATACAGACAGTATTCATTATAAGGGAGAAGACGTTCTAGTAATCATAGAAGGTTTGACTATGTATTTAACTGAAGATGATATTAAGAAGATTTTTTATATTATCGAACATGCATTTTCAAATGTCACAATAATGGTTGAAGTAATGTCACCTTTTATGGTGAAACATATTAAAGAAAAATCTATAGAAAACAGTCACGCAAAATTTACATGGGGTATTAAAAATGGGAAAGAACTAGAAAAACTGATCCCTTCATTTTCTTTTCTAAAGGAAGTAAGTCTTGTAGAAGGAATGAAGCAATTGATGCCTATATATCATTTTTTAGGTAAAATTCATTTTGTTTCTCATGTATCTAATAAAATAATCGTATTAGAGAAACATACTTGATAAGGAGATGATCATAATGAATAAAAGACATTTCTATACAGAAATGGATGGGTTCTATGGTGTTTATTGGCAGTGTAAGAAAGAA
>OIXW01000373.1_pt1 | contig 13203 bp, 15 predicted proteins | sample 1587951 | NCBI WGS metagenome assembly OIXW01 (sample SAMN03283239) | human gut metagenome | biome: human-associated habitat; material: feces | host: Homo sapiens | place: Peru | collected 2012
GGTGATTAACCTTAGCCACCTTAGGATTATTCTCCAGATACTCTACCACCTTCAAGATTTTCAATCTCCAATCTTGTCGAATACAGATGGAGTGATGGTTGCAAAATCGTTTCTGACCATTTAAGCCCCAAACTTTTTAAAATATTTTGGGCACACGCTATAGTTATTAATGGTGGTAAATCTTTGTATTTAGAGTATTCCATATTTTTAAACAAATTTTTCTTATATATATTGGCTTACACCAAAACAACACGTATAATCTATAACTAAAACTTGTGAGATTATTCTCTTTCCCATCAGTAATAATCGCAACTAATTTTCCTATTATATCTGAATTTTTAATTCCGAGGTCATAGATAATATTATTATCTCCGCAAAGCGTATATGTCCCATCGCTGTGAATTTTAACTATTCGATGCAATAAATATCTTCCACTTGGTCTCTGTACAAGTACGATGTCCCATTTTCGAATATTTTCTGTTTCCTTTTTTATGACAAGAATATCTCTTCCTTCTTTTATCAAAGGAAGCATACTTTTTCCTTTATTAGAATACACTAAGACCCCTTTATCATCAAGGATTTTCTTAAATATTGTCATTTTCAACAAGACCAATTTCTATTAGCTTATCTAAAAATGAATTTGTTTCATTTTCCACGATGGTTTTGTCACCATCATAAGTTTCCTGCATTATCTGAATGACCGAATCACGAGATATATCCTCATTTAAAAGTTCCAAGATCTTCTTGCCAGTATTATTCAAAAACAATAAATTTTTAAAAGCAAGAGCATCTTTGCCCACAGCTATCCCAATATTTTGGTCAGCAATGCTATTTACCGATATTTTATATTTTAGTCGCATACTCTTTGAATTTTTTAATCATTTGCCTTTTTATTAAATGCTCGTCATACTCTATCAATTCGTAGAAGCATGTATTGTTTGTTTCACATTTTTCTAATTTCAAACAATCAGGGAAAAGACGACAAATCGAACATCTTTCAAGAGGCATATTATATTGAGTCCATTCAGCTATTTCCAATCTATTAATACTGGATGGTTCACAAACATTACCTATATATAAAGATTCCCATTTGTGTTCACATAACCCTATATTACCATCAGGAAAAATAATAATAGACTCTAAATTACTATCAGCCTTACAATGATAAAGTCTAACCTTGTCAAAATAAGCATATCCCAAATCCATACACTTTTCTTCAATCAACGTCTGAAGAGCTAATAATTTTGAAAAGGCATCTTTTCTGTTTTTATAATCTTCAAGAATCTCAAATAAAGGCATTGCATAAATTTTGCAAGTCTTGTAGTTAGAAAAATTATCAGCTAAATAATCTACTAATTCTACCAAATCCGAGTAGTTTTCAAGAGATAAATTTAATCTAATTGTCACATAAATATCATTATCCAACATCTCTCTTATATTACGTAGAACTCTTCCAAAAGGATTATGTTCTTTGTTTATATAAGATTTAATTTGATTATATTTATCTTTAGTACCATCTAACGTTATTTGTATTTTCCTTAAATGCCATTTATGCTTCGCTTCTTGTATCATTTTTTGTGTAAACAAGAAGCCATTAGAGGTCATATGTGATTCAAAACAAATACCTAAATTATTCAGTACATCAGTTATCTTTTCTATAGAAGCAACGTTAAACAAAGGTTCGCCTCCAAACCAATGAAGTGTAAGTTTATTGCCTTTATAATTGTTCTTTATGAATTTTGCAGTAGTTAAAATTACATCATGCGACATTCTTACTTTCGAGAATGAATTTTCAAAGCAATAAGAACACCTTGCATTACAATCTGTAGTTGTAAATATGGTATAATTCCGAATTCCTCTATCCTGATGGCTTATCTCCTTAATTAGCTGCTTTATGTTTAATACAAATTTAAAATCTTTAAAAGAATCAGGTACAAGAAACCATTTATTCACTAAGATTTCTTTTTCCTCTTGTAAATTCTTGTATAAAACATATTCCTTTGTCAGAAGATTGTATGCAAGCACACCTTCTGGAATAGGTACACTGAATACAAATGTAGGACATCTATATTCCACATTTAAATTATAGACTTGCTCCCTCAATATTTTATGTATCAAGGGAGCAATAGGTTGTAAAACCGTCATTTGTTGGTATTATTAATCACCACAATGACCATCACCACAACAATCACCAGTAGAAATCACCTCGTTTTCATCAAGAGCGACAACTTCAATTGAAGGGTTTTCAAAAACTTCTTTTTTCATTTTTACAAAAATTAAAATTAATACATGTCCATTATTTCTCTGTTGTATCGCATAGGTTGGACTTCACCTAATATGATTTTTGAAATCTTATTTATTTTGGATTCCACCTCTTTGTATCATTTTACAAAACTTTACTTATTCCAATCTTGTGGTTTCTTTTGCAAATAGTCACCTAAAGCTACAAGCAATTTTGCCACAATTTTCTGAATCAAGCCCAAAATCCAAAGGACTATATTCTTCACTACATCCAATACTTTCATTAGTTTTTCCATAAGATACTCAATTAATGATTAATAAACTTATATATTATTCGTTCGAATTTTCAATTAAGCGAACATTATCAATCCCACTACTATCAAGAATGCTATCAGAGTATAAATATTCCAAACTACCCATCGAAATAACCAAAAGGCAATACCGAATATCACTATAATAAATGAAATAACATAAAAACCAATATAACCTACAATACAACTTAAAACTAAGCTTAGAATTCCCATGCCCAGTCCGTCTTGGATAAAAGTGGAAATAACAAGAACTACCAAATATAACAGGCCACCACCCAAAAATAGTATTGCCACTGCACTTGTCAATGCGGAATAAATACCATCATACCAATTACCAAAACGTCTTACCATACTATCCAAACGTGTCCACCAACTTCCGCTCGGAGTATTGTCATCCTGTACACTGTACGATGTCCCAGCTTGATAATGCGGCAAAACACTACTCGACTTTTTAAAGATTCGTCCAAATTTAGCAAAAAAAGTTCCTCTCTTACTTTCCCCATCTTCAGTACTTGAAGAAATTGTAAATAGCTCATCAAACTTTTTAGATTCATCGGGAATGCCTATAACTACATTTACAGACTTTGTGGTTATAAATGGACCATCGAAGGTTACAGTCCAATCACCACCATCTTTATAGCACGTACCATTAGCATTACCATAACCAATACATTCATACTCTCCAGAACCATTAACAAAAATATTACAAGAATGTTTCATTGTAGTACCAGCCCATGAGTTAAATGTAATATTCACTGTAATAATTCCAACATGTTTGGTGCTTAAAGTCAACTTTGGTGTCAAAAAATGCACCCCACCAGGCAACGCACTCGTATAATCATTTAATACTTGCCCTGAATTAGAATAATTTGCAAAAACAACATTAGTTATTTCGATTGGAGCGTTAGCCTGCAAAGATGGATAAATTTTCAAAGGAACACGGATCAATTCCGCATTTTGATAGGAAACGCAGTAAGTAAAATCTCCAGGCTGCTTAAAGAAAGTCCCCCGTGAGTTTCCCCAACCAGTAAGTTCGTACACTTTCGAACCCGAAAGATTAATATTTTTTATATCGTATTCATCGAATATTTCACCTTTCGAATCGAGTATTATGATATGGAATACCTGGTTAGAAAGATAGAAGTTTGTATCAATAGTCATTCGTGGAGTCAGATAATACAAACCGACTCGCATAGGAATTCCATAATCATCAATAATTTTATTATCATTATTAAAATTGGCAAACTCCACACATTTTATCTCAATCCTTGGGATATTCTGTTCCTCTCTTTTTTGCTCAAACTCTGCCAGTTTTGTTTTCAATAATTTTGCAAAAGCGGCAAATACAACAGCATCACAAAATCCGACTTCGCGAGCAACACCTGTCAATTGCTTACTATTTGTTTTGATATCAAGATTATTAGGATGAAGATTTTCCGTACCTTTCAAAAAACTGACAGCATTTTCCAAAAGTTTCTTGTCGTCTTGATTTATTTGATCATTCACCAACACGCTAAATATAGCTTCTATTGACTTCACTTCTTGTTCAGACAATTGTTGCTGTACCCTTGGGTTAGATAAAAAAAGATAAGCATCTAAAAAATTCGTAACATACCTATTAATAATAATAGGATCTACGACAGGTTCCTTTGAAGTTTTATTATTCTCAGGTGCTTGTTTCTTCTGTTCTGAACGCTTTTTGTGGAATTTTTCTAATAGTTTTCCTTTAAATTCCTCATATGTAGCCTCATCATTAGTAAACATATCACGAGCTACCCCCGTGAGTTGTTTGCTATAAGTTTTAATATCTAAATTATTCGGATGAAAATTCTCACATTTTTTTAATATATCAATAAACTCTCTTGCAGTATCCTCAACCTCATCCAGAACATAACGTTTATTCCAAAGGTTACTTAGCCCTTCAATTGCTGTCCATTCTTCTTGGTCAAGCTGGTCCTTGATTTCTGCACTTTTTAAGAACTGGCATGCTTCCACCCAATTCTTTACATTACGATTTAATATGATTTGATCCATCCTATAAAGATTAATAGTTTTAGAAGGGACCATTTTCTACTAATAGCCCCTTCACGTTTTTGCACAATCACAAACTATTCGATATTCATTGAAGCTAAAAGAGTTTGGGATGTCAGCAATTCTTCTTCGCTCTTCACACCTGTCACTTTAAGTTGAAAATCTATATCATCATGTTCCACTTGAGCATGAACAGATAACATGCCTTCGTTATCTATATTAAAAGTAACATGAACAGGAGAACCCTTTGGCCAATCTTTGTTTAACAATAATTTCGCAGGTTCAGAGGTAACTAAACGGCAGAATTTATCCTCAACGGTAGAATCAGTTTCTGGATTTGTAAAATCGCTTTCCCAAATAGGTAAGGTCAGAACATGCTGATTTTCATAAGCTGTACAGAATTCCCGTTTAAAAGAAAAAGGAAGACTCGTATTCGCAAATATCATATTTCCCACTTTATTTTCAACAAGTCCTAAACCATAAGTCTTGCTGGTCACATTCATGACACGGGCACGGTCGCCACGAATAGGAGCTGGCCGATCATCTCTATCACCTTCCTCATACTCTTGTACGGCCTGAGAATAAGCTTCATTCATTGCATAGATTGCCGCACCCTTAGCAACAACCTCATCTACATCACCTATTCTTGCATCAACCCCATACTCTTGATCAATTCTTGCCTTAACCTGTGGCATACGGCTACTTCCACCAACTAACAAAAACTCATCAATTTTTTCAAATCCTTTCTTACGAGCAATCTCCAAAATTGAATTCGTAGCATCAATAGTCTCATTCAACTTACTAATAGTCAAACTATCAAACAATTCACGAGTTATTTCAAAGCGAGCAGATTTTCCTTCCCAATTGATGTTAACATTTACCTTATTTTTACCTGTTAGTAACTTCTTTTTATTTTCTGCCATATTAAGAAGTGTATTCTTAAGCATCGTGTCGCCGTCAAAAGAAAAGTTAGTATCATTTGCACTATTAAATGCATCTAACATATAAGAAGCCAACTCAGTATCCCAATCTACACCGCCCAAATGATGATCTCCACCTGTAGCTATAACCTTAATGGCTCCCTTGTTCACTAATATTATAGTAACATCAAATGTGCCGCCGCCCAAGTCATACACCAAAATGGTTTTTCGTTCATCTACTTTTGTTCCATAAGCAATTGCTGCAGCTGTTGGTTCGTTTATGATAGACAACACATTCAAGCCAGCGATGATACCAGCTTGCTTCGTCTGCATACGCTCCTTATTACCAAAATAAGCAGGACAAGTAATCACAACATCTTTAATAGGCTCAGGAAAACCATTAGCATCATTGGCATCCTTAACCAATTTCTTTAATATCAACGCTGATATTTCAGAAGGATCCAGATGATAGGGAGTGGTATTTAAAGACTTGTCAAAAGCTGCATCATTACCCATTTCTCGCTTGATAAAAGACACAGCCTTTTCTGGTTCTGTTTCCAACATAGCTTTTGCATCCTTACCAACCAAGACATTATTTTCATCCTCAAAATAAACTACAGAAGGAGTGGTTGCATCTCCTTCAAAATTACGAAGTACTATTGCTTGATCAAACTGATCTACCTGAGCTATACAACTATATGTTGTACCCAAATCGATTCCATATACTGCACGACTTTTATCCATAATTATATTGATTTAATAATAAAAATAACTAAAATAAAAAGAATATACTCTCTACTTATTGTACTTATAAACATCTACTACAGCTGGACGGAAGTACACTTCTCGTTCAGCACCCCTTGCAGAATCAAAAGCCATATAAGAGAAACCACACTGACAAACCTTGGCAATTACATTATTTAGCTTCTCATCCGTAGTTGGTATCAATCTGTTCACCCTATGCTGCCCCTTTGCAAACAAAGTACCTACTTCTGGTACATAGATATTCAAATCATACTCATCACTCAAGGTATCTGTTATAAGAAGCATAAAATGATTTATCTGCCCAATCAGTTTGTCATAAGCCCCCACTTCAGCCTTAGCTGCCTCAGTTTTATAATATTCATAGGTACGCGCAATACTATCATAAATCATAACGATTGAGTTTTTATATGGTTTCAGCATCTTAGCATAGAGATTGTTTTGTAGTTTCTCTAATTCTTTATGCATATTCTTCATGACATCATCTCGTTGTTCAAGCATCTTACAAGACTGTGCCACTTGAGATAGTTCTTGAGACAAAACACCAAAATCAATACTCGTTGCAGGAGTTCTATGTTCAGGTCTTTGATTATTTTTTTCTTCACGCAAAGTATTCAATTCTTGTACTTTAACATCAAGTTCTGCCTCTTTTTCTTTTAATTTTTTCTCTATTTCCTTTTTTTCAGCCAAAACTTTGTCTAAAGATTTTTGTCGTTCTATAATCTCTGCTTGAGCAATAGAATAATCATTCCGTAAATTCTGCAATTCAGAAGTCAATGAATCCAATTGCTCTTGTATCTCTAACGACTTTGTTTCCATTTCTTCATTAATCTTTGACTCTGCTTGTTCTTTTATCAACTCACTAAGTGTCGCTATTTGTTTTTTTAAATCAGCAACATTTTCATTAATACTTATTCCGAAAAATCCCATAGTTATTGTTTTAAGTAAAAAAAATTAGCACATTTTCTCCAAATAATCTTTAGGAATATATGCTGTAAAAATCGTTCCAACACCTTCGATTATTAATCCAACTCTTGTCTGTCCCTTGATTCGACAAACTTTACCTTCAAAGCCAACAAACTTTCCTCTGACAATTTTCACCTTGTCATCCTTTGTAAACTTAAATTTGGCATCAGGGACAAACAACTTATCCTCTTCTTCTACCGCATTCCACTTGATAAAAAAATTCATTTGCTTTGCTGGTATCACCAAGGGTTTGATGCCTTTCCTGCCAACCATTCTTCCTGTTTCATCCCTATAAGGTACATAATAATGATGAAAGAAACCGAGTTCACCCTTGCCAACATATTTTTTCATTTCAGCCTCTGTGCTCTTTACAAACAAGAAGTTAGGAATTAAAGACACCTGTTTGTTTTTACGCTTACCATTCTGCACAATACATTTTTCTTGCATTGGCAAGAATACCTCTATTCCTTTCGCCTCCAAAAAATCCTTCGCTTTCTTCTCTTGTCCATACGCAGCCCTCATCAAAAACCAAACCGCCTCTTCCACATTTGCTGCAGAAGAGGCGGTTTTTATATTGTCTGTAGAACATTTTGCACTCAGCTTTGAAACATAAGTAGGGGTCACCCCATCATGTATATTATAGGGAGACATGGCTACATTTTGTATGCCACTTTTAGGAGAGTTTTCTCCTTTGTTTTGTCCTTTAAACAAAGAGACAGGCCTTTTATTATTAGGCATAGGTTTTAGATTCTTATATAATATAAAAAGAAAAAGCGGGGATCATGCCTTGTTACCCGTTCTACAAACTGAGGTCCTGAGATTACCCATCATCGCTGAACGAGCAACCACAGACCCCACGCCGATATGAATTATATACATCATGATATAATCATACAACGTGACATCTGCCAGTTGCCATGTTCTTGACGATGATTTGAAATTTCTCAGGTTTCAGTTTGTCATGAACAAGCGCGTAGCAAACGCCCTTCCAAATTTATATTTGTCCCACTCCCTTGCTGTCCCCTGCATTATTCATGCATTCTACAGCTATCGGCATGGGATATATGTGCAAAAGTACAAGAAATAAATGGAACTTCAAAACTTTTTCCTAAATATTTTTCAAAAAAGATAAAAACAGATGTGTTTCTGGATTAGATGATATGGGTTGACAAGAAAAGTAGAAAAGAATGACAAGAAGAAACAAGTTTAAGTCATCCTTTCAAGCATAAATATACTTATTGGGGAAACAAAAGGGCATCACCTATAAAGAAGACTCCACACTAAAGTTTCCTTTATAAAGGAAATTTTCAATCATTTTCCTTCCCCTATAAAGGAAACTTGAAAGTATACACCGATATTTCAACCAACATCATATAATATTAACAAGAATCTTGCAAAGATATTAATGACATTCACGTCATACCACTTTGGAAGAAGCAAATGAAAGGGATCTAAGACTCGCACACCCATAAAAATAGAAGCCCTAATTAGATAATTAGCGACTATATTCCTAAAAACAGGTCAGCATCAGCCTGACGTGTTTCCTTGGAGCGTTTTAATCTACGGGCTATTTGCAGTTTCAGCACCCTGTCAACAACAACCTTACATATAGCCCAAGCTACCAAATAACCCATAGCTAAACGGTAGTCGTAAACGGCCCATACCAACACTGCCAACATCCACATCCATTTTACGATGAGCATGAGAGCCTTACAGTTTCTCGCATAACTGCTCTCGCGCTTGTCAATGGGATTATTATAAGACAGGTGCTTACCCTGACCGTCAGCTATAAAACAATAGCGACGATTGTTATATGTATAATAAGAGAAATAGAAAGGTACAAAGAGAGGCTCTCCCAGATTGGTCAGTTCAACAGATGGAGAAATCTTCAACTTGCGAACCTTTTGGTTACCTATTTGGTCATGCACCGTACTCTTTGCCAGCTTATCTATTAATTTCGTTCCCCACTTCTTCCACACTGCCTCGGCAGTAATCGTAGACAAGGTTGCGAGAACATGACTATCAGTTGCATCGATGTGCCCAGCCTCGAAAGAGCTCAAAGCCTCAGCATCGTAAGGCAAACAAGTGGTAAAATCGCGAAGTTCCTTTGGAAGATCACCTTTTCTATCATTGGCTAAGTATAAATAAGCCAACTTACCCTTAGCGTTCCCATTAAGTTGCTGTTGATCTGAACCAATTCCGCTCCAAGCCACCTGATAGGTACCCTCATAAAGATACATAGGCAGATAGATACAGAATACCTCCTCGGCATCGATGGCCTGGAAAACATCGCATGGAACAAAGTCGATATCAACCAAAGTTTGCGCCATCAAGTGCTTAAAACCATCTACATCAATGGTAGGCGACACATAACGCAAAGGCATGTGCGCTTCAACCGTCTGAAGTACATGGCTATTCATACGGTTATGACAAACAGGGCATGTTATAACCTGGTCAAATTCAAAGAAGTATGTTAGCTTAGCATTGCATGCCGGGCATTTCAACACTTGCAATTTACTTGTCTCTTCCATATATCTTCCTATTTTAATATTTTTCCTATGGTAATTCTATTATAGAGACATGATTTCCCTTAAAGGAACCATGACAAAATCTCTTTCCTCCATCAGGGGATGAGGAATCTTCAGGTCGGGCTGGTCTATACGAAGATCATCATACAGTAGAATATCTATATCTATAATGCGGTCGTGATATTCACCATTCACCGATTTGAGCTTACGGCCCATCTCTTGCTCCACCTTCTGAGTAGCCTCAAGCAACTGGCGAGGCGCCAAAGGAGTGAGCACACAGGCACATGCATTGATAAAGTCGTTGGGCGAAGAATAGCCCCACGGCTTAGTTTCGTATAGAGCTGACTGGCGCTCTACGTCGCCAATCAGCTCTCCTATCTTTTCAAGAGCCTCACGGATGTTACGCTTGCGATTGCCTAAATTGGATCCGAGACTCAGATATACTCTATGCATGTATACATAAATATGTTATTGAACGATGCTTCGCCTAAAACAAACGAAGCCATTTACTGCCTCAACTATCACAGATATTAGTCGTTGAGAATGAGCAGAGAGTCGCCGAAGCAACCAAACATATAGCCATTCTTCAAAGCCTTCATATAGGCTTCATATACAAGGTCGTAACCTCCAAATGCAGCAGTACTCATCATCAGTGTAGATTCTGGATGATAGAAGTTGGCCACCATGCAATCGGCCAGTCCGAACTCATAAGGAGGGAAGATAAACTTATTGGTCCATCCGTCAAACTCCTTCATCATTCCATCTGTACCCACCGCAGTCTCTGTAGCCTTGACCACACTCGTACCGATGGCACAAACATGATGACCGGCACGCTTGGTATCGTTGACCAGTTCGCAAGCCTCCTTGCCGATATGCATCTGCTCGGAGTCCATCTTGTGCTTGGTAAGGTCTTCCACCTCGATTTCATGGAAGTTGCCCAATCCACAATGCAAGGTAATAAATGCAGAATTGATGCCTCTGATCTCCATACGTTTCATGAGTTCGCGCGAGAAATGAAGCCCTGTGGCTGGCGCTGTTACCGCACCTTCCTTCTCAGCAAACACGCACTGGAAGTCTTCCATATCTTCCTCTGTGGCATGGTGTACCTCGCGATTGTCGATAATATAACGTGGCAATGGAGCCTCGCCCAAAGCAAAGAGCGAGCGTTTGAAGACATCGTGCTGACCGTCCTCGTCATAGAGGAAGCGAAGAGTACGTCCACGGCTGGTGGTATTGTCGATTACCTCAGCCACCATCTCGTTGACATCATCAAAGAAGAGTTTGTTTCCTATACGAATCTTACGGGCTGGTTCTACGAGCACATCCCAGAGTCGCATCTCCTCATTCAACTCTCTGAGCAGGAACACCTCAATCTTGGCATCGGTCTTCTCCTTCGTGCCATAGAGTCGCGCGGGGAACACCTTGGTGTTGTTGAATACAAACGTATCTCCCTCATCGAAATAGTTGACGATGTCCTTGAACTCAATAAACTCGCCTTCGATAGGATTTCCGTTAGCATCCTTGCGGTACATATCTATGGTTTCCGACTTTTTGTGTAGAACCATCATACGCGCCTCATCACGACGGGTTACCTCAAAGGTACGTTCCTCTCCGGTAGATGTCTTGACGATACGCTTGGTCTTGTGGGGATAAAGCGCCACTTGTGCCTCAGGCAACTTAAAGTTGAATTGTGACAGTTTCATGTTATATTTGTCTCCTTTCTAATGGTTACTAATTATATTCTATTACTATTCTGGAAATATCAAACTTGATGGATGTCTTCTATTTCCTGTTGTTCGAGCCATTCCCTGAAATTTTCGAAACTCACACAGTTGTCGACAGTAAAGTCACCCACTCGGGTTCTTCTCAACTCAGTAAGAAAGGCTCCGCTTCCAAGTGCCCGACCTAAGTCGCGAGCCAAGGAGCGTATGTAAGTTCCCTTACCACATACTACGCGCAAACCGAGTTGCTTGGTCTCATCGTCGTAATGGGTAAGTTCTATCTCGTCTATACGAACGCTCTTTGGTTTGAGCGTCACATTCTCTCCCGCCCTGCGCAAGGCATAGGCTCTGTCGCCATTGACCTTGACAGCACTATAAGTAGGCGGCACCTGCTGAATGTCACCGACAAACTGAGGCAACGTTTCCTCTATGAGCTGTCGGGTAATATGACGGGTGGGATAAGTATGATTGACCGTATGTTCAAGATCATAGCTGGCTGTCGTGGCTCCCAACTGAAGTGTCGCTGTGTACTCCTTAGTATGAGTCTGCAGCTGTTCTATCTCCTTGGTCTTCTTTCCTGTGCAAAGCACGAGCACGCCTGTAGCCAAAGGGTCGAGCGTACCTGCATGTCCTATCTTCACCTTATGGTGCAAAAACTTAGAAAGTACATATCTGATATGTGCCAAAGCCCCAAAACTTGACATACGATAAGGTTTGTCGATGGCAATGATTTCTCCTGTCTGGAAATTCATGTCTGGCAAAAGATTTGTCGTTACTTATTAAAGAAGAGAGAAAAGAATGGTGGCTAAACCTGCTATGGTACAATAGACGCCAAAGTAGATAAGTTTGCCTTTCTTGACAATATTGATCATCCATTTGCAGGCAAGACAGCCTGAAATAAAGGCAGCCACAAAGCCAATAATCATAGGCAAGGTGTCAACACCTCCAAGTGTTTCCTCTCCTTTCAGTCCTTTGATTAGGTCGAGCAACGCCTCGCCAAGTATGGGAGGAATGACCATGAGGAAAGAGAATTGTGCCATCTTCTCCTTCTTATTGCCCAACAGAAGACCTGTTGCAATGGTGGTACCTGAGCGGGAAAGACCTGGCAAAACAGCCAAAGCCTGGCCCAGACCAATGACAAACGCATGCCAAAGGCTTATGTTCTCACGCTGACGTGGTTTAGCATAATAAGAGAAAGCAAGGAGCAGAGCAGTTACGAGCAACATGCATCCTACTATGAGCAGTCCAGAACCGAAGATTTTTTCTACTTCATCCTTGAAAAAGACTCCAACGACGCCAACAGGAATCATGGAGACTACAATATTAAGCGCATACTTAGTCTCCTCGTTCATCTGGAACTTAAAGAGTCCTTTCAAAATCCAGTCGATCTCTTTCCAAAGTACTACCAAAGTACTCATGACTGTCGCTACATGCACTAAGATAGTAAAACCCAGATTAGCCTCACCATCAATACCAAACAAATAGGCACCAATAGCCAAATGACCGCTACTACTAACTGGCAGATATTCTGTAAGTCCCTGAATAAGACCTAACACCAAGGCTTCAAACCAATTCATTGATAAATACTATTTTTTATTGTTGAATAATGTGTATGTATCGGGATATAAATATTACTTATTGTCTTTTGGCTTACGAATGACAGCATAAATAATAGAAAGAAACCCAAACAGAGTAACTACTGGTGCTACTACGATACGGCGTG
>OIXW01000375.1_pt1 | contig 13197 bp, 12 predicted proteins | sample 1587951 | NCBI WGS metagenome assembly OIXW01 (sample SAMN03283239) | human gut metagenome | biome: human-associated habitat; material: feces | host: Homo sapiens | place: Peru | collected 2012
TTCATTATAAGCCGCACGAAACCAAGATTATATCAATAGATAATAAAAAAAGAACTCCTATATTTTATAAAACATAGAAATTCTCTTAAAAATATCTTAACTTAATGACATTGATCTAAGCGCTACATTTTTTAATTTTCAATTAAATAATACTGAATCGATTTAGGTGGTAAGACAATATTATTTAAAGAATCAATACTAATATTATCAATTAATGAATGTGCTTTTTGTTCATATAAAGAAATCGTATACTCATTTTCATCTAAATTTAAAGCAATGATTATTTTTTGATTTTCAAATACTCTTTCAAAAACAAATTGTTTATTTGTTAAAATACGTTCATTATATTCTCCTAATTGAAGTGCTTTATATTGATTCCTGATTTCAATAAGCTTCTTAATATATTCTGTTAAATCATTAGGTAATGGTTTTTCATATTCAGGACGTAAAGAAGCATCACTTCCTTGTTCTTTCTTTCCTGTTTGTCCCCACTCACTTCCATAATAAATACATGGAATTCCTGGTAAAGAAAATAACATTCCATAAATAAGAGGTAACTTTTCAAGATCTGTTAATTGAGAAGCAATACGAGCCACATCATGATTGTCCACAAAACTCCATAATGTTTGTCCTTGATACATTTCTTTATAATTTCTTTTAATTGTATGAGCCATTTCAAACATATTTAATGAATTAAAAGAAGACCATAAACCTTTAAATCCCGGATAATCGGTAATACTATCTAAATGAGCTTCGCTAAACATATATCCTGCATTATCACCTAGCACTTCACCAAGTAAGAAGAAATCTTCTTTCTTTTGACGACAATGATCCTTTAACATTGCCATAAACCATCTTGGTAAACTATAAGCAACATCTAAACGAATCCCATCAATATCAAAATAATCAATCCAAAAATCAACGGATTCTAATAAATAACGTTGCACATCAGGATGATCTAAATTCAATTTAACAAGTTCATAATGTCCTTCCCAACCTTCATAGTAAAAACCATCTTGATAAGGAGAATCCCCATTGAAATCAATATGGAACCAATCTTTATAAGGACTTGCCTCTCTTTTTTCTTGAACATCTTTAAACGCAAAAAAACCTCTTCCTACATGGTTAAAAACACCATCAAGAATTACTTTTATTTGATGTTTATGAAGATTTTGACAAACCTCTTTGAAATCCTCATTTGTCCCTAGACGTTCATCTAAAACACGATAATCTCTTGTATCATAGCCATGATGATCACTAGAAAAAACAGGATTAAAATAAATTCCACCAATTCCTAATTCTTTAAAATAGCCAACAAAATCATTGACTCTTGAAATTCTATGCACAATGTGTCCATCATTATCAAATGGTGCGCCACAAAAATTCAATGTATAAATTTGATAAAAAACTTTTTCATGATACCACATAAAATAACCTCCTCTTTTTATTTATTATACACCAAATCCTTACAAGTTATCATCAAAATGTGTTATCATATAATATATATAGGAGGTACTTTTTATGGCACACAAAATAATTACAATTACCAGAGAATATGGTTCAGGAGGTCGTCTTATTGCAAAAAAAGTAGCTGAATCATTAAATATTGCCTTTTATGACAATGAATTAATTGATGAAACAGCAAAAGAACTTGGAATTGATATTGATACAATTCGTAAAGCTTCTCAAGAAAAATCATCAAGTTTTGCATATTCATTAAATAATGGTCCTCTTGTTTTACCTATTAATGATCAAGTATATGCAACACAAGCAAAAATCATTAAACATCTTGCAGAAAAAGAAGATTGTATCATCGTCAATGGATGTGCAAATTATATTTTAGAAGATTTTCCAGATGTTTTAAGAATTTTTGTCTATGCACCATTTGAATCAAGAGTAAACCGTGTAGTTAATGATTATAAAGAAGAACATGAAAACCCAAAGAAATATGTTCAAAAAAGAGATAAACAACGTAAAAGCTATTATAACTATTACACAACAAATACATGGGCTACTATGAAAGACTATGATTTATGTATTAATAGTGATATGGGAATCGATGATATTGCAACATTAATTACAAAAGTTTACCAAAATGGACATTTATGGAAAAATAAATAATAAAAGAAAAAGGATCAGTTTGAAGAGAACTGATTCTTTTAACTTTTTGGTATAAATTGAATAGCCACTCCAAGTAATCCTGATCCAAGATAACAAGATAATGCTGCTCCAACATGACCGTCTATTATGTATTCAAATGTTGGAAACATTTCTTTTAACATCTTTTCTAATTCATTTCTTTCTTCTAAATTATTTCCATCCGCAATCGCTAATGCAAATTTTTGTTGTGGATATTCTTCAAGATGTTTTTTAATAAGTTCTATAAGTTTTGCCTTTACTTTTTTATTTCCTCTTACTTTACTAGGCACATAAATTTCACCATTTTCTTTTTCAAAAGATAGAATTGGTTTAATTTTTAATGTTGTTCCTAAAAAAGCGGATGCTTTACCAATTCTCCCACCCTTTTGAAGATAACCTAAATCATCAATTGAAAAGTAAGCATAATTTTCTTGAACTAGTTTTTCTCCATAAGATACTGCTTGTTCAAAGGTCTTTCCTTTTTGACAATAACGTGCTAATTCTACGGCAACCACACCTAAACCAACAGAGGCACTTTTACTATCGATGATATGACAAACTAGATCCTCTTGACTTTGACAGAACAAACGCATTTGATTGCTTGTCCCAGAAATTCCTGCCGATAAGAAAAGTCCAATAACATGACTATATCCTTTTTCTTTTAAACTTTCCAACAATGAGAAAAGTTCTTGTCCTACAGGGGATGATGTTTTTAATGTATGTTCTTTTTGTAATTGATAGATTTCATTTGCTGATATATCTATGCCATCTCTATAAGTTTTTCCATCACATGAAATTTGTATTGGTAAAACAAAGATATTGTTTTCTATTCTATATTCTTCTTTTAGATCACTACATGAATCTGTAATAATTGCTATTTTTTCCATTTTATTCTCCTATTTGATTAGTTTGAAATTAAAACTAATATAACAATTATACATCATTTTCTAATAAAATAAAGCTTTTTTTACATTACAAGAAGAATATCAATGACATGTCCAACCCATTGTGCAGCTATTGCACTTAATGCAAGTGAAGTTATCATAACTGTTAATAACCCTCTATTTGATAATCTTTCCATAATTCATTCCTCCTAAGTTTCCATTAATTCAACTTTTTAACTTTTTATTTTTAAATGTTTCTTTTTAAGACACTTATAATATAACTCTCTTATCATATTTCGTCAATACTTTTGTGTCTTTTTTAGATATTTTATTTACTCTATAGCTTATTATATGGTAATATTAAGACACAAGGAGTGATTCGATGACAGGAGAACGTATAAAAAAATTAAGAAAAGAAAAAGGTATGACTCAACAACAACTTGGAGAAATGCTAGGTGTCCAAAAATCTGCAATTGCAAAATATGAAAATGGGCGTGTGCCTAATTTAAAAAAGGAAACAATTTCTCGACTTGCAGAAATATTTAATGTAACTCCCAATTATCTGTTAGGAATTGATGAACCAACCTACCATGAACATAGTCATAATATTGAGATTCCTTTATATAGTGATGTTTGTTGTGGTGATGGTATTTTTGTTGAAGACAATATTGAAGAATATATTTCTCTACCTGAATCTCTATTGAGCTCTCGTAAAGATTATTTTTGTCAATATGCTGATGGAGATAGTATGATTGATGAAAATATTCAATCAGGTGATCTTATTATTTTTGAAAAGACACAACAACTTAATAATGGAGATGTAGGTTGTTTTGGAATTGAAGATAATATTGCAACATGTAAGAAGTATTTTAATGATTCTAAGCAAAACTGTATTATTTTACAGCCAGCAAATGATAAATATTCCCCTATCATTATTAATGAATATAATTATCATGAATTTAAAATCATTGGTAAACTTGCACTTGTTATTTCAAAAAGAAATTAAAAAGAAAACTCCGTTTCATTTGAAACGGAGCTTTTTTATTTGTTTTAATTATTTTACTGTAATTAATTCTAAGTAAGAAGTAGTTCCAGCAACACCTGGTGTACCAGCAGTAACAATAATTTGTTCACCTGGTTGAACTAAGTTTTCTTTAGCGATAACTTGAGCATATTCAATCATAGCAGCTCTTGTATCCATTTGTTTACATAATACTGATTTAACACCCCAGTTGATAGCTAATGCTCTTGTAGTTTGTTCATTTGGAGTAGCAGCGATAATCATAGATTTTGTACGATATCTAGACATTTTTCTAGCTGTGAATCCTGAATCAGTGAATGCAACGATTGCAGCAACATTGAATTTAGATGCGATTTCAGCAACTGACATACAGATAGCTTCACTTTGATCTAATGGAGCAGTTCTGATTGCTTTTCTTTGTAATGAAGCATAATCTAAAGTTCCTTCAGTTTTTAAAGCAATTTTAGTCATTGTTTCAACAGCTTCTACTGGATATTTACCTTGAGCAGATTCACCAGATAACATGATAGCATCAGTACCATCATAGATTGCGTTAGCAACGTCAGATACTTCGGCACGAGTTGGTCTTGGGTTTTCTTGCATACTATCTAACATTTGAGTTGCAGTGATAACGATTTTACCAGCAGCACGACATTTGTTAATTAATTCTTTTTGAATTAAAGGTACATCTTCAGCAGGAATTTCTACACCTAAGTCACCACGAGCAACCATGATACCATCAGCAACTTTTAAGATTTCATCCATGTTTTCAACACCTTCGCTGTTTTCGATTTTAGCGATGATTTGAATTTCAGGACGACCGTTTTCGATTAATAATTTTTTAACATCTAAAACATCTTGTGGACGTCTTACGAATGATGCAGCGATGAAATCAACACCTTGTTGACAACCGAAAGTTAAATCTCCGATATCTTTTTCTGATAAGTAATCGAATCCTAATTTGATTCCAGGAACGTTGATTCCACGTTTGTTTTTAACAACACCATCGTTAGCACAGATACATACGATATCAGTACCTTCAACATGATCAACTAATAATTCTACTTGACCATCATTTACTAAGATGAAACCACCTGGTTTAACATCTTTATATAAATCTTTATAAGTGATAGTAAATCTTTCACTTGTACCTACGATATCTTCAACACAGATAGTAGAAACTTGACCTTTTTTGAATTCAGTTTTTCCATCAACGAAATCACCAGTTCTAATTTCAGGTCCTTTAGTATCTAATAAAATAGCTACGTTTTTATTTAATTCTTTGTTGATTTCTCTTAAAGTTTTAATTCTTCCACCATGTTCTTCAAAATCACCATGAGAGAAGTTTAATCTCATTACGTTCATACCAGCTTGAACTAATTTAGTTAAGACTTTTTTATCTTCAGAAGCTGGTCCAATTGTACACACAATACGTGTTTTCTTTTTTCTTTCTTTTTCTAATACCATCCTAATATCCTCACAATCATATTTTCATTTAAGTTTATATTAACGAAGTTTAATAGCATCTTCGTAAATACTAAAGTCAGTTTCACGTTTATGTCCTAATACTTCAGTAATTGGTAATCCTTTGATTTGACCATTTACTTCACTTACACATAAACCACCTTTTCCAGCTTCAAGTAATTCAACGGCATAAACACCCATTCTTGAAGCAAGAACTCTATCTCTTGCTGATGGTCTACCACCACGTTGCATATGTCCTAAAACGTTTGCACGAGTTTCAAAACCAGTTTCAGCTTCAACTTTTTTAGCTAATTCATGTACGTCTGTAATATGTTCAGTAATTACAACGATTGCATGTTTTTTATCAGAAGCTTTTGAAGCTTTTAATACTTCAATAACTTTGTTTTCATCATATCCGATTTCACTAGTGATAACCATTTCAGCACCATCAGCGATACCAGCATTGATAGCTAAATCTCCACATCTACGTCCCATAACTTCAAGGATTGTACATCTTTGATGAGAACTTGATGTATCTCTTAATTTATCTAATGCATCAACAATTGTATTTAATGCAGTATCAAATCCAATTGTGTGATCAGTATCAGGAATATCATTATCAATTGTTCCTGGAATACCGATACAGTTGATACCCATTTCAGTTAACTTTAATGCACCGTTGTAACTTCCGTCACCACCGATAACAACTAAAGCTTCCATTCCTACTTCCTTCATTTTTTCAATTGCTTCTTTTCTAACTTCAGGATCTTTGAATTCAGGGAATCTTGCTGATTTTAACATAGTACCACCGATATTAATAATGTTACGTGTACTATGACGATCAAACTTAATAAATTCACCGTCGTGTAAACCTTTATATCCTAGTTTTACACCATAAACTTCAATTCCTTTGTTTAAGCATGTACGAGCTACTGCACGAACAGCAGCATTCATTCCTGGAGCATCTCCTCCAGATGTTAAAACACCTATACATTTAACCATAATGTTCACTCCCTATTTCATAACATTTCATACATAGTGATTTTAGCACAAATCATGACTTTTCTACAAGAATTTTTGCATTTTTATTGCGTTATTCTTTATCGTTTGATAAGAATTGGTATACTCATCGCAAATATTGTATTAAGTAAGCGCTCTACTTTTATTTTTTCACGGACATCTTTCTTTAATGTATAGATTTTAATAAGGTTTTCTTGGTCATATTGACTCGTAAAAAGTGTTACTTTTTTATTTTGACTACGATAAGTGAGTACCGCCGCTAAGACTTCATCTCTTGACCAAGCAGTGACATTTTCTCCTCCAAGATCATCAATAATCAAATAATCGACGTTTCTAAGTTCCTCTATATTATTATCATTACCATATTCATTAAAAGAATTCTTTAAATCCATCAAATATGTAGGAAAATGAATATAACCAATATGATAATCTTTTCTAGAAAGAGAACGTGTTATAAAACCGGCTAGCGTTGATTTACCACAACCAGAAGGTCCATAAATATAAAGACCCTTTTGACTTGGCTTTGATAAAAACTCATTAATTTTAACCGCTAATTCTTTATTCATAATATCTTTAATCGAATGTGAATCAGATAAGAGTAAATCATCACTTACATTACTTACTGTAATATGACTTAATAAATGTTGTTTATCTAATAAATCCTTTCCAAAACGACATGGTGTTAAATTAACTTTCAATCCTTCATTTTCTAAACAAAGAAGTTGTTGCATTCCTTTTGATACTTTTTGACACTCAGATAAATCCTTACAGTTTTGACATATTTGTAAATCATCTTGATAATCTAAAAACTCTACCCAGTTATCTTCAATAAATTCACGATTAAGAGAATAATCAGATAAAAATTTTAAAATATTTGGATTTTGCATTAATTGGTCAATACTTTCTTGTTTTTGTTTTTGAAAATTTTGATCATTATCAAATAAATGAAATTCTTGTATATTTTGCATCTTTCTTCCTCCTAATCATATTGTTGCAATAAAGCAAGTGCATCTTCATCGACATCTTCTTGTTTTTGATCATGGGAAATAATATTAAATTCCTTCGTATATTCATCCCAAGAAGCATTCTGTTTTCCTTGATATCTTAAATAAGCTTTTCCTTCATCAATAGCTTCTTTAACCGTTTGAATCTTCTTTCTTTTCCATTGACTTCCTAAAGCTTCCATGAAGCTTTTAGGTAAAGATTGATTACATTTTTCAAGTGTCGTTTCAATTAAAACATTAATCACCCCAGGTTCTAATTCTAAGGTCGTCAATAAAGATTCAATCACTTGTAAATCTCTCTTTAATGGTTCCTTACCACCCATTTTATCCTTTAATAAATCATAAGGTGAAATATTTTCTAGATAATAGATATGTTTATCAAGTGAAGATTTCCCAGATTGTTCATGAAGCAATGGTGATTGCTTATGAAAAATATTTTCAAATTTCTCGGGCATTTTTAAATCATAATATTGTTGACAATTTCTTGAAAACAATCTTTTTCCAAGATGCCCTTGGACCATTGACTGTTTAACAAGATTTTGCATATCTAAGGCATTGATTTGATAAAGCAATCCCATCCGTTGAATTAATTGTTCATCTTCTTTGGTAAACATCTTTTTAGATAACTGTAAATTTTCTATACCTTGATAGAACAATGAGAGATCATATTCATCTTCAAAAGTTTTATGTATTTTTTGTTTATAACTTTTTTCTTTTAAAACTTCTTTTCCTTGATAATGAACATCAAAAACATCCGTAAAATTCGCACTAATATCTTGATAATGATCAAGATTGACATTATAGACCTTAAATACAGAAACTGTTTTTTTATATTCATCTTTTAATCTTTGTTGTAAAAGATCATTTAAAATAGGATGATTTAAAAATTCATGAGGTAAATAAGGCATCTTTAAATCAAATAGAAAACGATTTTCTTGACTTTTCTTTTTATAAGAACTCATTAAACCAATTGCTTCTAGCTTACTTATAGCTTGAGTAAGCTCATTTAAAGAAAACCCTGTCATCTTGCAAAGTCTTGAAATCAAAGAAGGGCTTTTCGTAAGTGTTATTTGATCAAGTTCTGAATAAAGTGTCATATACAAAGAGACAGCTTCCATTCCCATGATTGGTTGATAAAGTTGTAAAAGTGTTTTATAAGAAATGTCATCAAGCATATAACTACTTCTTATTTGATAAATGTCACTTGTCAATAATTCTTTCATTTTCTATTCCTTTCATTAATTGTTCTATTTGTTGGTAAAGAAATGCTTGATCCTTTGTATTATCTAAAACAATATCTGCCATTTCTTTTTTCTTAGTAGAAGCAATTTGATTTTTCATAATCGTCAAAGCATATTCTTCATCAATATGATCTCTTTCCATAAGACGTTTTACTTGTTGTTTTTCATCAAGATAGACAACAATAATTGAATCACATAGATATTCTAAATGAGATTCATAAAGTAAAGGTATATCTAAAAATAAACAAGGTAAATCTTGATTTTCTTGAATAGCTTCTTTTAATTTAGAAATAACATAGGGATGAATAATATCCTCCAACATTTTTTTAGCCTTTGCATCATGAAAAACTTTTTTTCCTAAAGCCTTTCGATCAACAATGCCTCCATGAACACAATGAAAAAGTTGCTCAACTTTTTCAATACATCCTTGATCTATTGTAAGAGCTTCTCTAGAAATTCGATCAGCATCAATCACAAGATAGCCATGTTCTAATAAATAATTGGTTACTGTAGATTTTCCACAGGCAATACTTCCTGTAATTCCATATACTTTCATCGTCTTGCTTTTTGACATATTGGACAATAATATGTTCCTCTCCCATTTAAAGATATTTTTTTAATATCATGTCCTTGTGGACATTTCTTTTGCATATGCACTTTTAATTGTACTTGAAACAAGCCATCGATTCCATTTGCACTAAAAGAATGAATTGTTGTCCCACCTTGTTTAATCGCTTCATTTAAAATAGAACTTGAAACCTCTATAAGTTCTTTTACCCTTTTTTTACTTAAAGCTTTTGCTTTGGTTTGGGGATTTAGATGCATGGCATAACAAATTTCATTAGCATAAATATTTCCAATTCCCGCTAAAAGTGTTTGATCAAGCAATGCTGTTTTAATGGCAGTATCTTTGTTTTTTAAACGTTGATAGATTTCATCTACATCCGCCTTGAAAGGCTCTTTCCCTAATTGATTAAGTGGCTTTAATGTTTTGTAACATTCTTTATCCACAAGTTTCATACGTCCAAATTTACGAACATCATTATAACGTAACTGTGTATCATCATCTAAATAGAAAATCACATGATCATGTTTAGAAAGCGGTGTTTCTTGTGTGCAAATTTGATATTTACCTTCCATTCTTAAATGAGAAACAAAAGCAATATCCTCTAAAATAAAAATCAAATATTTTCCTACGCGATCTATCTTTAAAAATGTTTTATTGATAACCTTTTGTTTAAACACTTCAATATCATCTTCAATAATACGAGGATAAATAATATCTACATCTTTAATTGTCTTATTTAAAATAAAATTTTCTAACGTTCTTTTTACCGTTTCAACCTCTGGTAATTCTGGCATTTTTTCACCTACTTTAATTCATACCAATTTTTAGCGTATGTTCCTTCTGCCTTTAATTCAACTGTCATTTGATAAGCACTTTCCATTCCTGTTTGAACAAGTTTCATCATTTGTTCAAGTTCATCTTCATAAACATCAAAAATCAATTCATCGTGTACTTGTAAAATCATTTTTGATTTCATATGATTTTCTTTTAATAATTGATCGACTTTAATCATGGCAAGTTTGATAATATCCGCAGCTGAACCTTGAATTGGTGAGTTCATCGCTAAACGTTTTCCAAATTCTTGACGCATATAATTCTTTTCATTGATTTCAGGAATATAACGTTTTCTATTTAAAACCGTAGAAACATAGCCATTTTCTTTTCCAAAAGCAATACTTTTATTCATATACTCTTTAATTTCTGCATATTTTTCAAAATATTTTCCAATAAACTCTCTTGCTTCTTTGACCGTTACCCCCAATTGTTCAGCAAGTCCATAATCTGACATTCCATAAATAATTCCAAAGTTAACCGCTTTAGCGTTACGTCGCATTGTTGAAGTGACTTCATCTTCACTGACACCAAAAACCACACTTGCTGTATGACGATGAATATCTTTATTTTCATTAAACGCTTGAATAAGACTTGTCACATTCGCTAAATGGGCTAATACACGTAGTTCAATTTGTGAGTAGTCAAATGAAATCAAATAATCATATTCAGGGACAAAAGCTTTACGAATCAATTTTCCTTCTTCGGTTTTTACTGGTATATTTTGTAAGTTTGGATCAGTTGAAGAAAGACGTCCTGTTTGAGTTAAAGCTTGATTATAGATGGTATGGGTTTTCCCATCAATAAAGATTTGTTCTTGTAAACCAATGATATAAGTTGAATAAAGTTTACTAATCGTACGATAATTTAATACCTTATCAATAATTGGATGTACATTTCTCAATTTATTTAAAACATCAACCGATGTGGAATATCCCGTTTTTGTTTTCTTTCCATTAGGAAGTCCTAAATCTTCAAAAAGCACTTCTCCTAATTGTTTAGGAGAGGCAATATTAAATTCTTTATGAGCTAAAAGATAGATTTCTTTTTCTAATTGATCGATTTGTGTTTTAAACGTATCCCCTAATTCTTTTAAAACACCTTGATCCATTTTAGCTCCTTGATATTCCATATCCGCTAAAATAAAGGCAACGGGCATTTCTACGTTTTCATAAAGATCATATTGTTGATCTTTTTTCAAACGATTCGTTGCTTCATCTTTTAATTCATAGATAGCTTTTGCTTGTAAAACATAATGTTTTGAAAGAATACTTTCTTCAGGAACATGTTTTTTAACTCCTTTACCAAAGATTTCTTCATCAAATTGTAAATCAAAATATTGATAATAATCACAAACAATTTTCAATTCATCTTTTAAAGATGGATTGAAAATATAAGAAGCTAATTGTAAATCAAAAGAATAGCCTTTAATTGTTAAACCATGCCAACGACACGCATTGATACATTTTTTAATATCATATCCAAATTTTTTTACATTTTCATCTTCAATAAATTGTTTAAATCCTTGATCTTGAATCGCATTTTCCAAAGAAATATAATACGCTTCTTGATCGTTATAAATTCCAAAGCCAAGAATTGGTGATTTATGATAATTCGTATCATAAACCCCAACCACAAGAGCACTCTCCTTTTTAATTGTTGGTAAAGTCTCTACAATTTGATATTCTAAAGGTTTTACTGGTTTGGTTTCATTAGAAATAGACATTCTTTTAAGTAAAGAATTCATATCATAGCGACGATAGAAAGCTGCAAGATCATCATTGTAATCTTGTTTTTGATATTTCCAAGCTTCTAAATCAAGTTCAATAGGGGCATCAGTAAGAATGGTTGCAATCTTTTTAGAAAGAAGCCCTAATTCAATATTTTCTCTTACCTTTTCTCCCATTTTTCCTTTAAGTTCAGCCATATGTTCTTTTAAATTTTCAATTGTTCCATATTGATTTAAAAGCTTTAATGCTGTCTTTTCACCAATACCTGGAATACCTGGAATATTATCAGCACTATCACCCATAAGTCCTAATAAATCACGCATTTGATCTGGCTTTAAATTATATTTTTCAGCAAAGCTTTCTTCACTAATGATTTCATAATCATTGGTTTTTTGAGGCTTTTTATATTGTTTAACTAAAGGATTGATGAGTTGCATCATATCTTTATCATTTGTATAAATAGCAACTTCCATTCCTTGACTTGCTGCTTTTTTAGAAATGGTACCAATAATGTCATCTCCTTCATATCCTTCTTTTTCAATATAAGGAATATGATGAGCATCTAAAAATTCTCTAACCATTGAAAACTGACAAATAAGTTCATCAGGCGTTGGTTTTCTTGTTCCCTTGTATTCTTCTAGTAATTCACTTCTAAAGGTTTTCCCTTTGGCATCAAAAGCCACAACTAAATATTCTGGATCTTGTTTTAAAAGACTTTCTAAACGATTGGCAAAACCATAAACCGCATTCGTTGGAATCCCATCTTTATTTACCATTAAATTTCCCATTGCTGCCGTAGCATAATAACAACTAAACAACCAAAAATTCCCATCAATAACAACTAACTTTTCCATTTTATACCTCATTTACTTATTTCTTTGACTCTTTGGACAACCAAAGATAATTTATCTCGATAATCTATTCTACCTTCAATATAGATTACTTTATTCTTTTCTAATAAATCTTTTACTTGTCGATAAGTTGATGAAAAAACAACTCCCTCGACATTTCCTGTTTCATCATGTCCTTCAATAAAACACATTTCATTACCCTTTTTATCAACAATTACTTTGACTCTTGTAAGCATTAATAAAACACTCACATTTTTAGAGACATATTCATTTAAACGGGCAATCGCAATTACAGGAACTTGTAATTTTTGTTTTAAATACGCCAAAGGATGCATTGATAAATAAACCCCTAAAGCTTTCTTTTCTAATTCAAGACGAACCATTTTATTTTCTTGAACAATATCTAATAAAGGAGGTTCATCTATACCAATCGTATTTTTTAAA
>OIXW01000384.1_pt1 | contig 13093 bp, 8 predicted proteins | sample 1587951 | NCBI WGS metagenome assembly OIXW01 (sample SAMN03283239) | human gut metagenome | biome: human-associated habitat; material: feces | host: Homo sapiens | place: Peru | collected 2012
CAGGTCTTTCATACGCATTTCGTAAGTCATATAGGCATCCCTCACTTTCTTGTCAAATTCATTCCGCCTTAATTGCTTCAACCTGCTCAACGGAAAGTGAAGTAGCCTTAGCAATATCCTCTACAGATAATCCCATACTTAAAAGACGCTTTGCAGTTGCAGTCTTTTCTTCTGCCTTGCCTTCGGCGAGACCTTCTGCTTTGCCTTCGGCATGTGCTTCGTCACGCAGGTCTTTCATACGCATTTCGTAAGTCATATAGGCATCCCTCACTTTCTTGTCATTTTTAATTTCTACAATCGTGTCAGCAACCTCACGTGTAAAATTACTGGTAATAGTATTGCTGTTGATGTAGTCAAACAGACTTTGAATGTCCGGTGACACATCACCTTTGGTTCCCAAGGTATTGAGAAACATAATAACAGCTTCATCTGCCAATTCAATATTCATGTTTTCCAGACAACGCTTCTTAAAGGTATAAATACGCTGGGAATCCTGAAAAAAATCAAACAGACAGAAGAAAATTATATACGTAGGAGATAATTCGTCATAATCCTGACCTTTTTGCAGCATATCAGTATCAAGCATAGCTTGATAGTAGCGAGTACGCTTAGGCAACAGAAATTTTCCTGTAGCACGATTAACAGGATTCTTTACCTGCATTTCCAAATTGTAATGAGTATTGGCAGCATCTGCAATTCTAACATCCAGACGAATACCATGGCTGTCAGGATAAACATCAATAGTCTGCTCTGCTTCAAGATAGGTGATATCTGCAATTCTGGTGTGTAAAAGCTCTTCCAGAATATGCTTGCAGATGCGCTTTCTGAGCATAACGTGCTTGAAAAGAAAATCGTTGGAAAGAGTCAGCTTGTCAAGATTAGAAAATTGCTTTTTCATATGTTTCCTCCTTTGATTATAGCATAAAGTCAGGCAAAAATATATAAGCCGGCGATTGCAACTGACATAAATTGAATTCGGCTCTATAGCTTAACAATTTTATCTGTATTAGCAACTTTACTTTATCATTAATTTTTTTATTTACATATTTACCTTAAGACTTTTCCATATCTTCCTATATAGCCCCCATCAAGTCAGCAAAGCCAAGATACAAAAGTTTACCTATAGCAAACATCAACGTTTTCGCTAACATATGTAAAGTTTCAAACAGATAAAGTAACAAAATCTGCTCTTTTAGCTCAGACATTTGCTTTGCTAAACAATAGTCGGAATATTATTTTATTTTTGGCGAAAATTTCTCCTTCAGCTTTCAATCTAATAGAGTCTGTCAGAATATGCTTTGCCTGTGTTTATCAGCTTTTCCAAATAAAATCTCTGCGTATTTCCATTAGCTCACCTTCTTTAGAAGAGATTTCTGCAACATGTTGCACTTTTCTCTTCTAAACTCTCCTCGCAGCGCCAACCTCGCCGCAAAAAACACAAAAGCCCCCGGAGCAGGGCAAGCCTGCTTCAGGGGCAATCATGATAAATTTTATTTCGCTTTCGGTCCCAAGCCGTACTTCTTCAGATAACGGTACAGGGTTACACGGCTGACATCAAGCATTGTTGCCAGCTTACTGATATTGCCGCCGGCAGATTTCCAGGCTGCAATAAAGGCTTCCTTGTCATACTTCCAGGAGCGCTCCAAGGTTTTGTCACCGGGCAGCTTAATATTTTCTGCTTCGATGATGCTGCCGGGAGTGTGGAAGAAGGCCTGCTCGATAACACCCTGCAGCTGCTTGATGTTACCCGGCCAGCTGCAGGACAGCAGCAGGGAAACAGCTTCGGAAGAAAGGCGTTTTTGCGGCAGGTTGTGCTGTGCGGACATTTCCACCAGAATATGCGAAGCGATAACCTCGATATCCTTTACACGCTCGCGCAGAGGCGGCACGCGCATGGTGGTATCAAGTACCAGCTCATACAGATTACGGGAGAACAGGCCCTTATCTGCCAAGCGCTTGAGGTTGGAATCGCAGGCAGCGATTACGCGCACATCGAACATACGCGGCTTGCCGCCCTTTTCCGTTGCAGGCAGACCGTGCGTCAGCGCATCAGCCAGCTTGTCGCCCATTTCGAGCGGCAGCTTTTCTACCTCATCAAGGAACAGCGTACCGCCGATAGCAAGCTCCAGCTTACCTGCGGACTGCTGTCCGTCCTCATTGGTGCCGAAGAATTCAGCCTCCAGCTCTGCCATAGATGCGTTGTGACATTTTACCGCAATCAGCGGAGCAGCAGCGCGGGGGCTGGCCTGATGAATGCCGTGTGCCAAACGCTGCTTGCCGGTACCGGGCTCGCCCTGCAGCAGGATGTTGTGGTCGGTGCGGGCAACGCGGCTTGCCTTATGCTGCAGCGCCAAAAATTCGCTGGTTTCGCCAACCATGCTGTACAGGCTGTAACGGCTGCTGTAACCGGTTGCATGGGCGATGGTTGTTTTCAAATCCTCAATGGACATGGAAAGCACCAAAGCACTTTCTACCTCGCTGCCAACCTTAATAGGCATAACGGTGGTAATATCCTCAAAGGTTCTGTCTTGGGTAATCCAGGTGATTTCACGACGCTGTGTTGCTACGCCATGCAGCGCTTTTTTGATAGGAATATGCTCGTAGTTCAGGAACACATCCTCCAGACGCTCATGTCCCTCCAGACGCTTGCGGCCGTTTTCGTTGCAGTATTTCACGCTGCCGTCCTTGCCCAGCCAGTAAACGGTTACCGGCAGCTGCTCCATCATAATGCGGTTGATGCTCCATGCCTCCAGCATGTTCAGGTGCTGTTCGATGGAATATTTCATCGTCATCAGCAGGCTCAAAAGCAAATCATAGGGCAAATCGTTCTGATCCAAGGAAAAGAAGGAAATAATATAGCGGATTTTGCCGTTTACGCAAATAGGCGCACTGCAGGCATCGCCGGAATGGCTGTCCTTAATCCACATTTCCGGACCGAACATCAAAAAGGGCACGTTATGCTCGCGCGCAATGCTGATGCTGGAGGTACCAACATCCTCCTCCAGAACGCGCATACCCTGAATATCCTCGATAATGCGTTGGAAGAACGGCATAGCGTAGTTTTTGATTACATAGCCGTTTTCGTCAATCAGCAACATGCTCAGGTTATGGATATTGAAATGCTGCTTGCTCTGCTCATACAGACCGTCAACATATTTGACAATGAACTCATGTGTCTTTTGGTGTGCGATAATCTCTTCGTGGCTCAGCTTATTGATTTTAGGCATAGTTTCGTGCGGCAGATGCATAGCACGGCAACGCTGCCAGCTGTCGGCAACCCACGGATGCACGTTGGGGTCAACAATACCCTCTTCCATAAACTTTCTGTAATAAGAAGCCAGCTTATCCTTATTTCTTCTCTCACGAATCATATTTTATACCCTCCCCAGCTGTCCGGCAGTCGGCTGCCGTCAGCAGAACTTTTTATTTATTAACCTCGCCGTTCGTAATCAACACCCGGCGTGCTCCATAATAGCGTTGTTTCCAATAATCGTCCTTCAGCGACGAAAGGATTACACCCTTGGACGAGGATGCACTCCAAAATTGTCCGTCACCGGCATAAATGCCCACATGCGATGCACCTGCGGCGTAGGTGGTAAAGAATACCAGATCGCCGGGCCGCAGCTGCTTCTGCGTTACAAAAATCCCCTGTAACGCCTGCTCGTCTGCCAGTCGCGGCAGCTTGGCCTTGCAGTCCTTAAACACATACTGCACGTAACCGGAGCAGTCAAAGCCCTTGGTCGTGGTTCCGCCGAACACATAGGGAACACCCTTGTATTTGGCGGCACGGCTTACAATTTCCTTGCCCTTAACCTTGGGGATGCCCTCCTTGGCAAAGGCCTCCCAGGTCAGCTTCTGGTAGGTTGCATCATTCAGCTCACCGTCCGCCTTCAGCTTGTACTGCTTCTGGAAGCTTTTCAGCGCGCTGCTGGTAGCCTCCGTCATGCGTCCGCTAGGGCGCTCGTCACTGAAGCCCAGCACCTGCAGCTTTTGCTGTGCCACCTTCAGGCGCCAGTTGCTTTGCTGCACCTGCACCTTAGACTGCTTTTCCTTCGTTTTTTTAGACTTTTTCTTTGCGGTTTTCTTCGCCTTTTTCTCAGGCTTCGCCTGCTTCGGTGCCTTCACCTCGGCAGCAGGCTTGGCTGCGGTATCGGCCTTGACGGCAACAGGCTCCGGCACCGCCTTCACAGGCTGCGCCTCGCTTACGGCCGGCGGCGTTGCCACCGGTGCCTTATGCGGTTTGTTGCTGACAATAGGCGCTGCAGCCTGTGCCTGCCAAGGCAGGCTGCAGGCCAGCATGATTACGGTCAGCACAGAAGCCAGCTTCTTTTTCATCTTCATCAGCCCCGCTCAAATGCAAAATTAAAAATTAATTGTAGTTATATACGTCCCAGCTTTTCAGCTTGCTCAGCTGAGCAATACTGTAATCAATATCGCGCAGCAGACGCTGCTTGTCATGCGGCAGCGTTGCTGCCAGCTGAACGTAGTTCGATACATGGTTGCTGCGGAAGAGGCAGTGCCTGTCCGCAGGTAAATCTATATTTTCTATTATCAGCTTCAGCTCGCGCATCAGTCCTGCCGGTGAAAGCGGATTGAATTTGCCTGCCTCGTACTGCTCCAGCAGCTCGCTGCCGCGGTACAGCATCAGGCAGAGCGCGCTCAAATGCGTCGGCTTGATAATATTAATCGCCTTAGCAGTTGCCAGTGCGTGGCGTTCGCTGCCCTCCGCACCTGCCAGCCCCAGAATAATCATCATAGAAAGCTTCATGCCGCTGGCGGTAACTCTGCGTCCTGCTTCAATCGCCTGCTCGCCGTCAACACCCTTGTTGACAGCCTTCAGCGTAGCGTCGTCACCTGTTTCCATGCCGTAATACAAAAGCTTCAGGCCTGCTTCCTTCAGCTGGCGCAGCTCCTCCTCGCTCTTGCGCAGGATATCCTTGGGCGCAGCGTAGCTGGCAACTCGCTGCAGATGCGGAAACTGCTCGCGCAGTACCTGCAGAATCTTCAGCAGCTTGGCCGTCGGCAGCACCAAAGCATCGCCGTCCGCCAAAAAGACGCGGCGCACCTTGTTCTTGCCGTAATGAGCTGCCAGCGCTATCTGACGGGAAATTTCTTCATCCTTTAAAATCTGAAAGGGAACACCTCTGTACATGTTGCAGTAGGTGCATTTATTATGTGCACAGCCGCGCGTAACGCGCAAAATAAAGCTGCGTGCCTCACTTGGAGGTCTGAAAACTGGTGTGTCGTAAGACTGAACCTCCCACGACTAAAGTCGCGGGGTTCCCAGCCAAGAATCCTAACAGATTCAGATACGCTGGGCTATCCCCGTAGTTCCTACGGTTCTTATATACGTTATCTATGCTATATTAAATGTTCTTAATCCTTCGTTTAGAATATTAATTGCTGCATTTATATCTCTGTCATGGGCTGTTTTGCATTCAGGGCATATCCATTCTCTTATTACCAGATTTTTAACATCTTTGTTGATATATCCGCAAATATGACAAGTCTGACTTGAAGGAAAGAACTTATCTATTTTTACTAATTCTTTACCATACCATTCAGCTTTGTAGCTTAACTGTCTGACAAATTCAGACCAGCTGACATCTGATATTGCTTGAGCTAACTTATGGTTTTTGATCATGTTTTTTACTTGTAAATCTTCTAAGCAAATCACATCATATTTTCTTATAAGTTCAGTCGACAGTTTGTTCAACATGTCTTTTCGTTGATTGACAATCTTTTCCTGCAATTTCGCTACTTTTATTCTTGCTTTATCCCAATTTGAACCACCTTTTGTTTTTCGAGATAATTCACGCTGGAGTTTAGCAAGTTTTGATAACGATTTTTGCAGGTATCTATGATTATTATATTTGTTTCCGTCAGACGTTATAACAAAATCTTTAATACCCAAATCTATACCGACATATTTATCGGTTCTTACAAACGCAGGTTTTTCTACTTCTGTACAGCATATTGAAACAAAATACTTTCCGCTAGGTGTCTGCGATATCGTAGCATTTATTATTTTCCCCTGTGGTATCTGTTTATCTCTAAATCTTACTTTGCCAATCTTGGGAAGTTTTATTTTGCCATCGAAGAAAGCAATATTGTTATTAGTGTAATTGGTCTTATAGCTTCTATGTCTGTTCTTCTTTGACTTAAACTTCGGATAACCGGCTTCTTTACGCCTAAAGAAATTTTGATACGCGGCATCTAAATTTTTAAGAGAATTTTGCAAAGAGCATTTGTCCGGTTCTTTCAGCCACTCATATTCCTTTTTCAGTTTTGTCAGCTCGGCAGAACATTTACTATAATTTAGCGTTGTTTTGTCTGCCTCATAAGCTTTTATTCTCCTATCCAGAAAGTAGTTATAGACAAAACGGACACAACCAAAGGTTTTTTGTATTAAGGTTTCCTGCGTTTTATTAGGGTAAACTCTAAACTTATAAGCTTTTTCCATAGTTAATACGCTCATTTCTCTTTTTGCTTTTGGATGTACTCTCTTAATTATAACATATATAGCAGAGAAATTTACGCGTTTACTTGACTTTTATTGTTTTTAGATAACATATGTAAGAATCGTAGTTCTTTTTTAGTCGTAACTTTGGAGGTTGTCGTTCACGAAAGGACGCTACTCCTAACGCAGTTCTCTTATGAACTTCTTTAGCTTTCACTAAAGCACAGACTATATCTTATCCCTCGCCATTACACGTTAGGGCCTGTCCATATCCCCGACCGATTGCTTGCCGGGTACTTCCCTCAAGAGGAATAGTCGTTGAGCTTTCTCCTGTTCGGAGCTTAGTTGCTGATTGTCCATTTTTTAGCAACGGCACTTAGGTTTTAACCATATGCCATATAGCAGATTTTTTCTACTTTCGTAACCATTCACGCTTAGGCTTATTTCATCCTTACGTTGTAGTTCTGCTATCTTTAGGAGTTTCCAGCAGTTAAAACAGTATTGGACCAGTGTAACTACTCTGGTCGCTACGTATTAATTTCTCAATACGCTGACTATTTTAGGTCGCCTAACTCATGACTAAAGTCACGAGTGTGCGGCTCCTTGTTAATCAAAAAACATTTCTACTATTCTACCTCATTTTACTTTGATTGATTTGGTGCCAGTTTGAGATCTCAGAGATTTTGTAAAGTATAATACACTTTAATATTATTATACTAGATTTTTCGCCATTTGTAACGTCCAACTGAAAACTTTTTGTTACTTTTTTTACAGAGATTTTGTGAAACATTGTCAGAGTGTAAAACAACTGTGATTTCCCGCGCCTGTTGGCAACGGCAATGACGCTTGGGCAGGCAAAAACGGACGTAACAGCATATACCCGCACACAAAAAAATACGCCTGCGGTCACAAACAACAGCATCGCCGCAGGCGCACCAAGGAGGCTGACACAGGTCAGCCTCCGATGCTTTATATTTTTTTCGGTAAGCATAACGCTTTACAGCATCAGCTTATCATTTGCGTTTTCTGCGCAGGAAGAAGAAGGCAGCACCACCGATGATAATTACGCCGCCGATAATAGTCAGCAGGCCAAAACCGTCATCGTCATCCTCATTTTCTTCCTCATCCTCGGCAGCAGGCAGCTCCGCAGTGCCCACAGCCACCGGCCATTGGCTCTTCATCTCGCCGTGGACTGCCGTAACGGTAACAACGCCGTCAGCCTTGCCGATCAGCTTGCCATCTTCGATAACGGCAATTTTTTCATCGCTCACGCTCCACTCCGGTGTCACGCCGTCAGCCTCGCCCACAACGTAGGCCTCCAGCTTCAGCGCCTCGTCTATTCCCAAGTGCGCCGGCAGATTCGGAGCCTCCAGCTTCGGCTCATAGGCGGTAATCTGCGTCATAAAGGCCTTTTCGCCCTTTTCCAGCAGCAGCTTGCCGCTAATTGTCGCAGTTCCCGGCTTCACAGCCAAAAGCTGCACATCGCCATCCACCTTCACTATATCACTATTGGAAGAATGCAAATCAGTTACATTATAGCCTACGCAGCCCGGCAGCGAAGCAACTATGCGTGTACGCTCGCCCACCTTCAGGCTGGCCTCCTCCGGAGCCACCGTCACCAACGGACTAAGCTCGGAGGCTGCGGTTGCAGGCAGGTCTGGCGCATCCTCGTCGCCCTCCAGCTCGCCGCTTTCGATTGCAGGGCCTTCCAGCTCATCCTCCTCTACAAGCGGTGCTCTTTTGGCAGCCAGCATATTGATCGGGTCACCGTAAATAAGGCTTACCTCATCCTCTTTATCGTTGCGGTACACAGCGCTCAAATCGGCAGCTACCAAAAATTTGGCAATAACCTCGCCCTCATCATCCAGCGCCGTCAGCTGATAGAACCAGCCGTCCACAGGCTCCTCCGCATAGAGCAGCTTATAATCATCGGTATCCTCCGGCAAACCCGTCTGCTTTTCCGGCAGGCCGGCAAGCAGCGCTGCGGCAGCAGCCTCGGATACATCAAAGCTGTCCTCGTTAAATCTGTATTCACCCTGCACATCAAGCGGCAGCGGTCCATCCTGATAGGCGGTAATGCTCTTGTCCTTCAGCACGAAGCGCAGCTCTACCGTATCATTATTTTGGTAATCTACCTCGGCAATACCGTCGCCATCTTCATTAATTTCAAAAACACCGGCAGTAACGAAGTCCTCCGCACTGTCCTCCTCCTCACTGCCGCGCATAACCTTCAGCTCGTAAAGGTATTTATCATCACCCAATGGCTTGATATTCAGCACGCCGTTATTATACTGGCTGCTTTCGGTCCACACATAGCAGCCGGCCGTATTCTTCCAGTCATTTTTGGAGGCGGCGCCTGCCTGCAGCGTCAGACTGCACAGCAGCAGGGTAAGCATAACAGTTACGATAATACGCATCATTTTTTCTTTCATTATGCTCCCCTCCTCAAATGCTCAGACGGAACTTGGCAGTCTTGGGATTAACGCCGTCCATCCAATACTTCACAGTGTATACGCCCTTAGCACATTTTTTGCCGCTGTTGCCGCTCGCCCAGCCGTTCCAGCTGAAGGCAAAATCCTGATTGGCATTTCTTGCCTTATATTTCGTGCTGTAGACCAGCTTGTTATTTTTATTGAAAATCTGGGCATAGCAGGTCTTGCCCGTGGAATTATTCTTTTTGAAATACAGGCGCTGGTAAACATCGCCATTGCCCTTGCGGATAATCTTGGACGCACGGAACTGCATCTTGCTCTGCGGCTTGTAGCTGATGTTGACGGTCTTTTTAACCGCACCGCCCTTGCCGAAGCTGCTGGTCGTTACCAAGCGATATCTGCCGGGCTTCAGGTTTTTCATATCATAGCTGTAGGGTACAAAGCGGAAATATTTATCACCGTCATAGTACCATTTTTTCAGCTCGCGCTGCTTCCAGCGCACAACAACCTTATTATCCTTGTTGAGCAGCACCGCCTTATCCTTCATAGGCCCCTTGCCCTCTACATAGCGCTGCACGTTCAGCTTGGTGCCGTTTACCTTAATAGTTGTTTTGTACTGCGTCGCCGCCCACGCCAATGCCGTAAAGGCTACGAGCATCGCCAGGCACGCCCCGAGCACAACCTTCAGCCGTTTCATTTTTCCGCCTCCTAACCGCCGGATATAAAAAGACCCGGCATATACTTCTTCATTTACAGTATATACCGGGTCAAGGATAACTATAAGTAACCTTTAGTTAAGAGTTGGGGAAAAAGCGCTCCAGCTGATGTCTTTTATTTTTTGCCGCCGCATCAATCTGCAGCTTGGCAAAAATTTTGTTGAGATATTGCTTAATCGTCCCCTCCGACAGCGACAATCTTTGCGCAATCTCCCTGTTCGTATGGCGTGCCGCCGCCAGCTGTGCTATCTGCAGCTCCTGCTCCGTCAGCTCCTGCAGGCCTGCTTCGGCAAAGCGTGCGGACATAATCTGCCCCCGGCCCGCTTCCAGCTGTTGCCCCAGGTGCAGCGCCGCTGCCGCCGTTGCTGAAAATTCGCCCTGCGCCTCCTGCTCCAGATAAGGACGCAGCAGCGCTATGTTCTGTGCCAACGGCAGCACCAGCTTATCCGGCGCAGCCATCGCCAGCGCCTGCTTCAGCGAAGCGCGGCAGCTCGTTACATCGCCTCTGCCGGCAAAGGCCGCCGCCCTTTGCACCTGCAAATACAGCAGGCACAAAAAATTACTGTAGGGACGGCATTCCTGCTCCCAGTCGGACCAGCGCACCAAAAGCTCCGTATACTGCCCTTGTGCCAGCAGACACTGGGCACTGATATAGTTGCGGCAGGGACGCGCAGGATAAAGCACTGAAGGCTGCTGTCCGTTTCCGTCCGTCAGCCAGCTTGGGATATATTCCGGCTTGCCCAAAAGTGCATAGTAAAAGCCTGCGCACATATCGGCCGTATTCAGCAGCATGCTCTGCTTCCAGGGCTGCAGCTGCCACTGATGGCGGCTGTAGGCATCCGCCTTACTGCTGTAAACGCCGCGGAAAAGATTGCGCTGCATCTCCAGAAAATCACAGCAGATAGTAATACACTCCTGCCCATGCTTTTCCGCCTGATAATACGCCTTCTGCAGAGGCATATCCATTTCGTCAATGCGTCCCTGCAGCCAAAGTGCTTCCGCCTCCGTCAGCTCGGCGGCACCGGCACCGTGCCAGCCGCTCAGCAGATAGTACGGCGGCATGCATTCCTGCATATCCTCCACCGTCTGCCGCAGACTGCAGCCCGTGCGCAGATACAGCCCCAGAACACTGGGCGCACCGAAGGTCCAGATGCCCTGCTTGCTTAGCGTCTGCGGTGCACCGCTCAGCAGCTTGTAGGCACGCCGATGATGCTCGCTCATACCGGTGATGCTGTTGAAGGCCAAAAAGCTCAGGATAACCTCCAGCTCGCCGTAATAATTATCGCGCTCCCGTTGGCTGAGCGCAGTGTTGCGCTCCAGCGCCGTTACATACCATTCCTTGACCTGCAGCATTTCCGGCACCATGTTCAGCGAAAACATGCGCCGCATAATTATCAGCACCGCCTGCGGATACTGCCACAAGATTTCCGGCGGACATTCGCGCAGCCAGTCGAAAAGATGCTGCCTGTGCTGCGGGCGCATGGACCAGTCGCGCAGCTGCTGCACTGCGGCCAGCAAGCCGTCAAAATCACGGCCGCGATACAGCCAGTCCAGCGCTTCCTCGTACTCCTTCTGCTGTGCGTACCATTGTCCCAAGCGACGGAAGTACCTTTGCTGCTCCGCCTCCGGCAGCAGGCTGAACGCATGACGTGTTGCCTGCTTCAGCATATGATGACAGCGCAGTCTGCCGTTGGCCAGCCTGATAATAAAGGCGTTGCATTCCAGCAGCCTGCTTACAGACTCTCTGCAGCTTGTGCCATAGGCATAGGCCACCTGCTCCGGCGTAAATTCCTCCGGCTGCCCCATAAGCAGCAGCAAACGCTGCTGCTCCAGCGGCAGCGGCCGCAGCAGTACGTCGGCTATCATCTCATAAACGCTGCCTATATCAAGGCAAAAGCGCTGATACCTGTCGTAGTTCAAAAGGTTAAGATAGGTAACGGAAAACCAGCCCTCGCAGGCCTCATGCAAAGCATCCAGCTGCTGTGCCGTAAGCTGCAGGCCGCATCTGCTGCTGTATTCCGCCAGCTCGTCACGCTGCAGCGCCAGGTCATGCTTATCAAGACAAAAGACCTTACGTCCCAGCTCCAGCAGACGGCTGCCGTCAAAAATATGCCCTCTGCTTACCAGCAGCAGGTGCAAATCAGCAAAACCTGCCTTGCTCAGAGCAAAAAGAAAGTCAATCGCCTCGCTGCTCTCCAACAGATGCAAATCATCTATAAACCAATAGACAGGCTCCCGCGGCAGCAGCTGACGGAACAGCTCCAGCACCAGCGTTTTGGCGTTGGCATCGGCAGGCAAAGACTGCTGCAGCAGCGCAGCGCCCAGCTCCGTATTTTGCCAGCTGTAGCACACTCCCTGCCAGAAGGTCTCGCCACCGGTGCCGTAAATGCTTTGGCGCAACACCTTTTTGCCGCAGCGCTCCTGCTCCTGCAAAAAGTATTGCATCGCCAGCGTTTTGCCGTAGCCCATGGGCGCAACAACCAGCGTTGTTCCCGCAGTCTGCAGCTCTGCCAAAAGCTCTTTTATTCTCTTGGAATAATATAAATTATTGAGCTTTTTCATGATGTTTTTTATTTAATTACGTTCTGCGGTGTTCCTGCCAGCCATTTTTCGATGTTGGCAAAAACGATATCGGCACGTGCAGCCAGTGCTTCGGCGCTGGCGAAGGCCACGTGCGGTGTCAGCACGGTGTTCTTTGCATGGCACAGAGGATGCTCCGGTGCAATCGGCGGTTCGCCCTCAAATACATCAATGCCTGCGCCGGCAAGGCGTCCTTCGTTCAGCGCCTTGGCCAGTGCCTCACTGTCTACAACGGGACCGCGCGCAGTATTCAGCAGTACGGCAGTCGGCTTCATCTTGGCAATAGCCTCAGCGTTAATCAGTCCGCGGGTTGCGTCCGTCAGCGGCACATGCAGGCTTACAAAATCGCTGGCAGCCAAAAGCTCATCCAGACTTACATAGCGTACACCGGCAGCCTGCAGCTCTGCCTTCGGAGTACGGCTGTAGGCCAGTACCTTGCAGCCGAAGGCAGCGGCAATCTTCGCCACTCTGCTGCCAATCGCACCGGTTCCCACTACGCCGAAGGTTTTGCCGAAAAGCTCAAAGCCTACCAGGCCATCCTTCGTTCCTGCCTGACGGCAGCGGGCATCGCAGGGTACAATATTGCGGATAACGCTGATAGCCAGGCCGAAGGTCAGCTCTGCTACCGCATTGGTGGAATAGCCTGCAGCGTTGCACACCATCACGCCGCGCTCACGGCAGGCAGCCAGCGCAATATGGTCTACGCCGGTAAAGGCAACAGAAAGCATTTTCAGATTAGGGCAGGCGTTAATAATCTCCGCACTCAGCGGCTGGTTAGCCAGCATGATGATATCGGCCTGCTGCACACGCGCCAGCAGCTTCGTCTGGTCGGTTTCCTTCTCAGTATAATACACAAAATCATGACCTGCAGCCTGCAGCGGTGCTGCCAGTGCATTTATCTGCTC
>OIXW01000388.1_pt1 | contig 13040 bp, 10 predicted proteins | sample 1587951 | NCBI WGS metagenome assembly OIXW01 (sample SAMN03283239) | human gut metagenome | biome: human-associated habitat; material: feces | host: Homo sapiens | place: Peru | collected 2012
TGTTTATCTTGAATTAGGTGTAGGACAAAATACACCAGGTATTATTAAATATCCTTTCTTTCGTTTTGTTGAAAGAAATAAAAAAGCAACTTATATTTGTATCAATAAAGATGCTTATTGTCCTCGTTCTATTGAAAAAAGAGCATATTGTATCAATGAGGATATAAAGGATATTATTGATAAATTATATCAAATTCAATGTACAAATGATTAATTAAAAAAGAAACAGTTTGAAATAGATACTTATCTCAAACTGTTTTTTAATATAAATTATTCAATTAAAAGAAAGTTTCAATGGTGTAGTTGGTTCTTTGGTACCGTGGGGAATTCTCTTTTTAAAAGGAATGACCTTAAAACCAGGACAAAGATACATAAAAGGGGAATAACGTAATTCATGGCTAAGTATGGAAATAACTGTTTTTTGGTCTAGAGATGTATAAACATCAAAAACAAGATCAAAATCTAAAGGATGAATATTTTTTAATTGAATACGAGAATCTTTATGATTTTTAATCATTAATTTAAAAATATGATAATTACCTGCGGTAATACATAATTTCATGAAAACACCTCCTTTTATAGTTTGAACAAAACGAAGAATAATATGATTAGAAATAGACAATTTTTAAAATAAAAATTATAATAAAAGAAACGGGGAGCTTTTGCTGAGAGTAAGGATAGACTTAGACCCATAACCTGATTTGGATAATGCCAACGTAGGAAAATAAACGTTAACAGAGTTCATCAGGACTCTCTTTTTATTTCCTTGGAAATAAAAAGAGGAATACAAAGAAAGAAGGATGAATAATGAAGTTAAATAAAAAAGATTTATTGTTATATGGTGTGACGGATTCACATTATTTAAATGGAAGAAAACTTTGTGAATTAGTAGAAGAAGCCATTCTTGGTGGTGTAACAATGATTCAAATAAGAGAAAAAGAAATGTCACATGAAGAATTTAAACAAGAAGCTTTAGAAGTACAAAAAGTATGTCAACAATATCATGTACCTTTGATCATCAATGATGATGTAAAGCTATGTAAAGAAATTGATGCAGATGGGGTTCATATTGGACAAGATGATTTAGATTTAAAACAAACAAGAATGCTTTTAGGTGAAGATAAAATCATTGGTGTTTCTGCACATAATATGGAAGAAGCAAAGAAAGCTTATGAAGATGGTGCAGATTATTTAGGTGTAGGTGCTATTTTTTCAACACAAACCAAAAATGATGCACAAGATGTTTCGATGAAAACATTAAATGAGATTTGTCAAAAAGTTGATATACCTGTGGTTGCTATTGGTGGAATCAATCAAGTTAATGTTTTAGAATTTATGGGAATTGATCTTGATGGTGTAGCGATTGTTTCAAGTATCTTTGGAAGTGAAGATATTCAAAAAGCAAGCAGCCTATTAAAAGATAAAATTCAAAGAATTGTTTCTAATAAAATGCCAACATGTCTTACTATTGCTGGAAGTGATAGTAGTGGTGGCGCAGGAATTCAAGCAGATTTAAAAACAATGCTTGCAAATCGTGTCTATGCTATGTCTGTTATTGCTGCATTAACGGCTCAAAATACAACAGGAGTCGATGCGATTTATGATGTGGATGCTTCTTTTGTCGCAAGTCAAATGGATAGTGTATTTACAGATATTTATCCAATGGCTGTTAAAATTGGTATGGTTTCACAAAAAGAAGTTATCTTAGCGATTAGTGAAAAATTAAAACAATATCATGCACGAAACATTGTTGTTGATCCTGTGATGGTGGCAACAAGTGGTGCCAAACTTATTAGTGATGAAGCTATTGATACTTTAAAAGAAAATCTTTTCCCACTAGCAACTGTCTTAACACCAAATATTCCAGAAGCAGAAGTATTATCAGGTTTAAAAATCAATAACGAAGAAGAAATGTTAGAAGCAGCTAAATATATTGGAGATCATTATCATTGTGCTGTATTGCTTAAAGGTGGGCATCAAATCAATGACGCCAATGATTTACTTTATAAAGAAGAAAAATATCAATGGTTTAAAGGAAAACGCATTAATAACAATAATACCCATGGAACAGGATGTACTTTATCAAGTGCGATTGCCTCTTATCTAGCTAGAGGTGAAAAACTTGAAAATGCAGTTAAAAAAGCTAAAGATTATATTTCAGGAGCACTTGCAGCAATGCTTGATTTAGGACAAGGTCAAGGTCCAATGGATCATGGCTATGTTTTAGATAAAAAAGATTAGACGAATTAGTTATTTTATAGGTATAATAGTGACGGGTGATGAAAATGAATTATTATGAAGAAGCCTTGAAATTACATGAAAAACATCAAGGGAAAATACATACGGAATTAAATTGTGAAATTAATACAATGGATGATATGTCTGTTGTTTATACGCCAGGGGTAGCAGAACCTTGTCGTAAGATTGCTGAAAACGAAGAAGATGTTTATCGTTATACAACAAAATCAAATACCATTGCTGTTGTTTCTAATGGAACAGCTGTTTTAGGTCTTGGTAATATTGGAGCAAAAGCTTCTATTCCAGTTATGGAAGGAAAAGCAGCATTATTTAAAAAATTCGGTAATGTTAATGCGGTACCTATTTGTCTAGATACACAAGATAAAGAAGAATTGATTCAAACAGTAAAAAATATTGCACCATGTTTTGGAGGAATCAACTTAGAAGATATTGCTTCTCCAGATTGTTTTGAAATCGAAGAAAGATTAGATCAAATGTTAGATATTCCTGTATTCCATGATGATCAACATGGAACAGCTGTTGTTGTTTTAGCGGCCTTATATAACGCTTTAAGAGTGACAAAAAAAGATATCAAGGATATTACAGTTGTTTTAAATGGACCAGGTGCTGCAGGAACGGCCATTATTAAAATGATGCATACGGCAGGTGTTGGCAAAATTATTGCAGTTGATGAATTTGGTATTTTATATAAAGAAAGAAAAGAAGGACTTATTCCTCATAAACGTGCTTTATGTGATATTACAAATCCTGATAATATGCAAGGAACACTTGCTGATGCTTTAAAAGGAGCAGATGTTTTTGTGGGTGTTTCTAAACCAAATCTTGTTACAGATGAAATGGTTCATTCTATGAATGACGATCCAATTATCTTTGCGATGGCTAACCCTGAACCAGAAATTACTTATCAAAAAGCAAAAGCTGCAGGGGCAAGAGTGGTAGGAACAGGGCGTTCAGATTATCCAAACCAAATCAATAACGTACTTGCTTTCCCTGGTATTTTCAAAGGAGCGTTAGAAGCAAGAGTTCCTTCGATTACACCAGAAATGAAAGTCGCTGTTGCTAAAGCAATTGCTGATACAATTAGTGATGAAGATTTAAATGAAGAAAATATCATGCCTAAAATCTTCAATAAAGATGTCACAATTGCAGTCGCAAATGCAATCAAACAATTTACAAAATAGAGTTCATAATGAACTCTATTTTCATTTATTGAAAGACTTTAAGTAAAAAATAAAATAATGGCATAATAGTTTGGGGTGAATATATGAAAAAATTATTACTATTTGATGTCGATGGAACGTTGATTGATTATGATGGAACCTTACCAAAAAGTACTAAAAATGCAATTTCTAAGGCAAGAGAAAATGGAAACCTAGCCGTTATTGTTACAGGAAGAAGTCGAAGTCATATCGAAGAACCTATTTTAGAGATTGGTTTTGATGGGATTATTGGTGGCAATGGTGCCTATATTGAATTAAATAATAAAATAATTAAAGATGAAACAATTCCAGTAGAAGATGTTAAGCGAATCGTTGATTATTTAAATCATCATCATTTAGAATATTATATTGAAGCAAATGATGGCTTATATGGCTCACAAAATTTTAAAGTACGTGGTGTTGATGCTTTAAAACAATATGGGATGAAAAATCCAGATGTCATGGAAATCTATCCAACAATGATTTTTCCAAAAAATCTTTATGTAGAAAATGTCACGAAGATCAATTATATCTTAGAAAGTTATCAAGATTATTTAGATTTTAAAAAAGCTTTTCCTGAGTTTAAAGATTTAACTTGGGGAGGAAAAGGAGAAAAGGCAATATTTGGTGACTGTGCTTTAAAACATATTGATAAACAAGAAGCAATCAAAGAAATCATCGATTATTTAAAAATAAATAAAGAAAATATTTATGCTTTTGGGGATGCAGAAGTGGACATTCCGATGTTTGAAATAGCAGGAACTTCTATTTGTGTGGGAAATGGCAGAGAAAAAGCAAAAAAGCAGGCAAGCTATATTACTAAACTAGTAAGTGAAGATGGTATTGAATATGCTTTAAAACATTTTAAGATTATTTAAGAATCTTAAATTGATGTTAAATAAAATAATTATTTATTGCTGTTATCTTTTTCAAATTTGTACAATATGTCTATATTTCTTATCAACCACCTTATTTGCTTTATTGCTTCAAGAATTTCTTTTGGCTATTGTAAATCCCATTAACAAATAAAGCTCTTACATTTTATTTATTTTGTTAATGAAATTAAAATTGTATACATTTCTCTTTTCTAAAAAATTAAAAAAGATTATGCTACAGTTGTCTTAGGAAAGAGAGGATGAATATTATGAGTATCAATGAAATTAACGCAGAAGCAAAAGAATCTTTAAGAAAGTATTTTAAAGATAGTAATGATGTAAAACATGAAAATGAAACAAGAAAAGAATTAACAAAAGAAGAAATCTTTGAATCAGTTGCTGGAGAAATCAAAACTTCAGAAATGAAATTAGAACAAAGAAATCAAATGAGAAACACATTACAACATGATGCAAAAGAAGCATTAGAAAAAGTATGTGGAAAAAAAGCAGAAACTAAAGAAGTACAACATATGACATTAGAAGGAATGGAAAAAGAATTAAAAGAAAATGCTAAACATCAAATGGAATATGTAAATTCTTTAAAACAAAATACAATGAATTCAAGAGCATAAGGACTTCGAAAGAAGTTCTTTTTTTTACATTTAATTGATATTTTCTTAACATAAAAAAGAGTATTCTTTTGTTAAGAGGTGATGTATATGAATGTAAAAAGATATCATTTTATAGAAACCATGATATGGGTAGGAATTCCTTTTTTATTTATTATTGTTGATTGGTTTTATAAACATGTATTGAATATAGAATATTTGGAATTATCTATTCTTTTATTTATTGTAGTAACAATCTATAGAACTTATCAAAAATAAAAGCAAATCGCTAATTACGATTTGCTTCAAACATTTCAAAACTTGATAAAACAAATAAGAAGAATAAACCAGTGTGTACCCAAAAAATTGTATAATCTAAAATTCCATGAATCAATAACACACCAATAAATCCCATTACAAGAGCAATATAAGAATAATGCTCTTTTACTTTATAAAGACGTTTACAATTATCATAAACATAAGGAACAAGAAGGGCAAGACCAATGATTCCAAAAGAAAGTAAAGGATCTAAATAAATGCTGTGAGCATGTTGTGTTAAATGTCCATTATATTTATCTAAAACCATCATATAAGTAAATGGTCCTTGTCCTAAAAGTGGAGAAGCTATAATCCCTTGAATGGCACAATTCCAAATCTTCATTCTGACATCTAAATTAGAAATCAAATATTCAATACGAGGGAATTTACTAGGATTAAAAACAAAGAAACCAACAATTCCTAAACATCCTAAAGCAATTAAAAAACAGAGTTTATAATTCTTATTAAAAATAAGAAATAAACAAATAGCTCCCGCAATTGCAACATACCCTGCACGACATCCTGTCATATAAAGCATAAATAAATTCAAAAAGCCAACAACAACATAAAAAATACTTCTTTTTAAATCATTCTTTACCGTAAAGAATTTGTAAACAGTACATACCGCAATAAATTCAATCATCATAGCATAGTAGTTTGCATTATAGAAAACACTATTCAAACGATTTTCACGTCTGGCATAGACTTTAAAGGTAAAATGGTCGACCCCTAAACGATGATAGATTTGAAATTGTTCATAAATTCCATAGATCGCCCAAAGAATAGATAACACAATCAACATATCAATAATAAATTCAAAAGTTGATTGATTAACATGTTTTCGATAATAAACCATCAACACAATAGCAATAAAGATAGCGACTGTTGCCAGTGCACCTAAAATATTCTTATGAATCAAAGAAATACTTAAAGAAATTAAAACAAATAAATAGAGGAATTTTATCTTTGGTGTTTCTTTTAAAACATTAATTGCTTTCTTTGATACAAATAAATAAATACATTCAATAACTAAAATAGGTCCTAATATATAAAAAGGAAAAGTAAAACTAAAACATGTAAATATAAGTAACAGTTGATCAAAAGTAAACCGTTCTTTTAAATTGTTTAAATAAGTCATATAAACCTCCTGTTGACAATATAACATCTTTTAAAGAAAAAATAAAATAAAGCTGGTAAAAAGAGTAAATAATAGCGTACAATGTAGATGAAATTACTGAGGATAGAAAGATGGCTATCGCGCACGAAAGTGTCAAGTATAGGGTTATAAACTCGATGAGATGTGGGAACAATCACCCCACCAGTTAATTTCAATTTATAAAACGAAGCAAGGACAAAATCCTTGTTTTTTTATAAGTTGATAAACCATGAAACAATTGGTAAAATGGGCGAAGAAAGTAGGGATAAAATGAAAAAATACTTTTATTTATTTAACTATCCACCTGAAGAACGTGATTTATGTACTTTAGAGTTTAAATATTTATTTCATGAAAATTACCAACAATGTTTTCTAACAGATAAAGACATTGATGTTAATACCAGTGTTTTTATTAAAGGAAAGATTGATATTTGGGCTATGGATAAAGACTTTGAAAAATTAAAAGAAGAAGTACAAAAACAAAAACATAATTATCAAGAATTTAAAATCATCTATTTAAAAAATCCCATAAGTCATCCAAATTATCAAGAAACGCTTGATAAATGTAAAGAAATTTCTTGGTTTATTGATGGAAGTGTTAATATGACAAAGCCATTACATACGATCGCACTTACTAAAGTAAATGATTTATGGGTCATTGGTTATTATCATCATGGTGTTCCATCTTGGAAAAAGTATGATGATAAACCCAATACATTTTCTAATTCTTTAGATATTCGTTTAGCACGTACTTTAATTAATATTGCTGGTGAAAATGATATAAGTAAAACGATTATTGATCCTTGTTGTGGTATGGGAACGGTTGTTTTAGAAGGTCTTGCTTTAGGATATTCTATTAAGGGATTTGATATTTCAAGAGATATTTCATGGAAAGCAAGATGTAATTTGAATCACTTTGGTTTTGATGGCATGCTGATTACTAAAGATGATATTAATAAACATCAAGGACATTATGATGTTGCAATCATAGATATTCCTTATAATCTCTATACACCAATTACTTATCAGGAACAATGCGCTATTATCCAAAGTGCTAGAAGACTTTGTGATAAACTTGTTTTAGTAAGTTATGAAAAGATGGATCAAGAAATTAAAGAAGCCGGTTTTGAAATCAAGGATTGTATTTTAAGAAAAAAGACCGAACTCGTAAAGTTTGGACGTTATATTTATGTATGTTATTAAAAGCAGGGTTACCTGCTTTTAAAACATTCCATAAATTCTTTTAATAAAATGGGAATACTTTCATTTTTTCTAGTAATAAAAGCAACACCGGTATAAAGACTTTTATCTTCTAATAAAGCATAAGTTAATGATGAATCGTAAGCTAAAGCAAGACTACATTGAGGAATGATAGCTACTCCAATACCACTATTGGCCCAAATAAGGGATGTTCGACTATCATCACACGTTACTTTTAATTGGATTTGTATTTGTTTATTTAAACAATAGTCATTAATTAAAGGAAGATATCTTCGATGAATGATCAGGGGTATTTTTTTTAAATCTTCCATTTTAGAAATCTTTTCTTTAAAGAATTCTTTTTTACCGATGGTAACCATCGGCTCTTTTTCTAAATAATAAGTATTAACTTTAGAAGTATCGAAAGGGGTTCTAACAATACCTAAATCAATGTTATGAGATAAAAGTAAATCAAGAATTTCATAAGTTGATCCTTCATAAAGAGCGAATTGAACATGTTGATTGGTATCAACAAATTTGCTTATTTTGGCTTGTTGAATAAGGCCACTATTAGAAGGTGTAATACCAATTCGTAAAACATCTTGATAAGATTGTTGAAGTTCATTTTTCGTGATTTCTGTTAAATCAAGAATTTGCAAGCATCTTTTATAAAATTGTGTTCCAGCATCTGTTAGTTCGATTTGTTTATTTCCTCTTTTTAAAAGAATAACACCAAGTTCTTCTTCTAATTGTTTAAGTTGCATAGATAAAGGTGGTTGTGCCATGTGTAAAACTTTAGCGGCTTTAGAAATAGTTCCTTCCTCTACAATTGTTTTAAAATACTTCATTTGTCGAATATCCATCATAATTCTCCTTTAAATGGTAATATATATAAATGATATAATTACTATACAATATATATATTTTACATATATATAAATCTTATCATATAATACCTTCGAGGTGAAGAAAGTGAAACTATTAAAATATGTTAAAGAATACAAATTTTCAGCAACACTTGGATTTTTATTTAAAATCTTTGAAGCTGTTTTAGAATTATGTGTTCCAGTTGTCATGGCTTCTGTCATTGATAAAGGGATTGGTAATAATGATACCTCTTATATTTTAAAATGCGGACTTGTGTTAATTGGACTTGCCGTATTTGGGTATTTATTTGCCTTGGTTTGTCAATGGTATGCATCTTTGACATCACAAAGTGTGGGAACACAATTAAGAAAGGATATGTATCATCAAATCAATACATATGATGATGCCAATTTAGATACATTAACAGCACCATCATTAGTAACAAGATTAATTAACGATGTTGTACAAATACAATTAGCGGTGGCGATGACCATTCGTCTTACATCAAGAGCACCGTTTTTAATGATTGGTTCGCTTTTTATGGCATTTATGATCAGTGGATCATTATCAATGATCTTTGTTGTTGGAGCAATCATTCTTGCGGTATCAATGTTTTCGATTACAATTATTTCGATGCCTTATTTCTCACGCATTCAAAAATTACTTGATAAAATTGCCTTGATTGCTCGGGAAAACTTAAAAGGTGTACGTGTTATTCGTGCTTTTTCAAATCAAAATCATGAAATTAAACGATTCAATAAAGAAACAAAAAATCAAAAAGATGAACAAGTAAAAGTTGGAAAGATCCAAGCTTTATTAAATCCTTTTACTTATTTAATCGTTAACTTTGCCATCATTATTATAATTTATGCAAGTGGTTTTCAAGTAAATATAGGAAGTTTATCTCAAGGTGAAGTTATTGCTTTAGTCAACTATATGAATAGTATCTTACAAGCATTGATTGTCTTTGCAAATGTTTTATCGATTTATAATAAAGCAACCGCAAGTTATCAAAGAGTATTTGAAGTCTTAGAAACAAAACCTAAAGTAGAAGATCAAGGGGTTTATGAGACACTGACACCTATTGAAAATATGATAGAATTTAAAAATGTGAATTTTGGTTATCTGCAAAAAGATGTTCTCCATGATTTATCTTTTACAATCAAAAAAGGTGAAACAGTGGGCATTATTGGGGGAACAGGTGCTGGTAAATCAACGCTTGTCTCTTTGATTGGTAGAAACTATGATACAAGAAGTGGGGAAATTTGGATTGCTGGTAAAAGAATCCAAGATTATAAACTCGCACCCCTTAGAAAACATATTAGCTATGTTTTACAAAATACTTCTTTAATTTCAGGAACAATTAAAGAAAATATTTGTATGTCTAAACCTTATCAAGCAGATATCATGAATCAAGCTTTAGAAGTTTCACAAGCTAAAGAATTCGTAAGTAATCTTTCAAAAGGAATTGAAAGTCCTGTTGTTCAAGGTGGTAAAAACTTCTCTGGTGGACAAAGACAACGTTTAACTATTGCCAGAGCACTTTATAAACAAGCAGATATTCTTGTTTTGGATGATTGTTCAAGTGCCCTTGATTATGCAACGGATGCAGCTTTACAAAAACAATTACAAGAATTAAAAGAAATGACAAAGATTATTATTTCACAAAGAACAGCCTCTTTAAAAAGATGTGATCGTATTATGGTTTTATATCATGGGGAGCTTGTTGGTTTTGATAGTCATGAGCAATTATTAAAAGATTGTCAGGTATATCAAGAAATTTATGAATCTCAAAATAGTAAAGAAGGTGAAACAAATGGATAAAAAGACAATAAAAAGCTTATTAAGCTATTGTAGTCCTTATAAATTTTTAATTATTTCACTTACTGTATTATCTATTGTTTCAGTTATTTTTACACTTCTTACACCAGTTTTATTAGGGCAAGCTATTGATTTATTAGTAGGTAAAAATCAAGTTGATTTTCAAGGATTATTTAATAAATTAATTTTTATTGGTGTTGTTGTACTAATTATTTCATTGATTCAATGGATCATGGGGCAAATTACCAATACCATTACGTATAATATTACGAATGATTTAAGAAACAAAGTTTTTGATCAAATTCAAGTACTTCCTTTAAAATATATTGATGGGACAAGTCATGGAGATATTTTAGGGAGATTAATTAATGATATTGATTTAATTGGTCAAGGTTTATTACAAAGTTTTACATCATTACTTACAGGGATTGCGACAATAGTGGGAACAATCTTAATTATGGCTTATATTCATTTTTCAGTGGCTGTGATTGTTGTTGTACTTACACCCCTTTCTTTACTTGTAGCGTCTTTAATAGTAAAAAGAACACATTCTTATTTTCAAGAACAACTTGCTATTCGTGGAGAAATGAATGGTTTTTGTGAAGAAATGATTGGAAATCAAAAGATTGTCAATATCTTTGATTATCAAGTTCAAAATGAAGAAAAATTTAATGAAATCAATGAACGTATGCATAAAAGTGGGGTTATTTCTCAATTCTATGGAGCTTTAATTAACCCAACAACACGTTTAGTTAATAGTATTGTTTATGCTGCTGTTGGTATTTATGGTGCTTTTCAAGTATTAAATGGTTCATTTACAGTTGGTATTCTTTCAAGTTTTTTAACGTACGCTAATCAATATACAAAGCCATTTAACGAAATTTCTTCTGTTATGTCAGAAATGCAAACAGCAATAGCCGCAAGTCAGCGTGTTTTTGCTTTATTAGATGAAGAAACAATTCAAGAATTAAGTACATCAAAAATCATTGAAAATAAGCAAGGCCATATTGTTATTGATCATCTAAATTTCAGTTATGATCTTAGTAAACCACTTATTCAAGACTTTAACTATGAAGCAAAACCAGGAACAATGACTGCTATCGTAGGAAAAACAGGTTGTGGAAAAACAACTTTAATTAACTTACTTATGCGTTTCTATGATCCACAAAAAGGAAAAATTACAATTGATGGTGTTGATATTGAAGAAATGAACCGAGATGCTCTAAGAAAAATGTATGGAATGGTTTTACAAGATAGTTGGTTGTTTAAAGGAACAATTAAAGAAAACATTGCTTATGGAAAACCAGAAGCTACTGATGAAGAAATTATTGAAGCGGCTAAAAAAGCACGTGTTCATAAATATATCATGTCACTTCCTCAAGGATATGATACGGTAGTAGAAGAAGATGGAGGAAATATGTCACAAGGACAAATGCAACTTGTTTGTATTGCGCGTATTATGTTGACACATCCACCTATGCTGATTTTAGATGAAGCAACAAGTTCCATTGATACCCGTACAGAATTGCAAATTCAAAGAGCATTTGATGAAATGATGAAAGGAAGAACAACATTTATTGTTGCGCATCGTTTATCAACGATTAAAAATGCGGATAAGATTATTGTCATGGACCAAGGACATATTGTTGAAGTAGGTAATCATGAAGAACTTCTTCAAAAACATGGTTATTATCATCAACTTTACTATAGTCAATTTGCGACAGAATAATATGACGAGACTTTATGATGAAAATCATAAGGTCTTTTTCTTTGGACTAAACGTCCATTGAAGAAGAAAAAGAGGAAAGCTAAAATGATAATAGAATATTTGTCTCAAAAAAGTACCTTTTTGTATAAATTCGATACATTTTTGACACAAATTTGAGACAAATTGTCTTTGATACCATGATATAATACAGATACAGTAGAACTCCTTACAAAAAAAATATATAAAACATCTAAAAAAGCGATGAAAACACAAATATAAAATCGGTAAGTAAGGAGGAATGAATTGTGGTAACTACTCAGATTTCAAATGACAGTGCTTGTAAAAAACTGTTTAGAAATAATCAAAGGTTTGCCGCATTTTTCAATGCAATCATGTTTGATGGGAAACAAGTCATTGATTATAAAACACTTCAACACCAGGAAAACGATCAATCGACATTCATTGATGAAGCTTTAAAAGAAAAAATAGATATCAAAAGATATCGAGATATGGTAAAGAAAGTATCTATCAATGCGAACTTATGTATTTTGGCAATTGAACATCAAAGTGCGCAGGATACCAAAATGGCTTTACGTATAGCGATATATGATATTTTAGGTTATTACAATCAGTTAGAAAATGGAAAGAAGATTGTACCGACGTTAACTATTGTCTTTTATACTGGAGAAAAAGAATGGACAGCGCCAACATCACTTCAAGGGATGATGAAAGATATTCCAACAGAACTACAAGGTCATTTAAATGATTGGAAATTTGAAGTTGTTTCTTTAAAGGATATAGATACATCAAAAATAAGTGATAGAGATATGAAAGATTGTATAGAGATGTCAAAAGAAATGTTTGCAGGAAACTATGAAGGATTAATGCAAAACAAAATCATCAATAGAGAGATGATGTTGATTGCAGGGGCATTTACGCACACAGACATTAAAGAAGAAGACTTACCAGAAGGAGATGAAATCGATATGTGTGAAGGAATGGACAGATTATTCCAAAGATTTGAAAATC
>OIXW01000392.1_pt1 | contig 12976 bp, 15 predicted proteins | sample 1587951 | NCBI WGS metagenome assembly OIXW01 (sample SAMN03283239) | human gut metagenome | biome: human-associated habitat; material: feces | host: Homo sapiens | place: Peru | collected 2012
ACTTCAACTGCGGACTGAAAGCTTACCGCCGCGACGTGGTGAAGAACATCGAGGTGTATGGCGAGATGCACCGCTACATCCCCTATCTGGCAAAGAATGCCGGTTTCGACAAGATAGGCGAAAAGCCTGTGCATCATCAGGCCCGCAAGTTCGGCAAGTCGAAGTTCATGGGCTGGAACCGTTTTGTCAACGGCTATCTGGATCTGATGACCCTCTGGTTCCTGAGCAACTTCGGCAAGAAACCTATGCACGTGTTCGGATTCTTGGGCAGCGTGGTGTTCTTCATCGGTTTCCTGTCACTGGTATGCCTCGGCATCGACAAGAGCATCGACCTCTATCATGGCGTGTATGGACACCTCATCACCGACTCGCCCTACTTCTTTATCGCCCTGACAGCCATGCTCTTAGGCAGCCAGCTGTTCCTGGCAGGATTCTTAGGCGACCTGTTGAGCCGACAGAACCCCAATCGTAACGACTATCAAATAGAAAAAGAGATAAGATGCGGAAAATAATCCCCATACTCATGATGGCCCTTGGGCTGATGGCAGCTTGCAGTACGCTCGACTGTCCGCTCAACAACACCGTGTACACCAAGTACAGGCTGGCAGGCAACATAACAACCCTGACCGACACACTCACCATCTCGACCAACCGTATCGAGGGAACCGACAGTGTGCTGATCAACAAGGACGTGAATGTGGACAGTTTCATACTGCCCATGAGCTACTCGCTGTTGGAAGACAGCCTCTTCTTTGAGACTCGCAACGCAGACAACCGACTGCTGCGCGACACCGTAACGGTGCAGAAGACCAACACACCACACTTTGAGTCGGTAGACTGCAAGCCATCCTTTTTTCATACCATCACCGGCGTGAAGACTACGCACAACAGCATAGACTCCATCGTCATCAACTGTAAAGAAGTAACTTATGATGAAACGAAGCCACACTTCTATATTTACTTTGGTCATCGCGATTAGCGCCCTGATGCTGCTGATGCCCGCACAGGCGACACATGCCCAGGGATCATCAGGCAAGAAGATAGCCGCCACCAACAAGGACACCATCCCACTGTTGAGAAACGTGGCAGTAAGCGCAGACCTGGTTGGCCCCATTCAACTCATGGTCAGCGACTACGGTCAGTATGAGGCGGCACTGCGTGTCAACCTCAAAGACAAGTATTTCCCTGTAGTAGAAATAGGTATAGGAAAAGCTGACGGCACAGACGAAAGCACCCAGATCAACTACAAGACGACGGCACCCTACGGACGAATAGGCTGCGACTTCAACCTGTTGCGCAACAAGCACGACATCTATCGCCTGTATGGCGGTGTGAGATACGCCCTTACCTATTTCAAATACGACCTCAAAGGTCCGGATATCCAGGACCCTATATGGGGCGGTACGACTCCCTACGAGGTCAACGGCGTGAAGTGCAACTACCACTGGGCTGAGTTTGTCTTCGGTGTGGATGCCAAGATATGGGGCCCTGTAAGAATGGGCTGGAGCCTGAGATACAAGCGCAGGCTCTTCCATGACGACGGCGACTATGGCAACACCTGGTATGTGCCCGGCTTTGGCAAGCAGGGAGGCTCACGCTTTGGAGGAACCTTCAACGTAAGTTTCGAGCTGTAAGCCCGCTGCAGCAAGAAAGCCGCATCACTCTCACCCCACATTTACATCAACCATCACCCCTATCCCATCAATATGAACAAGAAAAAACTCATCTGGCAAATTCCCTTCCTGCTGCTCCTCGTCATCGGCACGGTCATCATCCTGAAGCAGGGACAGGAAAACATCAACTATCAGCACGACGAGGGTTTCATCTTCGGAACCGTCTACCACATCACTTATCATAGCGACACCAATCTGAAGAAAGAGATAGAGGCTGAGCTGAAGAAGGTGGACGAGTCGCTCTCGCCATTCAACAAGACCTCCATTATCTCGAAGGTGAACCGCAACGAGAACCCGGTAGTCAACTCGATGTTTACAGAGGTTTTCCTCTTGGCAGAGGACATCTCCAACGAGACCCACGGAGCCTTCGACATTACCGTTGCCCCACTGGTCAACGAATGGGGATTCGGTTTCAAGAAAGGTGTGGAACCCAACAAGAAGGTTATCGACGACCTGAGAAAGATAGTAGGCTACCAGAAGGTGAAGCTCACCTCCGACAATCACATACAGAAACAGGATCCGCGCATCATGCTCGACTGCTCTGCCATAGCCAAGGGATATGGTTGTGACGTGGTGGCACGACTGTTGAGCAAGAAAGGCATCAACGACTATATGATAGAGATAGGAGGCGAGATAGTCACCAAGGGTATCAACCAGAAACAGCAACCCTGGCGCATCGGCGTGAACAAGCCTACCGAAGACTCGCTGAACACCAACCAGGAACTGCAGACGGTGCTCAATGTCACGGATATAGCCATGGCAACCAGCGGCAACTATCGCAACTTCTACTATAAGAACGGCAAGAAGTATGCCCATACCATCGACCCCAAGACTGGCTACCCCGTTCAGCACAGTCTGCTGTCTGCCACAGTCTTGGCAAAAAACTGTGCCACGGCAGACGCCTACGCCACCTCTTTCATGGTGATGGGTCTCGAAAAAGCCAAAGAGATATTGAGACAGCATTCAGAACTCATGGCTTACCTCATCTATACCAATGATGATGGCAAGACCGAAGTATGGTACTCGCCATCACTCAAGGAGAAGATATTAGGAGATTCTTAAGGAGTTTTTTTGAGGAGTTAAGAAGTTAAGGAGTTAAAGGAGTTAAGACAACAGCCTTTGTGGATTCAACATTGAACATCGAGCATTGAACATCGAAGATTGAATATTTCCTCAAGACTATTGTCTTAACTCCTCAGCGACCGAAGGGAGCGATAACTCCTTAACTCCTTTAACTCCTTGAAATCAACCAAAAAAGCGCTATGCCCGAAAACCGCATATACAACAGCCTGTTGGCTCTGCCCCTCTTCTTGGGAATGAGCCGCAACGACTTGCAGCAAGCTGCAGGGCAGACACGCTTTGACTTCAGAAAAGCAAGTAAGGGAGAGACGATTGTAGCCGAAGGCGAACTATGCACACACCTGTACTTCCTGCTCGACGGCGAGGTGATGGTAAAGACAGAGTCTGCCGACCACAGCTACAGCATCGACGAGAAGATACAGGCACCCGAGACCTTCCAGTCGGAACGCATCTTCGGTCTGTACCCATACTTCACTCATACCTATACAGCCCTGCACGACTGCAGCCTGCTATGTATTGCCAAGCAAGACGTCATGAAGCTGGCAACCCTCTTCGACATATTCCGCATCAACCTGCTCAACCTGATATCCACACTGAGTCAGAAACACAGCCTCCGTACCCTGCAGACGCCACCCAAGAGTTTAGAGGAACGCATCACACGCTTCTTCGAGGCTAACTGTGTCAGCCCTACAGGCGAGAAAACAATCCACATCAAGATGAGGCGCATAGCCGAAGAGGTGAACGACAGCAGACTGAATGTCTCCAGAGCCCTCAACCGTTTGCAAAGCCAAGGACTTATCCAACTTTTCAGAGAGCGCATCCATATCCAGGCACTCGAAAAACTTACCAACAGCAAGGGTTGAGATAAAAGTATGTTAAATAATATGATACAAGAAGATTATAACACCTTTTTTTACTAACTTTGCACAAAAATAAAACACTAAGTTAGTATGCTTCAAGAAAATAAGACAGAGAATCGTATCAATCCCTTTTTTGCACCTTACAACACCCCTCACGACACCGTACCCTTCGACCGTATCAGGCTGGAAGATTACGAAGAGGCCTTCATGGAAGGTATACGCCGTGACGATGAGGCCACCGACAAGATCGTCAACGATCCCGAAGAACCTACCTTCGAGAACACCCTGGCACGCGTGGATACCGAGAAAGGCGAGCACTACTACGACTTGCTCAGCAGGGTTTCCAATGTTTTCTCATGCATGATGAGCGCAGAGACCTGCGACGAGATGGAAGCCTTGGCACAGAAGATGAGCCCCATCCTTACCAAGCATGCCAACGATATCACCCTGAACAAGAAACTCTTCGAACGCATCAAGTTCGTACACGACCATCCCAACCGCGAGTTGAATGCCGAGGAACAGATGTTGCTCGATACAAGCTATGATGGTTTTGTACGCAGCGGTGCCCTGCTCGATGAGGAAGGCAAGGAGAAGTTGCGCCAGCTCACCGAGGAGGCAAGCATGCTCACCCTGCAGTTCTCGCAGAACCTGCTCAAGGAAAACAAAGCCTTCCAGCTGCATATCACCGACAAGGCTCAACTCGACGGACTGCCCGAGACAGCCATTGCTGCAGCCGAGCAGAATGCCAAGGAGCAGGAGAAGGAAGGATGGATCTTCACCCTCGACTTCCCTGTCTTCTCTCCCTTCATGACTTACTCTACACAGCGAGAGCTCCGCAAGCAGATGTACATGGCCCGCAATACCGAGTGCATTCACGACAACGACGCCAACAACCTCGAGATATGCAAGCGACTCATCAACCTGAGACGCGAGCTGGCACAGCTGCTGGGCTTCGACACCTATGCCGACTACGTGCTCAAGCACCGCATGGCAAGCAATATCGACAATGTGTACAAACTGCTGAACGACCTGATAGATGCCTACAAGCCTACCGCCGAGAAGGAGGTTGCCGAGATAACAGCTTTGGCAAAACGCATTGAGGGAGACGACTTCGTGATGGAGCCCTGGGACATGAGCTTCTACTCGCACAAGCTGCAGATGGAGAAATACAACCTCGACGCCGAGATGCTGCGCCCCTACCTGCAGCTCGACAAAGTGATCGACGGCGTGTTCGGTCTGGCAGGAAAACTCTACGGAATCACCTTCAAGGAGAACAAGGAGATACCCGTATACCATCCCGACGTGAAAGCATACGAGGTATTCGACAAGGACGGCAGCTATCTGGCTGTGTTCTATGCCGATTTCTTCCCACGCAAGGGCAAACAGGGAGGTGCATGGATGACAGAATTCCAGGGACAGTGGATAGACCATAAAGGACAGAACATACGTCCACATGTCAGCGTGGTGATGAACTTCACCAAACCTACAGCCGAGAAGCCTGCCCTGCTGACCCTTGGCGAGGTGGAGACCTTCCTGCATGAGTTCGGACACAGCCTGCACGGTATGTTTGCCAACACAAGATTCGAAAGTCTGTCGGGAACCAATGTATGGTGGGACTTTGTGGAGCTGCCGTCACAGTTCATGGAGAACTATGCGGTGGAGAAAGACTTCCTCCGCACCTTTGCCTTCCACTATCAGACAGGCGAGCCTCTGCCCGACGACCTGATAGAGCGCATCGTGAAGAGCCGCAACTTCATGGCTGCCTACGGATGTCTGCGACAGGTAAGCTTCGGACTGCTCGACATGGCTTACTACACCAAGAAGGAAGCTTTCGACGACGACATCATCCCATTCGAGAAGAAAGCCTGGGCAAAGGCCATGGTCACACCACAGTTGCCCAATACCTGTATGACCGTACAGTTCTCGCACATCATGGCAGGAGGCTATGCTGCCGGTTACTACAGCTACAAATGGGCAGAGGTGCTCGACGCCGATGCCTTCAGCGTGTTCAAGAAGAACGGTATCTTCGACCAGCAGACAGCACAGAGCTTCAGAGACAACATCCTCTCAAAGGGTGGTACCGAGCATCCGATGACACTCTACAAGCGATTCCGCGGACAAGAGCCTACCATCGATGCCCTGCTGGAGCGCAACGAGATAAAGAAAAATATAGAATCATAACAACAGAAACATGGAAGAGCAACTTTCCAAACAAGAGAAACTCGACCTGCGCTACTTGCGCATGGCACGCATCTGGGCAGAAAACAGTTACTGCAAACGCCGACAGGTGGGTGCACTCGTAGTCAAGGACAAGATGATTATCAGCGATGGCTACAACGGCACACCCAGTGGGTTTGAGAACGTATGCGAGGAAGACGGCGTGACCAAACCCTATGTGCTGCATGCCGAGGCCAATGCCATCACCAAGCTGGCACGAAGCAGCAACAACAGCGACGGAAGTACACTCTATGTCACGGCTTCGCCATGTATCGAGTGTGCCAAACTCATCATCCAGGCGGGCATCAAGCGCGTGGTATATGCCGAGAAATACCGACTCAATGACGGCATAGAACTCATGGAGCGAGCTGGCATCAAGGTAGTATATCTCAACCCCGACGACGCTTCGCAGGAAGAAGCCGAACCAAGAACATAAGACAATAAATATATGAATATCAATAAGAAAAAGACCAACCGTTTCATGCCCATCATCATGGCTGTATGCGTGGTGATAGGTATCATGATCGGCTCGTTCTTCTCGAACCATTTCTCAGGAAACAGGCTCAATATCATCAACAGCGGTAGCAACAGGCTCAACAACCTGCTGCACATCATCGACGACCAGTATGTGGATGCGGTGAATATCGACTCTTTGGTAGACAAGGCGATACCGCTCATCCTCTCTGAGCTGGACCCACACTCCGTTTACATCAGTGCCAAGGATGTGGCTGCTGCCACCGACGACCTGAAAGGATCATTCTGCGGTGTGGGCATCGAATTTGTGATCAGAGATGACACCATACACGTGCAGAATGTGATACAGAACGGACCTGCCGAGAAGGCCGGCCTGTTGGCTGGCGACAAGATTGTTGCGGTAGACGGCAAGCCTTTCGTAGGCAAGATCGTCACCAACCAGGAAGCCATGCACAGACTCAAGGGACAGAAAGACACCAAGGTAAAGATTGGTGTGGTGCGCTACGGCAGCAAGAAGGTACAGACCTTCACCGTGACCCGAGGCGAGATACCTACCAAGAGCATTACGGCAACCTATATGCTCGACGACAAGACCGGATACATACGCATCAAGAACTTCGGCGAGAATACCTATCCAGAGATGCTCATCGCCCTGGCAAAGCTCTCGCAAGAGGGATTCAAGAACCTGTGTATCGACCTTCGCGACAACAGTGGCGGATACCTGACAGCAGCCATCAACATGGCCAACGAGTTCCTGCCCGACAAGAAACTCATCGTCTACACACAGGGACGCAAGTCGCCACGACAGGACTTCCGAAGCGATGGCAAGGGATCCTATCAGCACGTACCGCTCGTCGTACTTATCAACGAAGGCTCAGCATCGGCTGCCGAAATCTTTGCAGGAGCCATGCAGGACAATGACCGTGCCACCATCATTGGCCGACGTTCTTTCGGAAAGGGACTGGTACAGCAACAGATAGAATTCCCCGACCACAGCATGATAAGACTCACCATTGCACGCTACTACACCCCATCGGGTCGATGCATACAGAAACCTTACACCCTGGGTGACGACAAGGACTATGAGCAAGACCTGCTCAACCGCTATGAGCATGGCGAGTTCTTCTCGCAAGACAGCATCAAGCATACGGGTCCGGCCTATCACACGGGATTGGGACGTACCGTATATGGCGGAGGCGGCATCACTCCCGACATCTTCGTACCCGAGGATACTTTGGGAATGACATCCTACTTCAAGCAGGCAAGCATGAGCGGACTCATCCTGCAGTTCGCCTTCTCCTATACCGACGACAACCGTCCTAAGCTGAACAACTTCAAGGAGATGATGGAGTTGGCCGACTATTTGGACAAGCAGAACATGGTAGACAAGTTTGCCACCTATGCCGACAAGCACGGTCTGCAGCGCCGCAACCTGCTCATCCGCAAGTCGCACAAACTGTTGGAACGCTACATCAACAGCCGCGTGATCTACAACATGCTCAACGACCAGGCTTGGAATCAATACATCAACCAGGACGATCCTGTCATCAACAAGACGATGGAGGTGTTTGAAAAAAACGAGGCTTTCCCCAAGAAGCCCGTTCCTGCCACCAAGCCAGTTTACAAAAAGAAGCAGAAGGTAGCTATGGCAAATGTGCCCTACAATTACCGTTCGTTGCACAGAAGCCCATCCCGCTTGGCATAAGAAGGCAGAAAAATGGATAAGAAAGAACTCAGAAATATCATCAGAGAGAGAAAGCGACAGTTCTCCGGGCAACAGCTCGAAGAACTGTCGCTTCTTGTTTTAGACCGGCTGCGCAGAAACATCCGACTGCAGCAAGCCAGCAGCATACTACTATACTACTCGCTTCCCGACGAGGTGAATACCCATCAGTTTATCGACGAACTGGTCAATCAGGGCAAACAGGTATTCCTGCCCGTTGTCGTAGACGGAGAAAACATGGAGATAAGAGAATATACAGGCTCGAAAGACTTAAGACAAGGTAGTTTCCACATCATGGAACCTGTAGGCAGACTGCTGCCTGTAGATGAATACGGGAAAATAGAAACAGGCATCATCCCAGGCATGAGTTTCGACAAGTCGGGGCATCGCTTGGGCAGAGGCAAAGGCTACTACGACCGTATGCTCTGCAAGATGCCCCATCTATATAAAATAGGTATATGCTTCGACTTTCAGAAGACGGAGACCGTGCCCACCGAAGCCACCGATATCAAGATGGATGCTATCGTATAGAACTTGATATCAGAAATGACAAAAGCCTTCGCTGCCTCGTTAAGCCGCTTGACCAACAGGCTGCGACTCAGCGAGAGGTCGGCACGCAAGGCTGGACTGAGTATCTTGACAAAGAGAGTCTGGTTCTTGATAAACTTGTCGCCAGTGTACTTGGCTACAGGCTCACCCACCACCTGATCCCAGGAAGCAAGAAGACGCTTCTGCTGCAGCGGGGTCTCCAGTCCCTCGCACCTCAATATCTCGGGCAGCAATTCTGATAAGGAACGTACTTTTCGTCTGAACATATTTCTTTGCTTTGCAGGTTTTTCTACTATTCTTCGTGAAGCAAGTCTATGTTTCCACCTTCTACATGGAATATCTTGTAATTGCCGTCACTCTCGTGCAGGATGCGGTCGAGATGGTCGCGGTTGGTATCGGTGATGAATATCTGTCCAAAATTGGCTCCCGATACCAAGTCGACAATCGCCTCTACCCTTTGGGCATCCAACTTGTCGAAGATATCGTCGAGCAGCAAGAGGGGCGTAGTACTCGATACCGTGCGCCGCAGGAAATCAAACTGGGCTAACTTGAGAGCCAAGACAAAGGTCTTGTTCTGTCCCTGACTTCCCTCTCGCTTCATCTGGAAATCACCTATCAGCATCTCCAGGTCGTCACGATGCACACCATGAAGCGAATAGCCTACAGCCCTATCCTTGAAACGGTCGCGCTGTATGACATCAAGGAGCGGACCACGCTGACAATGAGACACATAACGCAGGCTCACCACCTCGCGGTCGCCAGAGATATGACGATAGATCTGCTGAAACAGAGGAATCAGTTCCTTGACGAAAGCCTCACGCTTCTGAAAGAGCAGCTCACCATTGCGAGCCATCTCCTGTTCCCATATCTCCATCAGCGTCACATCAGGTTCCTCCTCCATCTTGAGCAGAGCATTACGCTGCTGCAAAGCCTTGTTGTAGTTGGCCAATGCCTCAATATAGGAAGGGTCGTACTGCGAGATGACCACATCCATCAGGCGGCGTCGCTCCTCGCTTCCACCCTCAATGAGTACCGTATCAGAAGGAGAGACAAAGATGAGCGGTATCAATCCGATATGTTGTGACAGTCGTTTGTACTCCTTCTTGTTGCGCTTGAAGTGCTTCTTCGTTCCACGCTTCATACCGCAGAAGATATTCTCGACATTCTCTCGCTCATCAAGATAGTTGCCCTCTATCACCATGAAGTTCTCATCGTGCGCAATGACCTGCGAGTCGACAGGATTGTAGGCACTGCGACAAAAAGAAAGATAGTAAATGGCATCCAGGAAATTGGTCTTGCCCACACCGTTATGACCGATGAGACAATTGATCTTGGGCGACAATTCCAAATTGGCAGCCTTGATGTTCTTGTAATTAATTATCGAGATATTCTTTAAAATCATACGTATTATGCCACTATTGAACTGCAAAGTTAGCAGAAAAAGCGTAAAAAACGAAAAAAGTAGGCTATAAATTTCAATATGTGGATAAAATTACGTATTTTTGCAACCTAAAGTGTAGTGGCCATTGAGCAAGGCACACTAAGAACAAGAAGGAAAAAATAATAAAAAAACAAAAATAAAAATGGCAAACAAAACAGAACAGGTTCTCGAAGCAACAGAGAACATCAACAACCGCGAGGCTTTCTTCATAAAATACAAGAAAGCCATCCTTATCGCAGTGGCAGCAATCATTGTTGTTATTGCAGGTGTATTCCTCTACATTTCACAGATTTCTGGTCCTCGTGAGGAAAAGGCAAGCACAGCGCTCAGCAAGGGTCAGACCTACTTCAACAACGAGATGTTCGAGCAGGCAGTCAATGGCGACGGTGCCGGCTTCGTAGGTTTCGCTAAGTTGGCCGACGAGTATAGCGGTACAAAGGCTGGTAACCTGGCCAACCTCTATGCCGGTCTTTGCTACGCCAACCTCGGCAAATGGGCAGAAGCTCAGAAGAGCCTCGACGCTTTCTCAACAGAAGACGACCAGATGATCAGCCCAGCTTCTCAGGCTGCTCTCGGCGACGCATACGCTCACCTCAACCAGCTCGACAAGGCTGTTGACGCTTTCAAGAAGGCTGCCGACATGGCAGACAGCAAGGCTGAGGACGATGCCAACAACAGCCTCTCTCCTATCTTCCTTATCAAGGCCGGCGAGGTATTGGAAAGCCAGAGCAAGAAGGACGAGGCCCTGAAGATCTATCAGGACATCAAGAAAAAGTATGTGAACTCTATGCTCGTTCAGAGTGCAGAGATCGACAAGTACATCGAAAGAGCTTCTAACTAATTATGGCTACAGCACTTCATAATTTGTCAGAATACGACTTCACCAAGGTACCCGATGCCAGCAATATGTGCTTTGGCATCGTGGTAGCTGAGTGGAACCCTGAGATAACAGGCGCTTTACTGAAAGGTGCCGTCGACACCCTGAAAAAGCATGGCACCCTGCCTGAGAACATTCACGTGAAAACCGTACCTGGAAGCTTTGAGCTGATATACGGAGCACGACAGATGGTTCTTAACCAGGGCTACGATGCTGTCATCGTGTTGGGAAGCGTCATCCGTGGCGAGACTCCTCACTTCGACTACATCTGTCAGGGCGTTACCTATGGCATTGCCCGCCTCAATGCCTCACAGGAAATTCCAGTCATCTATGGTCTGCTGACCACCAACGACCTGCAACAGGCCAAGGACAGAAGTGGTGGCAAGCTGGGCAACAAGGGCGACGAGTGCGCCATTGACGCCATCAAGATGGCTAAGTTCTAAAAAGCAAACATAACCATAGAACAAGGATGAAACTTTATCAACTCTTACAGTCGTTCGACTTTGAGGAACTCTTTCCTACTGTCAGCACGATGTTCCCTAACGCCAATCTGCATCGCGACGTCTTTCAGAAAGCATTCGACATGCTGTGCAGCATCCAGCCTGTGATGAGCAAGAAGACCATTCGCTACGAACTGATGGAGGATCCTAACTCAAGCAACAGTATGATTGTGGGAGCCGACGACAGTTGTTTCAACACCACTTGGGATGCTTGCTTGGGCAAGGAAGTAAGAAAAGGAAAGGGTGCTGACCTGAACGATGAGGAATTGGCAGCCAACTGTCTGCTCAACGTCCTCTTCATCGGTAAACACCCACAATGCTTTGAAAAAGACTTCAAAAAACTATTGAAGTAAGTGATGCTTTATAAATAGTCACTAAATTTTATACATCATACCCCATCATCAGCCTCGTCCTCAACAGACGAGGCTTTTTCGTATTCATCACCTGCTGTGTCCAACTGACTGTCCTTGGCTATACTGACAGCGCCCATCCGGTTGACAGTGATTACAAGAGGTACATACTCATCACTGGTAACATCGGGTGACCCCACACTGCCTGCAAAATGCAGCACGTCGCCCTTCACCTCAACAAAAACAATACCCAACAAGGCACCCGTCTTCTTGGTTTCGGCATCAAGATAACCCGTAAAATCGCTTTTCTGGAAAGTGCGGCTGAAGAACTCTGTTCCGTCCTCCCGCAGCACCTTGATCGTAATCTTGTTGTCGTAGTACTTGGTATGATCCTCACTCTCCACCAAAGGCAGACTGTGATCAGACTCTCGTTTCATCACTACACGATAAGTCTTGCCGAGCCAGGTGATGTCGCGCGACTGCTCATAACTGCTCAATTCCTGCGTCTTCTTAGGTTTTGGAGCAGCAGGCTTAGGGGCTATGATGACATTGCTCTTTTTCTTCTCGCCGCATGACGAGAAACAGGCGGCACCCAGAACCGCTATCACGAGCATGGAAATTGTTTTCTTCATTGTACTTTTGTTTTGATATTCTATTGAGTAAAGGCCTAAATCTGCATCATTAATAAATCTAATCCACAGAATGAAGACCTAATTATCTGCAAAGTTAAGAAAAAAATATAAGAACACAAAAAAAAGCATCCCCTTTTCACAAAGAGAATGCTCTTACTACCTAAATACTAACTAATAAATCCTATTGAACTTTTCTCACACGATATAATAAAAGTTCAGTTTATGAATTCTAATCAATAATAAGACCCTACAAAACACAAAAAGTTTAATCGAAGATGAGAAAAAAGTACCTTTTTAACTGCCTTTAACAAAAAGGATGGTCCATGTATGTAACTACCCAGCATCCCTGTAATCCAAAACAATTACTTTAATACCACACAAATTGTTTTCAGTTCATTATGAATTTGTTCTGACACTTGCGAAAAATCTATGTTCTATACTTTAGAACATAAGTTCGATACTTTAGAACATAAGTTCGATACTTTAGAACAGGGCGGACGCATCAAAATGCGTTCGCCTCCAAAAGTTTTGACAGGTAGTTTTCATCCCAGCCAGCTTTCATCCTTTTTAAGTTGATACTTCCCTTGACCGTTTTATCCT
>OIXW01000396.1_pt1 | contig 12929 bp, 10 predicted proteins | sample 1587951 | NCBI WGS metagenome assembly OIXW01 (sample SAMN03283239) | human gut metagenome | biome: human-associated habitat; material: feces | host: Homo sapiens | place: Peru | collected 2012
GAAAGGTGGTGCAACTGAAGAAAGGCGTGACCATCGATAGAGACAAGACGAGCATCAACCTGAATGAGAATATGGACAGTCTTGTACCAGCCAGTAAAATCTCGGACATGCCGACTGGATGGATCTGCGGACAGACGGCAAGGGACTTTGTGGCAACCAAGACAGGTATGAATGGCAGTATGAACATACAGGAGAGCGACGAGTTCAAGACCAGTAAGTTCTATTGCAAGACCGACTTCGATATGGCAGACATCAAGAAAGAAGAAAGCGAGTATATGCCACTACCCAAGTTCTACACCTTCAAGAGCCGTGATGAGCGTGAGCGCATCCTCTATAAGAATTTCGTGCAAGTTGGCGAGGACGTGAAAGCCATGATATCGGAGATATTCAACAAGAAGAATGCCAAGTGACAAGCCAATGACACTCCAAATGCAAAACAAAAACAACATCCATGACGAAAAAGATAAGAACATATATTATCCTAATGCTCTTGTTTCTGTGCCAAAGCATCGTGGCACAGAACAAAACACCTACAAACGATAGCCCAAGCCAAAGCGACTTGGGCATCTTCGCTTTACCACCCTTTGAACGAGCCGTGCGGTGCATCAAGTATTATGAGGGGTGGCACGACATCAAGCGCAACTATCCCTATATCGGATGGGGACATCGGATATTGCCGTACGAGAAGTTCAAGAAGAACCTCACTTATCAGCAAGCCGATTCCTTGTTGCGCTCAGACCTCACCAAGTTATGCGCCATGTTCCGCAAGTATGGTAAGGACTCATTGCTTCTTGCCGTACTTGCCTACAATGTCGGACCCTATAAGATTTTAGGGAACAGACGATTTCCGAAGAGCCGTCTCTTACACATGATAGAGCAAGGGAGAAGAGACATCAGACAAGAATATCTGGACTTTTGCAGATACCAAAGGCGCAAGATGGCCTCTATACGCAGGAGAAGGCAAACAGAACTGCTATTATTATATCAGACACATATTGCAAGAAAGTGACATTTCTGGTAATAATTCATGTTTTTTATATTGAAACATAAATAACCATCATTTGTTGGTCGAAAAATTGCAAAATCTTTCCCAAAGGAAAAAGGCTCTTCTTAAATTCTAGTACATTGAAGTATATTAATCTGAGGAGATATTTATCACTATACGTAAAACAGAGTTCTGGAGCCTATCAAATGGTGCTTATTATTGATAAGGGAAAGACTTTGTTCTAAAATTTGAGAATATCCAACTGATAACTAAGAAAGAATAAACGCAATTCACTATAAAAACTTATACCAATGTCACCAAGCACTTTATAGAGTTCCGCAATCAACAATCAAAAAGACCTCGATTTCTCCAAATGATAACTGGCATGATGGAAATATAGGTGTTTTGTACCTAACACCTATATTCCATCCGCACACTCTACTACAGGGCAGCAGAAATAGCAAGTTCAGATTTTACAAAATTATACACCATGTTGCATGTCTGGCAAGGCCTCTTTGCTCATTGATACGTTCGTACATAATGTCGATCACATAAAAGTTTTTAAGGAATAATAGAATACTTTGCCATACTGATTGGATTAGTATATACTCAAATATTTCTAATGAGAGATGTCCATGGATGTTACATTAGTTTTTGACCTTGCAAATGTAAAAATACTATAAACAAATAAAATATATCTAATTTTATAACGACCGTTATAATTTAATTGCTATCTTTGCACAAAAAATGAATATTTCATGATAGAACTAATATCAGGATATTCTTTTAAAATATTAAAATTCTTTACAAAATGAAAGAGCCTTTAGAATATTACAAGAGCAAACTTTGCAGGAATAAAGTATATATAAAGCGAACAGAACAAAGAAGTTCTATGTTCTTTTGTGGCAAATTAATTTTCTTTGCCATAGCTATATTGTGCCTATGCATTTGGTGGTTTGAAACGAAGTCGGTAATAATGATTGGCAGTACTTTCTGCTTCTTACTGATATACTTCTTTATGGTGTATCTAGATAACAACGAAATTAACAAAAAAGAAAAACTCGTTCGCATTAATAAGGTTATAGAGAGGGAAGTATGTAATCTTAGAGGTCAATATACTGGACATGACGGCAAAGAGTACATGTCAAGTACACATCCTTTTACATATGACATTGACATATTTGGCAAGAACTCATTGTATCAAAGTATTAATAGAACTGTAACTTGTGATGGAGCAAACAAACTATCAGAAGTTCTATCGCATACAGGTTTAGGAAAAGAAACAATTTTAATGCGACAGGCCGCTGTTCGTGAATTAGAAGCACTATCTGATTATCGGATAGAGCATATTTCGTGTTCACATATATCGACACCTTTTAGAGAACTCTTGACAAAGACAATGCCATCGTCTCTCAATGTTTTGCCTCTAAAAATACTATTGGCTTTTTCATGGTCAGTTTCGGTTGTAAACATTATTTTCCTTTTAATTTGTTGCTTAGCAAGCCTATCCATTACCATACCAGTATTAGTTATGGCTGGAATTATTTTCTTTAATGGCTCAATAAGTCTCTTTTATTTTCATAAAGGAAATCGTGTCATCCAAAAATTGAAATTTTTAATATCTCTTTGTGAAAGTTATTCGCCAATTATCTCATTGAATAGAAAAGAAATATTTAAAAGTCAGATTCTATGTGATATACAAGAAAAAAATATATTTCATTCAAGACATATCCGAAAAGCAATAAATATGAATGAACTGCTGAACTTTAGAAATAATTTCATATTATGGTTTTTGTCAAACACTACAGTCATGATAGATTTATTAGTATTGAACAAATTTGTAAAATGGGAAAGGTCTGCAATTACTGATTTACAAATCTTATTAGAAAACATAGGGCAATTAGATGCCTTTATTAGTTTAGCAACATTCAATTTCAATCATCCTAGAGCAACTGTTCCTTCTATTATGAAAAGCGGTTTAAAAGGAGTAGACGTATATCATCCTTTAATGAAATCCAACAATGCTATAGGAAATGATTATACCCAAGAAGAGTCTGTCATATCTATAATTACAGGAGCCAACATGTCAGGGAAAAGTACGTTTCTTAGAGCACTTGCTTTAAATATTGTATTGGGAAATGCAGGATGCAAAGTTTGTGCAGATTCGTTTGGTTTTAATCCAAACTTGAAATTATTTACAAGTATGAGAACGCAAGATGACATTTCAAATGGCAAGTCATATTTTAATGCTGAAATAGATAGACTAAGTAACGCGATAGACTATTGTGTGCAGAATCCTCATACTTTGTTGATTTTGGATGAAGTTCTAAAAGGAACGAACTCGGAAGACAAATTGAAAGGTTCTATAGAATTATTAGAATATTTTTCTGGTCAGCAAATAATGGCAATTATTGCCACACACGACTCAGGTGTTACAAAATTAGAAAACATTTATGGTGTAGATAAATATGTCAATTTTTGTTTTGAAATCGAACTGACCACTCCTATTCATTATACATATAAAATGAATCGAGGAATATGTAGGAACAAAAATGCATCGTATATTTTAAATAAGATGTTAAACTCTAAAATTAAAAGAAAATGAAAACAATAGTATTAAACACTTTTTCTTCTTTCGCAACCTTTCCTATGTTTAACCCTGCCTATATTAAAGGGTTACTATGTCGTGAAGGTATTGATAATATTCACATTGATGTAAACCAAATAACATGGAACTCTTTGTTAGAAGAGGAATTTCTAGCCAAGCTATCTTTTAACGAGGCAGTATTGGATCCTTCATTTCCTTATACTATTATCTCATCAAATAAGGAATTTGAACTAACCAAAGCAAAAGTCTTACATAGAATATCAAAGGCTAAGTTTCTGTTGCGTTCATCCTCTTCTATTATATTTCGAAATCTCCTATGGGCTCAGCGTGTTATTTTTAGAGCGTTGAATCTAATATATTGCCACTATGGAACATTCTTTATGACAAACATTCCTTATTGGGCTAAAGTTGGGTTTGATTTTAATGATATTAGTCAGATTTACGATATAGCTACAGATAAGACCAGTAATCCTCTTATTTGTATATTTGAAGAAAAAGTGTTACCTGCCATAATAAAAGAATCGCCCAAAATCATACTAGTTGACATTATGTTTCCATGGGATATAATCCCTGCTTTGACTTTGAATATATTATTAAAAAAATATTTACCATATTGTCATATTAATTATGCAGGATTAGGATTTGACGAGTTTAGTTTTTCCAGAATACAGCACAAGATGAATAACCATAATTTCTTCTTTGGCTTTGATAGCATTTTTATGTACAGAAACGACAATGGCTTGGTACAACTTGTAAAGAATATAACCAATGGACAAAAAGTTGGGGAAATCGACAATTTATACTCTCCTAATTCTTTCGGACACATAAAGCAGGATAAGCTGTTTGATGAAACGGTTATTCCAAATTATGACGATATAGAGTGGAGTAAATACTTCTTTCCAGAAAGAATAGTTATTGATAGATTGTCATATAGATGTTTTTGGGCAAAATGCAATTTTTGTTCTATAAATTCAAATAAAAGAATAAAGCAAATGTCAAGCGTCAAACAACAAATATCTAAAGTTAAGACTCTTCACGAAAAATATGAAGTGTCTAATTTTTGGTTCTTGGATGAAGCATGTCCTATGAAATTAGCTTTAGGCTTTGCAGAAGGAATAAAGCATGAGAATATTGCATGGTCTTTAAGAACCAGATTGGACGACAAACTTACGTTTGAAGCTTTGACCAAACTTAAGGAAGCTGGATTAAAAGAATTATGGATTGGATTAGAACACGTAAATCCCCAAATACTTTCATTAATGAATAAGTCAGATTTTAATTTTGAGTATAAAACTATCGCCAAAAAGGTTTTCGACGATGCTACAGCAAATAACATAGGCTTACATTTTTGTCATATTTTAGGATTCCCGTCAGAAACAGATGAACAAAGACAAGAAGTTGCAGACTTCTACAAAATGACAAAGGACAGCATATGTAAGAAGCCATTTTTTACAACATTCAACATTTTCGGATTAATGTTAGGGAGTCCAATGTTTGAAAGTCGAGAGAAATTTGGAATAATAGAAGCTCTTGATGAAGAATCAAAATTTAATATGATAAAAGTACCCTATAAAACAATTTACAATGATGATACAGGAAATATACAAGTGATTCAACGTCTTTCTGAATGGATTTTCAGATATACTGATATTCTTGTGTGTAAAAAAGAGTTGATACCATTATGGATGTCGATATCTGACACACCATTTGAATTCTTATTAAAAAAATATTATACATATAACCCTTTCTCAAATTATGAATTGGATTGAATATCACAGCATCAAAGAACTCCCCGAAACTATTTGGGCTAAAATTGCAGGAGACAACCCTTGTCTCTCTGCAGATTTTATGGAAATAGTTGAAAATCTACACCCAAAAGATTCATATAATTATGCTGTTTTATACGACAACAAAGAAGTGGTGGGAGTTATTTTTTACTCTATTTTCAATGCGCTTTCATCTACATTAATGAAACTTTCTATAGGCCGCGTTCTTATGACAGGGACATTTGAAACCTATGGAAAGCATTGGTGGTATAATACTTCATATATATCCGAATGTGATTTTTTTGAAATGTTTTGGCAGTTGATTCGCAAACAAAATGTTTTAGCATTTGTCATAAGAGATTTCGTATGTAATGAGTGCCAAATAAATAAGTTTTTTGGGCTTCATTCTTTTGAACACATAATTCCATATTCCGTATCATGGATAAAACTTAATGATTCATGTATGAATTTGGATGATTTCCTTTGCGAGATGTCAAAGAAACATAGAAATATGTATAAAAAGATCATAAAATCTCGCAATGATCAAAACATTTCTTTTAGAAAAGAATATGACATTAGAAAAAATTTGCATAAATTATATCCATTGTATATCAATGTCAATAAACGAGCTAAAGAATTCAAAAGTCCGCCTATTCCTTCAAGTTTTTTTACTGGATTGGAGCGCAAATTTGGACATAATTGTTTCTGCATAATAATGTCTGTTGGAAATAAGGATATAGGCTTTGTTCTTATTATACAAGGTACAGATATTATAATTCCATTTTTGATGGGAATTGATTATAAATATAGAGAACTTCATGTATGGCATAATCTAACTATAGAATGTGTAAGATATGCAATTGAGACAAGAGTAACAAATATTGATCTTGGCTTAACAAATTTTGAGCTAAAAAAAAGACTCGGAGCAAAAAAAATAAATATAAATATGTTTGCACGATTCAAAAATAATGTAGTGAATAAGTTTTGTAAGTCATTTTTATCAAAATTATTATGAAAATAATATACGGTTGTTATCCATCTATTTTTTCATTGAAAATAGCAAATGGGTTGGTAAAACGAGGCATTCCAATCACACATATGATGTTATCAACTAAAGTTATATGTATAGAGGGACATTCTATACATGGATTGTCTGGACTCGGTTTCCTTTTTAGGCGTTTTGGTTTAAGATACACAATTTTTCAAATATTCTGTAGTGTAGTATTACCCATTGTATATTCCGTTAAAGCTTTTATACATGGTGAACGTTTATACTCGTTTAAGCAACTATGTCTGAAAAATAATATACAGATGATAAAAAGTAGTAACTTTAATGAAGACATCAAACTTATAGAAAAACCAGATATCTTTATTTCTATGTGTTTAGATCAAAAGTTAAACAATTCTTTTTTCAAAAAAATAGGAACATTATGCGTCAATGTACACCCATCGGACATACCTAATTTTGGTGGAGTTGAGCCAATAATTCAATTAAAGTTATCTTCTGAAGAACAGATGGGAATAACGATACATAATATGACAGAACAGTTGGATAATGGAGAAGCCATTATGAGAAGATATGTGTCAGCAAAAAATAAAAGTTATCTTAATTTAATGCAAGATTTTATAGATAATGGTATCTCTATGTTAGGTATTCTACACAATAACAAATGGATAAAAACAAAGTGTTCTCCCATTGAGCAAAAGTACCCATACCGTTCTTGGCCCACACATGAAGAATTGGTGCTTTTTTCAAAGCAAAACAAATATATTAAGTTAACAGATTTGTTTTAGTGACTGATAGTAAAACAAAAATAACTTGGTACAAATATTTGATAAGTTTGGTTCTAATGACCTTGTTCCCCTTAGGTACGACGACTTCACAAAAAATATAAAAAATGTACCAAGTTATTTTTATTACTTTGCTGGACTTATAACCCAAACATATCTTTTAGGTTCTATTTCAATAAAAATCATAATTTTATAAGTTCATATAGATAATCGAAATCCTTCTTCATTTCTCTTAAATCAATACCGCTTAATGAGAACACACCAATAAAAGAGTTCCCTAAGTATATCTTCTCAAAAAGGTGTGCAAGTACAGACGCATTAGCACTTGTACTTATTTCTTTTATTTCTATGGCATGCCGTATCACTTCACACCATATATTATTTTCTATGTCATACCATTTTAAAGCTTCGTCCTTAAAAGATGGGATATTTGACAGTGCGGACATTTCTATATTGCACATAGCTTTATTGATGTTAATAATCCCCATATCATTTAAACTCTGCCGATCTCGCTCTATCATTTCTATAAAATAATTGTAAAAAGAAAGTAAGGATTGTCTATAAGCTGTAGGAACACTTTTCACTGATGATTTATTAAAAATCATAGTCTTTAGCATTTCCAGAAAGAGACCTTCCTTATTTTTAAAATAATAAACCATTGACCCCCTGCTTATATGCGAGGCTTTTTCCAACTCCGAAAATGAAACTTTTTCATATGATTTTTCAGAAAACAATTTAAAAGCATCATTCAATAATTTACTACGTGTAGCTATTCCTTTTTCCATAAAATATTACAATCATTATATATTATGCAAAAGTACAACATTATTTTGAATGGATGTTATTTTTTAGATAACATTGCAAAAATCTCATATTTTTTAACTTCTATTATATATCAATTGCCAGACTTATTTTGTTATACAACTCATATAAATTCATAATTCAAGTAAGTTGATTACTCGAAGAAATTTGTAATTAATCGAATAGCATGTTCTATAATCAAATGTGGGCATTAGCATAAAGATACAAAACTATAATCCGAATTATATATAATAAAGTTAAATAACTTTATAAGATTTTAAATTAGGGGGGGGCAAATTTGCTTCATTAAAATTTTTATCATACCTTTGCAATTATAACGGTCATTATAATTTTAATTGCATATGAAATACGTAGTAAATTTAACTGGAAACAGAAATAGTATGGACGGTTCTATACTTGGTAAAGTTGAAGATTTCAAAGTAGAAATGAATCAACATGAGAAAGAGGAGTTGAATAATTACAAGAAACATCCTCACATGAGTGCGTGTGATAGAAAATCCATTGTTCACAATCGTTTTAACAACAGAGATGTAGAACTCATTATGTTTGGAACGAATAGTTATTTGGGAGCGACAATCTTTCCTGAAGCCATCGAAAAAGCCATTGAGGTTACCAAAGAATTCGGAATTGGCTCTGGTGGCGTTCCATTGCTGACAGGAACTTCTATTTATCAAAATGAATTGGAAAATATTATTTCCAAGAAAACTGGTTTTGATGATACAATTTTGTTTTCATCTGGATATACAGCAAATTTAGGAGTCATATCAGGACTAATGCGCCCAAATCATTTGATCATACACGACAAATTAACGCATGCAAGTTTATTAGATGCAACTGTCTTATCTGGTGCCAAGATGGCACGCTTTCGCCACGGGGACATGAAGGGATTAGAAAGACTATTGGCAGCTAATGTTGATAAATACCCCAATGGTATTTTAGTTGTAACTGATGGAGTTTTTAGTATGGATGGCGACATAGCTAATCTTCCAGAGATTATTTCCATTATAAGAAAGTATAATGCATTGTTATTGATTGACGATGCGCATGCCATAGGTGTGATAGGTAAGAATGGTGCAGGAACATTATCTCATTACAACATAAAAGAACGTGAGAATATTATAGTAACAGGAACTCTAAGTAAGGCTATAGGAACTGTAGGAGGATATATTACTGCTTCGCAGGATATTATAGATTATTTACGCATATATGCACGTAGCAATATGTTTTCAACATCGTTGCCACCTTCTGTATGTGCAGGTGCCATAGAAGTTTTTAAAAAGATGGATAGTTCAAACGTCGTGGCGAAACTGAAAGAAAATACTATCTATATGAAACGGGCATTTACAGAAGCAGGATTTAATATTTTAAATACAGAAACACCTATCATACCCCTTATTGTTGGTGATGACATGGCCCTAACATATATGGTAAAGGACGCTTTTGATAGAGGGTATTTTGTAAATGCCATATTTTCTCCAGCAGTTCCTGCAAATTTATCAAGATTCCGAATTAGCGTCATGGCCAGCCATACAAAGGACGATATGGATGGACTTGTAAAGCTAATGATTTCATTGTTTGAAAAATACAAAATTCCTAGATATGTTCAGTAACATTACAACCAAATGGAGTACTACCGTAGATGATATAAATCCAGAAGACTGGATAAGCATATATGGTACAGATATTATAAAAAGCCAGAATTTTTTCAAAGCAAATGAAAATTCTGGCTTTGAAGGGGTTACATTTTATTATCTTCAAGTGTTTGTGAATGCTAAAATCGCAGCCATTGTTCCTTGCTTCAATTACAATATTGATTTGGTAAATCTAACAACATCCTTATTTGTAAAAAAAAGCATTAGACGTATTCGCAAAATTAAGCCCTCTTTCTGCCAACTGTCTACATTTGTTACAGGATCTTACGCTGCAACATGCGAACATTTCATAGAGTTCAGTACTTCATTAAAAGAAAATGAAATCAGAAATGTTTCGTCTGTAATAAAAAACGAAATAACAAAGAAAAGTCTTGAAACGAAAGCAAAACTGATATTCGTTAAAGATGTGAGAGAGCATGACTTACAACATGTCAAAGATGTTCTTTCAACAGATTTTTATTTTTATATTTCATTCCCAACAACAGCTATTCCGATATTGGCCATGCCATATCCTCAGGCTTTGCGTAAAAAGAACAGAAAACGATATAAAAAATTCAAGAAAGACTTTGACGACAACTTCTATTGGACAACGGTAAATGATTTTGGAGGAGAGAATGCTGTAGAATTTTACAATCTCTATAAAGCTGTATTAAACAAAGCAAAAAATAAATTTGAGTTTTTAAATGCTAAATTCTTTGAATTATTGAAAGAACTCATGGGAGAACACGTCTTTTTATTGACAGCAAAAGATAAAACAACACATGAGATTAGGGTTATGGAGTTAGTCTTTGAAGATGAAGAAAAACTTATACCTTTATATTTAGGAATAAAGTATAAAGCAGATGATACAAAAGTATTATATCTTAACACGATATTCCGTACCGTAAAAGAGGCGGAGAGAAAGAATAAAGCGTATGTAGATTTAGGACAAACAAGTTATTATCCGAAAGTAATGTCCGGTGCACTCGTCGAGAACATTTACTATGGATTTTGGGCAAAAGGAAGCCTAATGAGATTCTTGATAAAAAATGTTTTTGGGAAAGTATTTGTACAACCTCAAATTCCAGAACATGTCTATTTGTCTGAGCACACAGATTCCGCTCATAAACTATTGGAGAAATACAATTTTATATTGGAAAATTAAAAGTTGAAAACAATGTTATATATTTGATTTCCCTATAGTTTGTTTTTTATTTTTATAAAAGATCCGTGGTATTTATCTATGCCGCGGATTTTTTATAATGCATATTCCTAACGCTGTAGGATTTTTCATATGGGGTAATGCTTTTTTAAGGTTGTTAGTAAGATTTTCATGCGCAAATTAAACAAGCAAGTGCAAAATTACCAAGTATTTCTGTAAAAGCACTCTCCTATTGTTGAAAAATCTAATTTCTTTCTAAGTCTCTATCATTGATTTTTTCATACGTAAATTGTTATCGTCCAACATTACTGTAGGACATATGTTTTAAACTAATTTTATATTTACGTGAGTTTTTGACACAAGAAAGAATAGTACTTATAAGACCTATAAGTGCAACTGTAAAATACAGCATTTTTATGTAACAGCTAAGATTTAAAAGTTTCATACACGTGTCCATAAGCCACAGTCTTTGCCGCTTAGCTGTTGAGACCAATTTCATTATCGGACTATGGGTGTTCCTGTAAGAATCGGCCTAAGATAGAGTGTTGTCTCAAGATTTAGTTGCCTTCATTTCTTTCTCAAGACTAACTTTGTACCCAAGTCTTTTTAATTCTGCTGTCAGGTAAACTTTTCGCTTCTTCTCAATCTTGGCTTGCATATATTGAGAGCACCCAACTCATGGTATCTTGCCCCTGTTCTGAGAATAAGATACGCAACAGTTAATTGAGAGTGTGCAACAGCAATCAAGGCACGCTTTTTTCCACGTCTGGCACTGATACGATGGTAACGTTCACTGAAGAATGTATTCTTGGTACGGGTCGCAGCCCACGCTGCCTCTGTCAGGACAGCCTTTACTTGTTTGTTACCGTGAGTAATTCTTCCGCTTTTTTTTACCAGCACTCTCATTATTGCCAGGGCAGATACCTGCCCAAGATGCCAAATGCTTCTCGGACGGGAAAGCTGACATGTCAAGACCAATTTCAGAAACAAGGTCTTCGACTATCTTGGTGTTAAAACCAGGTATCTCCTTCAGTAATTCCAGCACATTGTCATACTTAATAAGCATGTCCTTAATACGCTTGGACAATTCATCAACGAGATCTTGCGTTTGAGCAATGCTCTTACGAATCATCTGAAGCATATATACATGGTGCTCCTCGACAAAGCCTGTGCAAGCCTCCAACAATCCTTGCGGACTAGCCGACAGTTTCTTGTGATAAACACTTTCTATGTCAGCCATTGTTAACTTACGACCTTCGCAAAGCATAACTATCAAAGCCGTTGCTGTAACACCTGAGGTATTGGCAACAACACTTGAAAGCTTAATGTTGCAGTCTTCCAAGACGCGCATCATGCGATTCTTTTCTGTCTCCATTGTCTGGATGAGCTTATTACGATAGCGAGTTAAGTCGCGCAACTGACGCTGTTCTTTTGGAGGTATGTAACTTGGTTTTAACAGACCTGCAAGAAGTAACTTGCAAATCCATTCGCTATCCATCTTGTCTGTCTTGTGTCCTGGTACATTCTTGATATGTCGGGTGTTCACTATCCAGACATTTGGAATATCTGCCTCCAAGACACGCATTACTGGTTTCCAATAAACACCGGTACTCTCCATTGCAACATGGGTAATACCATTAGCCAACAGCCATTCTTTCTGTCAAACAACTCGTGAAGGTGTTAAAAGAGCGAGTCTCCTTTTGGATTCCGACACCGTCAATTGTTGCCACCACCACCTTCAAATGGACGTCGATACCGCAGCCTCGCTGGACCAACTGATGGAATGTAACGTTAGTCATAATTGATCAATGTTGGTTATACGCAACAAAGATAGCATACTATTCCCAATTTACATTCGCTTTGACGTGATTTTTTATCTCATGGATATTTCATTAAACTTTATTTTATAGATAGGATTAGATTCATTGGATTAATACTCTTGCCATCTTTTTTGCATGTAAGATGGAGATGGCTGCCAGTACTACGACCAGTATTGCCAGTGACACCAACTATGATACCAGGATAAACATATTCTCCTTTACGAACCATGATAGAGGATAAATGGCAATAGCTGACATGGTAATTGCCATGCCGCAATGTAACATAGTTGCCAGAACGATTGTCATACCCTACCTTTTCGACAATACCATCCATCATGGCATAG
>OIXW01000401.1_pt1 | contig 12880 bp, 17 predicted proteins | sample 1587951 | NCBI WGS metagenome assembly OIXW01 (sample SAMN03283239) | human gut metagenome | biome: human-associated habitat; material: feces | host: Homo sapiens | place: Peru | collected 2012
ACAGGCTGCTTGCATTTTATAACTCTAATGAATCTTCTGCATCTACCCACATCTGTAAATTGCCCTCAAGATATAATCTCGCATATTCAAGTGGTTCATCGACTGCAAGTGAAGTCAATGCACAGTCTGATCCGGGTGTGGTTTTTAAATCTTTTTCGGCTTCCCAGCAGTCAATGCGAAGCATATAGCCAACATTTGTATAAATGTCAATGCTGTTTCGTTGTGGATTGTATTCTGCAAATATTGTTCTCATCGTATCCCATCTCCTTATCATTTAATCAATCATTAGTAGCAAAAATTAAGAAGCATTTCAATCAGTCCACCATGTTACTTTTATTTTATGTTATACTGTTTTATATAATTTTTTGCCCTTGTATTTGCCCTTATCAGAGTTCATAAACACTGATGGGACGATATAACACAAGGGAAAAAATAAGGGAAAGCTCACCTGCGACAAATCCAGTGTTTTCAAGGGTTTGCGGAGAATTTAATAACAAAATATAACAGTTATTAAATCTCTTAAAACAGGTGAAATCTCAATTGGGATTTGAAGGAGAAATTTATGTAATGAAAGAGAAAAAATCTACCAACAAAATATTGGTTTCGATATCACTTGCGTTTGGTATATTCTCATTATTTTCATTTGTGCTTTACTTTTATAGCGCAAATCATGCGCCGTATACTTATATTGATGCTATATTTTTGGGACCATTATTCTCGTTTATTGGAATCGTAATTTCTATTATCACAAGAAAGAGTCGAAAAATACATCCTGTGCTATGGATATCAGGGATTATTAGTTGCATGCTTAGTTTTATTGTATGTACGTTTGTTTTTATTGTGTTGATAATGCTAATGGCAGCTAAGTAGGTATTAAAACCATAAGATGTTCCCAAATTATTGGGGTAGGCGGAGTGTCCAAAGCAATAGAAGCTTCAAAGATAGATAATTAGAAAAATATATTGAAAAAACAAACATTTGCGAGAATGCTACGAACCATATCACGTATGTGAAAGAGCGTCTTTTTCATAGTTTTAAGATTTTTGAAAGGGTGGAAATAGATATATCAGAACATTGTTTAGCCAGTGTAAAACAGGTTATATATCAATTGCTTCCCTGTAAAAGTGCAGTTACAATGATGCTAATCTATGGAATAGGGCTTGGAATGATTTTTAGGTTAATTAGTAAATATAGAGTGAGACGTACGCAAAAGCAAGTGAAAAATCTCTGTAAAGCCCATAAAATCAAAGCTTCACAAAAAATAGCACTCACCTCTTGACAGTGCTAAAAGTAAGAACTATAATGTATTTAGAAATTAGGAAAGGTATTAAAAAAGGTCCTAGTTTCAAGAGTTAACACCGCTTGAAGTAACGATGCTAATGACTAAGCATTTATATTGAAAGGGGAAATGACTTATGATGATGCCTAGCTTATTTACAGAAAATTTATTTGATGATTTCTTTAATGATTTCGATGAAAATTTCTTTGGAAAGAAAAATCCATTGTATGGAAAACATGCAAGAAATATGATGAAGACAGATGTCAGGGAAACCGATACAACATATGAAGTAGATATCGACTTACCAGGCTTCAAGAAAGAAGATATTAATGTCAACTATGAAAATGGATATTTGACAATATCTACAAGCAAGGGATTAGATAAAGATGAAAAAGATAAAGAAGGACATTATATCCGACAAGAAAGATATGTTGGAAATATGACACGAAGCTTCTATTTAGGAGATATCCCAAAGGAAGATATCAAAGCTAAATATGAAGGAGGAGTACTTCGTTTATCAGTACCTAAATCAGATATGAAACAAATTGAAAACACTTCTACAATAAGTATTGAATAATAAAACATTAGAAATCCGCAAGGATTTCTTTTTTTATGTCATAAATAATAAAAAGAAGCATATAGTATAATGAGCCCTTTATAAAATACCATATTTATAAGCATATATTTGTTTAAATCCTAAAATATGACAAAATATATTTTTATTCATTCAAAAAAACACCGATAAAATGGACTAAAATATTTTTTGAATGAATGAAATCTTTTAGAAATTTGACAAAGTTATGATATTTTGTTAGTATTCACCGGGGTGAGATTTATGTACTTTGATACACATTGTCATTTAAATAGTGAACAATTATATGAAAACAGAGATGAATTTATTAAACATGCTTTAGACAATCAAGTAGAAATGATGGTTGTTGTAGGCTATGATCTTGAGTCTTCCAAAAAGGCAGTCGAAATTGCAAAAGAATATGACTTTATCTATGCTGCTGTAGGTATTGGACCAAATGACTGTTTAAACACAACTACTCAAGATTTACAAATCATCGATGGGTACTTAAACGAACCAAAAGTCGTAGCACTTGGTGAAATCGGATTAGATTATTATTGGGATGATGTTCCTAGTGATAAACAAAAAGAAATTTTTCAACAACAAGTTGATTTAGCAAAAAAACATCAAAAACCAATAATTATCCATTGCAGAGATGCTTATGAAGATACTTATGAAGTGCTTAAAAGAAATGGACATCCAGGAATTATGCATTGTTATAGTGGATCAGTAGAAATGGCAAAGAGATTTATTGATTTAGGTTTTTATATCTCTTTAGCGGGACCTGTAACCTTTAAAAATGCAAAAGTTCCTAAAGATGTGGCAGAAAAGACAGGTTTAGAGCATTTATTAATTGAAACCGACTGTCCTTATTTAACACCACATCCATATCGTGGTAGTTTAAATGAGCCTGCAAATGTTGTGTATATTGCCCAGGAAACAGCGAAGCTAAAGAACATGGAGATAGAAAGCGTTGCAAGTCAGACAACGTTTAATGCCAAAAAAGTATTTGGTATTAAATAGGAGGAAAATTAATGAAAACAATTAAACAAATAATTTCAGATGCAGACCCCCGACTGAAAGGGGTATTAGTTATTATGATTGCTTATGTAATGGTTATGGCAACAACGATTACAGCAGGCGCTACTCAAGAAATTAAAGGATACAAAGAAACAATTGAAATCCAATATCAAGATGGCGCACAAGAGGCAAAGGATTATTTAGTTAGACAAGATAGTGTCAAAAATGTATTAAAAGAATTAGATGTAACCTTAGGAAATAAAGATACTGTCAATAAAGATATGTCTTATATTGTACAAAGCAAAGATTTATTACAAGTTAATCGTATTAGTGAAGAAGAAGTAGAAGAAGTACAATATGTAGATTCTCAAACAATTGAAACAACAGGTTTACATTTATTTACAACAGAAGTTGTTCAACAAGGACAACAAGGACAAATTAATAATAAAGTGAAAGTCACTTATGAAAATGGTAAAATCGTCAAAAAAGAATTGTTATCAAGTGAAATCGTAACTGAAAAAACTGATACAATAATTGCACATGGTACAGTTCAACCTGGGGCATATTTTACTGGAAAACTGACAACTTATGGTGGCGATTGTGCAGGAGGAAATGGAACTTCATCCTCAGGAATTTCTTTATCACCAACAACAGGTGTTAAAGGAAGTCATAGTGCGAAGTTAAGTTATAATGGTGGAAGTTATTATTGTTTAGCAGCCGATCCATCAATTCCTTTTGGAACAATTATCAAGATTACAAATCACAACTTAGGTATTGAATCAACAGCGTATGGTATTGTTGTTGATCGCGGTGGCGCCATTAAGAAAAATCATATTGATATTTTTAATGGTACTGAAGCAGGTAAATACTTTAGAGGTGGTTCATCTAGTAATACACAATTTGAAATCGTATCTGTTGGTAGTGGCAAGAATTTTTGGAAATAGATGACAAGTATATCTCAAACGAGGTATACTTTTTTTGTGGGGTGATCGTATGAAAATAGGTGTTATTCAAGCATCGTCACAAATAGAAAAAAATAATATGTTATATGAATGTACAAAAGGTTATGGAGAAGTTATTAACTTTGGCTGTTTTGAAAATGAAGAAAACTATTCTTATGTTGAAATTGCCTTAGAGATTTGTTTGTTGATTTCAAGTCAAGCAGTAGACTTTGTGGTAACAGGATGTTCTTCAGGACAAGGAATGATGATTGCTTGTAATAGTTTGCCTCATTTAATTTGTGGTTATTTACCAACTCCACAAGATGCTTATTTATTTGGACGTATCAATGATGGAAATGTAGCTTCTTTACCATTAGGATTTAATTATGGATGGGCTGGTGAAATTAATTTAAAAGCGACAATCCAACAATTATTTGAAGAACCTTTTGGGATAGGTTATCCTTTAAAAGATGCAAGGCGTAAACAAGAAGATACCAAGAAAATAAAAGCTTTAAATCAATTATGCAAAAAAGATATTATTGAATTTTTAAATGAAATTGATCCATCATTCATTAATAAAGTTTTATCTAAAAGGAATGTTATAGATTATATTTTAGAACAAGGAAAAGATCAAAGAATAAAACAATGGATTTTAAACAGGAGATAATCCTGTTTTTTTATGAAAAAAGAGTGATAAAACGTATGAAACTCTTCTTTTTTCCTCGTCAAAAAAGCAATGTTGGTGTACAATGGAAAAGAATTGAAAGGGAGTGTAAGTGATATGTATGACGTAATAGTTGTCGGAGGGGGACATGCTGGAATTGAAGCCAGTTTAGCACCTTCAAGAATGGGATTAAAAACATTACTTGTCACATCAAATATAAATAATATTGGGTCTATGCCATGTAATACTTCTATTGGTGGACCTGCTAAAGGAATCATTGTAAGAGAAATTGATGCACTTGGTGGACAAATGTCTAAAACTGCAGATAAGACTTACTTACAAATGAAAATGTTAAATACAGCTAAAGGACCAGGAGTTCAATCTTTAAGAGCACAAGCTGATAAAAAAGCGTATCCTCGTTATATGCAAAAAGTTGTTAAGGAACAAGAAAACCTTGATTTAATTGAAGGTATGGTTGAAGATTTAGTCGTTGAAGATCAAACAGTTAAAGGAGTTATTCTTGATGATGGAACAACTTATTTATCTAAAACAGTTATTTTAACTACTGGAACTTATTTAAAAGCGGAAATTCTCGTGGGACATAGTAAACATGCCAGTGGACCAGATCAACAAAAAGAATCAAAATTCTTATCTGGAAAATTAAAAGATTATGGTTTTAGAATTCAAAGATTAAAAACAGGAACACCACCGCGTGTCGAAATTAATAGTATTGATTATTCTAAAACATCATTACAACCAGGAACAGATGCAAAACTTGCTTTTAGTTTTACTACTGATGAATATGTTCCTATTGAAAAACAAACACCTTGTTATTTAACATATACAAATGAAACAACACATAAAATCATTCATGATAATCTAGAAAAATGTGCAATGTATAGTGGTTTAGTTAAAGGAATTGGACCACGTTATTGTCCATCTATTGAAGATAAAGTTGTTAAATTCTCAGATAAATCACAACATCAAATCTTTCTAGAACCTGAATCAAAAGAAATGAATTCAATCTATGTACAAGGTTTTTCAACATCCATGCCACATGATATTCAAGAACAAATGATTCGTACTTTACCAGGATTAGAAAACTGTACAATCTTAAAATATGCTTATGCGATTGAATATGATGCGATTGATCCATTACAATTATGGCCATCACTTGAAACCAAAGTCATTAAAAACTTATTTACTGCTGGACAAATCAATGGAACAAGTGGTTATGAAGAAGCTGCTGGACAAGGTTTAATGGCAGGTATCAATGCGACACTTAAAGTAAGAAATGAAGCACCTCTTGTCTTAAAAAGAGATGAAGCTTACATTGGTGTCATGATTGATGATCTTGTCACAAAAGGAACAAAAGAACCTTATCGTATGCTTACATCAAGAGCGGAATATCGTTTATTAATTAGACATGATAATGCTGATGAAAGACTTCATGATTATAGTCATAAAATTGGACTTGTTAAAGATAATGAATATCAAAGATATCAAACTAAAATGAAAGGGATCTATGATGAAATTGAACGTTTAAGTACTATTCGTTTTACCCCAAAAGATGATATCAATGAAATGTTGGAACAAAACAATTCTTCGCATTTAAAAGAAGGGGTTTCTGCAAAAGAACTTATTACAAGACCTGAAATCACTTATGATATGATGTTACCTTATATTGATGCACCTGAATTAAGTGAGGAACAAAGAAGAAGAATTACTATTTTAATTAAATATGCAGGATATATTGAAAAAGCTAAAAGACAAGCACACAAACAAATCAAAATGGAAGAAAAACATATTCCTGAAGATATTGATTATGAAGATGTTAAAAACTTAGCTTTAGAAGCAAAACAAAAATTATCAGAAATTAGACCACTTACCATTGGACAAGCTTCTCGTATATCAGGAATTAATCCTGCAGATATTTCAGTTTTATTAATTTACTTAAAACAAAAATATAACGGAGAATAAGAATGAATGAATTAGAATTTCAAAATATACTTAAAGAAAAAGGAATTGAGGTAAATGAACATCAACTTAAACAATTTCAAAAATATTATGAAATCTTAGTTGAATGGAATGAAAAAATGAATCTTACCGCAATAACAGATAAAGAAGATGTTTATTTAAAACATTTCTATGATTCAATTACCATTGCCTTTGATTTTGATTTCGACAATCAAACTTTGATTGATGTAGGAGCCGGTGCTGGTTTTCCTTCAGTCCCTTTAAAAATTCTTTATCCAAATCTAAAGATTACCATTGTTGATTCCTTAAATAAAAGAATTACTTTCTTAAATCATTTATTTAAAGAACTTGAATTAGATAATTGTAAAGCAGTTGCTGCCCGTGCTGAAGAATATGCAAAAGACCATCGCGAAAGTGTCGATATTGTCATGGCAAGGGCAGTAGCACGTTTAAATATTCTTGATGAACTTTGTTTACCTCTTGTTAAAAAGGATGGTTATTTCCTTTCATTAAAAGGAAGACAAGCGCCTGAAGAAGTTAAAGAAGCGACAAAGGGAATTCAATTATTAGGTGGAAAAATTGAAAGCGTCCATGATTTTACACTTGCAAATCATGATGATTTTAGAAGTAATATTATTATTAAAAAAGTAAAAGAAACACCAAAGAAATATCCAAGAATGTTTTCTAAAATAAAAAAGAGTCCATTATAGGAGGGTATAATGTTTAATAATAAATTAAAAAATATAGACATAAATAAAATACAAGCTAATGTTAATCAGCCAAGAACGGTTTTTAACGAAGAAAAGATTGATGAACTTGCTGCTTCTATTAAAGAAAATGGTTTAATTCAACCAATCGTTGTAAGAAAGAATAATGGTGTTTATCAAATCATTGCAGGTGAAAGAAGATATCGTGCTTGTCGCTTATTAAATATGAAACAAGTTCCTTGTATCATTGAAGATTATACAGATAAGCAAACACAAACACTTGCCATCATTGAAAATATTCAAAGAGAAGATCTTTCACCATTAGAAGAAGCAAAAGCTTATCAAGCTTTAATTAAAGAATATGATTATAATCAAACAGAACTTGCAGAAATTGTTGGAAAAAAACAATCAACAATCGCGAATAAATTAAGACTATTAAAATTAAGTGATGATGTTCAATTCTCATTAAACCAAAAACAAATCACAGAAAGACATGCACGCGCTATGCTTTCTTTAAATGAAGAAAAACAACAAGAAGTCTTAAGAGAAGTCTTAAAGAAAAAACTAACAGTAGCTGATACAGAAAGACTTATCAAAAAAGAACCAAAACCTAAAAAGAAAAAAGCTGAAGCAGATGTTAAAAAAACTGTTTCAAGAAACGTAAAAATTGCTTTAAATACTTTAAATCAAGCAATCACAATGATTGAAAAAACAGGAACATCACTTCAACAAAAAACAGAAGATTTAGAAGATGAATATGTAATCACTATTAGAATACATAAATAGAGAGAGGTTTAGAATGAAGTTACTTGCAACAGATATGGATGGAACATTTCTAAGAGATGATAAATCCTATAGTGAAGAATTTAATGATTTATATAAACAAATGTTAAAACAAGGAATTCAATTTGTGATTGCTTCAGGCAATCAATATGAAGCCCTTGCTTGTAAATTTGATGAAGAAATAAAAAATGATCTTTATTATCTTTGTGAAAATGGTACAAAGATTGTTTATCAAGGAAAAACACTTTATAAAAAAGCATTAAAGAAAGAAGATGCTAGAGAAATTTTAGATATTTTAAAACAAGATCAAGAATGTATGCTTGTGGTTTCAGGAGATAAGCATGCTTATATTTCTAAAAGTTTTGAAAACAAAAAAGATTTTATTTCATTATTTATGAAGAATGTTCAATTTGTAGAAAGCTATGATGATATTGAAGATGATATTTTAAAATTCTCTATTGCAAGCTTTGATAATCAAATGGAACAAAGAATTGAAAAGATTCAAAAACAGTTAAAACCTCATTTAAAATTAGTAACAACAGGTAATGTTTGGTTTGATATCTTTTATAAAGATGTGAATAAAGGAACAACTTTAACCCATCTTTTAGAAATCTTAAAGATTAAACCAGAAGAAGCAGGAGCCTTTGGCGATCAAATGAATGATTATGAAATGTTACAAACAGTAAAATATGGTTATGCCATGGCTAATGCCATGCCTCCAGTTAAAGAGGTTGCTTATCAAGTGATTGATAGTAATGAAAATGATGGTGTTATTTTAAAGATAAAAGAAATTTTAAAAGGTAATTATTAAACAATGCACAAGCATTGTTTTTTTTTGTATAATGATGTTGATAAAACAAGGAGGAAGACTATGAAACCAAAGTTACATTTTACGGCACCTTATCATTGGATCAATGATCCTAATGGTCTTATTTATTATAAGGGAAACTATCATATCTTTTACCAACATTTCCCATATGATAATAAATGGGGAACAATGCATTGGGGACATGCTATCACAAAAGATTTTGTTCATTTTGAACATCTTCCAATCGCACTTTATCCATCTAAAGACTATGATCGAAATGGATGTTTTTCAGGATCAGCAATTGAAATCGATGATAAACTGTATCTTTACTATACAGCTATTAAATATGCTAAAGAAAATCCAAACAATGTTCATAATCAATACAGTGATGATGATTTAAGAGCTTCTCAAGCTCTTGTTGTAAGTAATGACGGTATCCATTTTGATAACGTCAAAAACAAAAAACAAATTATTCCTATGATTCAAGAAGCATATCTTGGTGATTACCGTCATACCAGAGATCCTAAAGTTTGGAAAAAACAAGATGGAAAATATGCCATGGTTATTGGAAGTAAAGTGGCTTATGAAGGTGATTATTGTGGAAAAGCACTTTTCTATGAAAGTGAAGATGGAATTCATTTTGAATATAAAAATAGCTATCAAGAACCAACTATTGGAAATATGTGGGAATGTCCAGATGTCTTTAAAATCAATAATCAATTCTTTATGATTTTTTCACCAGAAAATACAGATCTCCCACCAAAACCAAATAGTAATGCGCGTTATATGCCTATTGATTTTGAGGAAGAGACCCTTACTATTAAAGAGCATGGTGATTGGCCTTACTTAGATCATGGTTTAGATTTCTATGCCCCACAAACTTTCTTATCAAAAGATAACGAAAGATTATTACTTGGTTGGCTTAGAATGAGAAAACCAGTTCAAGGAGAAGAATGGGTTGGGATGTTTATTATGCCAAGAGTTTTAAAAGAAAAAGAAGGTAAGATTGTTCAAGAACTCTATCCTGATATTAAAAAATCATTTAATCAAGAAGTCAAAGATGTTTCTTTTGAACAACCATTCCAATTAAAGGCAACACTTAATAAAGATAGTTCTTTAAATTTAGGTGGTTTTATAATTGATATTCAAGATAATTGTCTCCATTTAAATAGAGAAGAAGTTTCTATTCAAGAAAATAAAGTATGTAATGATGTTGTTTCACCTAAGTTACAAGGACATTATGATATTGAACTTTATTATGATTATCATGTTTTTGAAATCTATATTAATGGTGGTGAATACGTGATGTCACAAGTTGTTTATGATTTAAAAGATCAAATAGATATTAAAAATACAGAATATAAAGTTTATGTCAGATCATTATAAATTCTTTAGTCATAAACAATGTGAGTATTATCCTTGTCATCAATTAGATGAAATCAATTGTTTGTTTTGTTATTGCCCGTTGTATATTTTAAAAGATTGTAAAGGCAATTATAAAATGATAGGAGATATAAAAGATTGTAGTGGATGTACTTTACCTCATCAAAAAGAAAACTATGATTATATTATTTCCCGTTATCAAGATGTTGTAAAAGCTTTTCAATTACTTGACAAAAAAGATACAAATGATAAGACAGAAGCACCGTAGGGCATACGGGAACAGTATAATCTAGCTTGTGGACACTGTGTAAGACATTGAGATACCGAATGGTATCAGCCAATGCAGTAGTAGTTGAAGCAAGAATCCCCCTGCTTTAGCTGTGGGGAGTGTCAAAGAGAGGTAGAAAAATGATTAAGGCGATATTTTTTGATATTGATGGAACATTGATTTCTGGGAAAAGACCTTTTATTAAAAAAGAAGTCATTGAAGCATTAAAACAAGTAAGACAAAAAGGAATTCAATTGTTTATTGCAAGTGGAAGACATATGTTAGAACTAGAAGAATTAAAATTTGTTGAACAGTTTGATTTTGATGGCTATCTTTTATTAAATGGTGGTTATTGTATGATTGGTTCACAAATTATTTATGATAATAAAATTGATCAAGAGGATTTAAAGGAAATTGTAAAAGTTGTAAAAGAAAACAAGTTTCCTTGTTTATTTATTGAAAGTAATCAAATGTATATTAATCATGTAAATCAAAGAGTTATAGATGCTCAAGCATCTATTTCAACAATGATTCCCCCAATAAATAATCAAATCAATCTAGATAACATTTATCAAGTAGATCCTTATGTAGATGAAAAAGAAATAAAAGAAATCATAAAAAATGCTAAACATGTCAAAGTCACAAAATGGCATGACTATGCCTATGATATCGTTCCAAAAACAGGTGGGAAAGCAGCAGCTATTCAAGCTGTTTCAAAATATTTAGGTTATCAAAAAGAAGAATTAATGGCTTTTGGTGATGGACATAATGATATTGAGATGTTAGATGCTGTAGGTTATCCTATTGTAATGGAAAATGGTAGTGATGAAGTCAAACAACATGCATGCTATATTTGTGATGAAGTTGAAAAAGAAGGAATTTTAAAAGGATTAAAATATTTTAATCTTATTGATTAGGAGAAAAAGAAAATGAGAAGAAAAGATAGAGAAATTACTGATTTTGATGAAATGATGAAAATTATTGAGAAATGTGATACGTGTCGTTTAGCACTATTTGATGATGAATTTCCTTATATTGTTCCTCTAAATTTTGGTACAGATATAGAAGAAGGGCAACTTTATTTATATTTCCATAGTGCTAAAGAAGGAACAAAACTTGATTTAATAAGAAAAAATAATAAAGTGACTTTTGAAATGGATTGCGAACATAATATCATTTTATATGATGAAAGAATGTCATGTACAATGGGTTATGAAAGTATCATTGGACATGGTATTGTGGAATTTATCGAGGGTGAAAGTAAGATAGCTGCGTTAAAAATCTTAATGAGACATTATCATGAAGAAGATTTTAAATTCAATGAAAAAGTCGCAAAAGTAACAGAAGTTTTTCGTGTGAAAGTATTAGATATGACAGGTAAAAAAAGAGATATTAGTCATCTTGAAGAAAAAGCAAAAAGACATATTTCACTAGATTAAAAGGGTGGGTTGGCAGCTTAGCTAGTCCAAGAAATCGTCTGCCCCCCAATTGTGAAAGTTTCTTTAGCAAGTTAATGTGAAGAAAGTAAAGGAATTTCTTCACTATGTTCAAGTATGTATCTAGCAGTAAACAAATCATTTTCATTTAATTTATAATCTTTTTCTAATTGTTTTAAAATCATAAAATCATCTCATTTTTATTATAATATTAAAATTGATAAACATCTTCACCTAATAGATTTAAAGCATTTAAATTAATAATTTGATAAGTACCACGTTTTATCTTCTTTATATATTTCTTATCTAAAAATAATTGAAGAACACGTTGGAGTTGACGATAACTACAACCTATCAATTCAGCGACAACTACAAAATTATCTTGAACAATATGATCTTTATGACAAACAACAAAGTAAGCAGCTAATCTATTTTCAACTGGATAATTTAATGAAATAGAATGATTTTGAGTTGATTTAGAAAGCTTACTTGCAAGATTTTTAGCGATGGTCTTCATAAAGAAAACATCATTTATTAATAGATCATAATACTTAGATAGAGAAATAGTTGCACATATACAATTTTCATAAGCAATCACGTTATTAATAATAGAAGATTGCGTAATAAATTCTAAATCACCAATAATAGAATAGGGGCTATTAAAACTACATAACATACTATTTCCATTAGCGTTGATATGATTTACTTTCACTTTTCCTTTTAAAAGAATATAAATATGATTAAGTTTTTCACCCTGATGTAATAAATAATCATCCTTATTTATTTCTATTATTTCAATATATTGATAATTATCTTCATATAGAATTTCTAATTTTTTTAATTCATTTAAATAATTCATCTAAATCACCACTACAAATATGACATATGTCGTATTTATAATCAAGTTCAATCACTATAATTCTTTCTGGAGGTGATCTTGATGAATTATGTATTAGCTACATTATGTGGGATTATTGTAATGACAATGAATGTATTTAATGGACAATTATCAGATTATACTGGAGTCTATTTGTCTACAGTCA
>OIXW01000402.1_pt1 | contig 12870 bp, 12 predicted proteins | sample 1587951 | NCBI WGS metagenome assembly OIXW01 (sample SAMN03283239) | human gut metagenome | biome: human-associated habitat; material: feces | host: Homo sapiens | place: Peru | collected 2012
AATCGGTGCTTATAGAATTTAATTTTCACTAACCTGTGGTTTGTGGGTATTCAAAAATAATTTTCGTTGTCAAGTTGTCTCTGTTTTTCTTGGTCGGCTGGTAAATAAACAACTCCGGCTGGAATAAGAATTGAAATATTCTTCACTAGATCAAAAAAACTTTAGATAACCTTCTATATATATCAAATTCAGCATCAAATTTTGTTTTGCTGATATAAATTTTGTTATCAATATTAGCTTTGTATCTTTCTAATTCTTCATTGAGTTTTAAGTCATATTTCTTTTTAAGTCTTTCAGCAATGATTTCAGAAGATTTTTTAACAACTAAATAAAAAATCCCACTAATCCCTCCGAAACTTGCTAATACTGCTAAAACTATTTTCAAAATTTTATCGGCCATTTTTCATTTTCCTCCTATCTATATTAAAAAATCACAACAATCTTTATAGTGTAATAAAAAGATTGTTAATCGAAAATCTTTAATATCTATTATATCACTATTATCTTATTAATATGTATAGATTTCATACTAAGTCTCTTTATAACAAAAAAGAATAGAAAATCCATTTTACTAGACTTTCTATCCTTTTTGATAACTAGACTTTTTTTAATACCATATATTAAGTAATAATTACAATTTATACCTTCTCAAAGAAAGTATCAGGATGTCCTGGATCAAATATCTCATTACATGTCATAACTGTCACTAAATCTTCTGTATCAGATAGATTGATGATGTTATGAGTCCATCCTGGAATCATATAGATTGATTCAATCTTATCTCCTGATACTTCAAACTCTACTGTCTCTCCAGTGTTGATATTACGTTCCTGAATGAGTCCATGTCCATGAACTACTATGAACTGCTCCCACTTGCTGTTATGCCAGTGCTGTCCTTTTGTGATGCCTGGCTTGCTGATGTTGATGCTCACCTGACCGCAGTCTTCTGTATGAACTAGTTCAGTGAATGAACCTCTCTCATCACAGTTCATCTTCATTGCATACTTGAACTTATCAGTAGGCAAGTATGATAGATATAGACTGAAAAGCTTCTTCGCAAATGAGCCATCAGGACATTTAGGCATCATAAGTGATACAGGCTGTGACTTGAATTCTTCTAATAGATCTACAATTTCACCTAGTGTTGCTTTATGTGTAACTGGTACACAGCAGTAGCGTCCATTATCATCAAGTACTGTATCTACTCCATCAAATTCGCAATGCTTTTCCTTGCCTTCTAGAAGATCAAACATGCCTTCTACAAGATCATCAATATAAAGTACTTCTAGTTCTGTACTTCTGTCGTTGACTGTGAAATCTTCATCATTCGCTACTGCCCAGCAGAATGTAGAGATAGCTGAGTTGTATTTAGGACGGCTGTGTCCCATGAGATTCACAAAACGGTATACATAGACAGGTGCACCTGTTTCCTTGCTGTAGTCAAAGAACAGTTCTTCTCCTGCCTTCTTGCTTCTGCCGTATTCGCTGTTTCCAAATCTTCCAGCTAGAGTCGCCTGTACTGAAGACGAAAGCATGATTGGTGCCTTGTTATTATGCTTCTTTAATGTATCTAGAAGCTTTGATGCAAAGCCAAAGTTTCCTTTCATGAAGTCTTCTGTATTTTCAGGACGGTTCACTCCAGCTAGATTAAATACGAAATCTGCCTTGGCACAGTATTCATCTAACTCTTCTTCTGTACTGTCGATATCATATTCATAGATTTCATTGATTTCTATATCTCTAGTTCTGTTCTTGCCGTCTCTTATATTCTTTAGGTTATTTACAAGTGCAGTTCCTACCATTCCCTTTGCACCGGTAACTAGTATATTCATATTAATATCTCCCTTCTATGATTTAAGGGCAGGTGCAGTTAATCAAGCACCTGCCCTTGTTATTTTACTGATCTTTTCTCCAGACCATCTTGTTTACTACATTTACATAGCCCTGGATGATGCGTACTACCTTCATAGATACTGTCTCATCTACATAGTCAGGACATGGCTTACCTAGTACACCCTTCTGTTTCATTTCAATGGCCATATCTGTCGCATTAAGAAGCTCCTTGGTAGTGATACCTGCTAGGATGAAATCCCCTGCTTCCAATGCTTCTGGTCTTTCTGTAGATGTACGGATACATACTGCAGCGATTGGATGACCGATTGATAGATAGAATGAGCTTTCTTCTGGCAATGTACCTGAATCAGATACGATAGCTAACGCATTCATCTGTAACTTATTGTAGTCATTGAACCCTAACGGTTCATTGACTCTTACTCTTGGATCTAGCTTGAATCCACTCTTTTCTAAACGGTTCTTTGATCTAGGATGACATGAGTAAAGTATAGGCATATCATATTTCTCAGCTAATGCATTGATTGCAGTGAAGAGACTTAGGAAGTTCTTCTCTGAATCGATGTTCTCCTCACGGTGTGCTGATAATAAAATATATTTATCTTTTTCTAGTCCTAGTCTTTCTAATACATCACTCTTATGGATCTTATCCAGGTTCATGCGTAATACCTCTGCCATTGGGGAGCCTGTCTGATATGTTCTTTCCTTTGGAAGGCCTGTATCAGCTAGGTACTTACGTGCGAATTCAGAGTAGCATAGGTTCACATCAGAAATGACATCAACGATACGTCTGTTTGTCTCTTCTGGAAGGCATTCATCCTTGCATCTGTTACCTGCTTCCATATGGAATAGTGGAATATGTAATCTTTTAGCACTGATGGCACTTAAGCAGCTGTTTGTATCACCCAGTACTAAATAACCATCTGGCTGTAGTTCAGAAAGAAGCTCAAAAGATCTTCCTAAAATATTTCCACAAGTTACTCCAAGATTCTCACCTACTACTGGTACAAGAATATCTGGTCCAAATTCTCCAAATGTATTCTTCAGTTCAAAGTCTTCCCAGAATACTGTAGATAGATTTCTATCCCAGTTCTGGTTGTAGTATACAACACAGCAGTCAAAGTATTCTCTACATCTTTTAATGACAGCTGCAAGACGGATGATTTCTGGACGTGTTCCACATCCAATCATAACTTTTGTACGGCCGTCATTCTTCCATTTAAATTTATGTTCTACCATTAAATATCTCTCCCTTAAGAAAGCTACTTCCTTGTAGCTCGTTCTATGATTTCTCCTGCTTCTATCTTCTCACAGCGTGTAATTCTGTTTTCACCCTTCACAATGCATCTGACACATAGATGTACACCATCCTCAACGATGACATCATGATCTACAGTAGCACCTAGATTAATGATACATCCTTTTCCTATTCTAGTTCCAGTATTAATGATTGCACCTGGGAGGATAACACATCCATCAGATACACATGCCTTCGGTGATACATAGGCTGATGGGTGAATCAGAGTCGCAGTCTTGCCGCCTGCCTTCTCTATTCTTTCAACGCATTCAAGACGGAATTTATTGTTTCCAAAAGCAGGAATGAATTGAGTATCGTGGTCTATGTAAAGAGAAAATGAATCAAGAGGATTTTCTTTGTCGGAGTCATCAAGAACAGTAATTGAATATCCTAATTGTTCAGCAACATCATATACTGTTCTTCCATATCCTCCAGAACCAAGAATCACTAATCTTTTCATCTTATTCTTCTGCAAGTCTTTCCTTGATGTAGTCAAGCTGCATCATCTTTTCAATGATTTCTTCCTTGTTTAGAATCTTAGTGTTATTTGAGTTAAACTCAGTTAATTTTTTTCTCTCAGCGTCACCATCTTTAAAATACTTATCATAGTTCAAGCTACGGTTATCGGCAGGAACACGATAGAATCCTCCTAAATCGATAGCCTTAGCACATTCTTCGTTTGTAAGAAGTGTTTCATACATCTTTTCACCATGACGAATACCAATGACCTTGATATCATCCTTGTTTCCGCCAAACATTTCGCATACTGCTTCTGCCTGTAAGCCAATAGAACATGCAGGTGCCTTCATGATTAGTAGGTCTCCGTTTTCACCATGTTCAAATGCAAATAGTACTAGGTCTACTGCTTCTTCTAGAGACATGATGAATCTTGTCATATTAGGTTCAGTAACTGTGATAGGGTTACCTGCCTTAATCTGGTCAATCCATAGAGGAATGACTGATCCTCTAGAACACATAACGTTACCATATCTAGTACAGCAAATCTTAGTCTTACCGCTGTATCTTGACTTTGCGATAGCTACAGATTCTTCTAATGATTTAGATTTACCCATAGCGTTGATTGGATATGCAGCCTTATCTGTTGATAGACAGATAACTGCTTCTACGCCTTCTTCAATAGCTGCAGTTAAGACATTATCAGTACCGATAATGTTTGTCTTTACTGCTTCCATTGGGAAGAATTCGCATGATGGAACCTGCTTTAATGCAGCTGCATGGAAGATGTAATCTACTCCATGCATAGCATTTTTACATGACTGTAAGTCTCTTACATCTCCAATGTAGAACTTAATCTTATCTGCAACTTCAGGCATTCTTACCTGGAAGTCATGACGCATATCATCCTGTTTCTTCTCATCTCTTGAGAATACACGAATTTCTCCAATATCTGTTTTAAGGAAACGATTTAATACTACATTTCCGAATGATCCAGTACCTCCAGTAATCATTAATGTTTTTCCTTTAAATAAACTCATTTTTTAAAACCTCTCCTTCATTTTTTTATATAAACGAATTTTATTTTTATAGAATATATAATTCGTTACAAGTATAACAAATTTGCAAATAATAAATACTATTACAGCCGAAAACATCCATTTAATAATTGTATTTGCTTGCATTGGTAGCATAAACATAATGCAAACAACTATAATAATAATTAAGATATCAAGCATTGTCAGGTACAGACTATCTACCATTTACTTCAGTACATTCTGTACATACCCTGTCGTCATAATCTTCTTAATCGTACCTTCTGCATCCAGTTGCTTTGTTTTCTTTATGGGATGCACCCACATTGTTTCTCCATAAACAACTTTTTATCCATAACGAGTGCCAATGATATTTGTCCAAGTGTCACCAAAAATCTGCTAAACAGCCTTTGCCAGATCATCGATATTCGAAGCATCCAACTCCTAGTTAAACAACTGCCCTGGAATGATGGAATGCAAAAATAATCATGTTCACATTGGGGGGGATGACTCTTAGATTTCTTCGACAAGCTCAAACTCATTGAATTTTCAACACTTTGAGTTAAAATTGACTCTAGCAGTTATTTTTCATTCTTTTCAAAGCCACCAATGCTATTTTTATTCCTGCAATCATTCCAATGCAAATAATTAAATATCTTAACCCAGTATAACGATACAATACTAAACCGAATAACGCAGCCATGATCGTTAATATCGCCATAAATAATACTGCCTTATCATTATACACTGATTTTTCCCCAGTCTCTTGAAAATGAACCTTTTTTGCGAATATAACCTGTGCACCTGCTAATACTATATAAGCTACCAGTGTAGTATATGCAGCTGCCATATAACCAAATTTATTTATACATATGTAGTTAAGTATAAGATTGATAATGGCTGCGATAATCGAAGAATACATGATATAATTAGTCTTTTTATGGTATATGAGTAAATTAGAATACATATTTGATACAGAAGTTAAAAACACTCCTGCTGCAATAGGTGGCATAATATAAACCGCCTCATAATATTCCTTAGTAGCTAATATTTTAACTATTTCGGGAGCTAGAAAAGTAAGCATAACAGCTATAATAGCATACGATCCCATTAAAGCTAATGATAATTCTTTTATTCTATTTTCTTTTTTCTCTATATTCTGATATAAATATGGAATAAACGATGAATTAATTGCAGACCAAACCAACAGTGAAATTGAGCTTACAGTATATAAAGTACTATATATTCCAACTGCATCATTTCCCACCATTTTGCTTATCATCATTCGATCTGAAACACTTAAAATCTGTGCTGCAAAAGCATAACCAATAAGGGGAGCACTTAGTTTCAAAGAGTATTTCCAATACTTTATATTTACTATCGTTTTCCCTTTTACATATAATTTAATCCATAAAATTGCTGAAATTGCTATAGATACTATGTTAGTTGCATACAATCGCCCCACTGCAATTTGATCTGAACCCATTTTATTTAAATTTAAAACAACTATCATAGACAATATTGTTGATGCTAAAGCTGACCCTATTGTCAATATACCAGCTAATTTATATTTATATTCATATCTTTGTCTTAACAGCCAAAAATCCTGCGCCGGTACAAAGAAAAACACAACAAGCATTAAAATCATCAGAACAGAAGGTAACCCTGTAATCCTATTCCAAATATTAGGTGTGAGAAAATAAATACAACCTAGAACAATGGCCATCATTGATGTTAATGTCAAAACAGACGATTGATATTGATCCCTTTCCCCCTCAAAGTCTTTCATTGCCGCCTGAAATCCACCTGATGTTAATGATAGTGTTGCAATTACATTCAATAATGAATACCAGGAATTATATAAATTAACCATTCCAATTTCACTTGTAGACATTATTCTTGTAAAAATTGGGACTGTAATCATTGCTAATCCTCGTGAAAAAACAGATGCCATGGTATAAACCACTGCTGCTTTTACTCCCAAAGGAATACTTTGTAGTTTTTTCTTTAACATTTTGTTCTCCTTACTGCACTCTTTCTGCTTTAATTGGACGTACATGAATGCACAGATAGTAGGTGTGCATCTACTACATTCCTGTTTTCTGTTAGAATACCAGATTTTTGCATTACCTAACAAATCACTCTACCGTCACACACTTCGCATGTATTGACCTTGTCCCTTACGCTTAATATCCATTTTCACAAATCACATTGACCACTTCATCAACATACTTCTGGAATGTATCTTAGTCAAGCGCCTCCACCCTCCCACAGACAACTGGCTCTGTTCCTGATTCACAAACCAGAATACAACCATTATCTCCTAGTGCTTTTGTAATCCTAGACACTACAAACAATTCATAATGCTAATATCTAAAATATTGTTCGTAAAACATTACCATGATCATATTCCATTACTGACTGGGCATCCAAGTTGAAGGAATGTCCTTTATATACGATTGTCAGTGGATTTTTTCCTAACAATGTAGCAGACATTGGCACTTTTTTAACTTCGACATATCTGGAATTCTGACCAGAAACATCCTTCTGTCCAATTTAAACATATAAGAAGAAAACTCCAAAAGTGGAAACCATATGGCGAAATACCCAACATCAAGTGTATTTCGTAGCACGTTTTCTGGACTTTCATAAGAATCATCCGCTTCCAGTTCCTTCCCTCAATCCCCTCTCCCTTATACAAAGAACAGTTCGTGGATGTTTCATATTTAAAACTTTTATAACATCATCTATTCTAACACTATCTCACTTACACTTATTCAAAAAATCATTAAATTTTTCTATATATTTATCACGCGTAAATAATTCATTTGCAGTTCTCAATGCATTATTTTTTATTTCTTCAATTTTCTCTCTTGGCAGATTGATAATACTAAGTAATGTGGTTTCTAATGTATTTAAGTCGTTATCACTAACAAGGAATCCATTATACTTATCTTTTATAAATAAATCCGTACCTCCTACAGATGTACAAATACTAGGAACCCCTAACATCATTGCCTCGCAAAACTTTGTCGAAACTCCTGCTTTCGCATATCTTTTATTCATCCTTAATAAAACTGACAGATCTGCCTTTTCTACTATACTTAGTGTTTTATCATGTGACAATCTTCCATGGCAGTAAATTCCATATTGTTCTAATTCAATGTTCCCTACTAACTTCTGAACTTGTATTTTTTCAGGGCCAATTATATCAATGATAACCCGTACTTCGTCAGCATTTAATCGAATTATCGCTTGTAATAAAGTATCAATATAATCCTTTGAAGCCAATGCACCTGCATAAACTATTTTCAGCACTTTCCTATTATCTGAATTTTCCCTTATTAACTTCTTCTTTTTATCAGCTTCCGGAAAAATTGGCGGTAATAAAATTGTATTACAATTTTGTTCTAAGTAATGTTGATACAAATATTTACTTATTGCTATAACATTACCAACTTTTTTATCAATATATTTTTTTTGTAAATCTTTCTCTGTGTTAATAACTCTCGAAATGATTCCCCTATAATCTTTAGGATTTCTCCATTCCGTAGTTTCTATTACTAACTTAAAACCTTCTTTTTTAGAGAGCTTTAACATTTTTAAAACATATAATATCGAATTTGGTTCGTATAATATGACCATATCAGGTTTTATTTTGTCAATATATTTTCGTGTTTGCTTAAAATAAAATTTTCCAAATACTTGGTCCAAATTCCAATAAGCGCCTCTTATCTTTCCTCGTCCCGGATAGGGATCCATGTATTGATATGTCAACTCATCCACTTCTTCCATTCTTTTTCCATCAGAAGCCAACTCGCATAATACATGAACTTCATGTCCAAAAGTTTTCATAAATAACCCTCTATTTCTGACATGAATAGCTGATGCCGTGCCTGGATATCCGACATTTCCAATATATACTATTATCATGAATTTGCACCCTCCCTTTACTAATTGTTTCTCTTTATAAAATGTACAATGCACATAAAAGCTTTAATTTAATCTTCTAATAATTTTTCCCATTCCTTCGCTATTTTTTTTACATTTAGTTGTTCTCTTAACTCACTTGCTTGTTTTCCCAGTCTTTTTGCTTTTTCTGGATTTTTTAGTAATCCTATTATTTCATCAGCAAATTTTTTATCATCGCCAACAGGTGTAAGTATACCATTAATGTTATTTTTTATAACCATTCTAGCTCCACCTATCGGACAATCTGTACATACCACAGGAAGTCCTATTGCCATAGCTTCTAACATTGAATTAGACATTCCCTCATAATCTGATGATGATACAAAAACACTAGCATTTACTATATACTTTTGAACATTTGCTTTTTGTCCCATAAATTTTACATTATCAGAAATTTTTAGTTCTTTAGCATATTTTTCTAATTCCTCTTGCTGTTCTCCCTTACCATATATTTCTAAAATATATTCTGGGAATACATCAAAAACTCTTTTCATTGCCCTAAGTAGCATGAATATATTTTTTTGTTGACTTAATCTATTTACAGCTACAATTCTTTTGTCTCTCACTCCATCATATGGATTCGGAATTGCTGACGTAATAGGATTTGCAATTACCTTTGACTTTTTCTCTAAGCTCTTACCATAATAATTTTTCGCATCTTCGGTTTGGAAAACAACTCTATATGCTTTTTTGTAACTATACTTAACATAAATCTTCTCATACCAATTGTAAAAAAATTGAGGAGCATTTCTTTCCGATAAAATAAAATTATATTTATTTAATAAATTTCCTAATATCAAATATTGATATCCTAACCCCAATGAAATCACATAATCTGGTGATTGGCTTTTCAATAGTTTTTTTAATTCTTTTATTCTAAAAAATACTGCGCTCTTCTCTGTATTCTCAGGCAAATAATCAACTTTTACTTTCGGATTAATCTCATAATTACTATTTGCCTTTGAAAATACAATAAAAAACACTTCATAACCACTTTCACAAAAATAATCAGCTAGAGCAACTGTAACTCTTTCAGCACCTCCTCCCCCTAGACTTCCTATAAAAAATGTTATCTTTTTCATTAATCTATAATTTTCCATAATATTTTTCCTTTAACGCTTTTCCAATAAGTATCATTACAATAACGCCATTATATCCCAACTCAATTTGATAGTATGTAGAAACTCCCATATACGCTAGTAATACAAATAATCCGACAAATTTCGCTGCCTTAATCACTATCTTATTTTGCTCATTATAAATTTTACTATTTTTTAAAATAGATGCATATACACGTAACCATACGATCACGGGAAAAACCCCATAATGGAACATAACAAACATAAACTGATTATCAAAATAAGTATAATTTATATTACCCAAATATTTATAAGAAGCATTTATACCTAATCCAAAAATCAAATCCTTCCATGAATGCTGCGCAAAAAAGATTTCATATTGTCCACTTCTGGTATCTTCAACACCCCTATTGAATAAATTTCCTGTAATTTCTGGAAAAACATAAGAAACTCCCAATATTGCTATGAAAATCAGCAAAATCCCCATTAAAAATTTAACATATCTATTACTATTCCCCAGAACAGCAACAAATACAAATAATAGTATTAATGTCTGTAATACCCAGGCTCTTGACTGTGTAATAAACGCAGCAGCAATAATTAACAATAAATTAATGTATATTATTTTTCTTTTATTTTTTTTATGGAAATCTATAAAGGTCATAATGCAAGCAGATGTAAACCAACATGAAAATATTCCTTTATATGACGCATACATGGGCCATTTTATTCCATAATTAGACCAAAAGGAAAAAGCAGCAATATAAAAACAGCAGCAAAGAAGTATATTTATACGTGATAATTCATTCTTCAATATATTCCATATATTATCATCGAAACCAAGCAGCAATGACACTGGCAACAAAATTACAGATGTAGATATTGCTTCAAAAAAAACAGATTGAATAGGTGCTTTGTTTAAAGATAATACAGTCCATATCAGATAATAAAAAATCAAGCTTATAATCAAAATTCTTATTCCTGCATGGATTTTTTTTATGTAACGTATACTACATCTAAATATCAATACAAAAATAATAATACTTGAAAAACTCAAAAAAAGAGTTCCCCATCTTCCTTTACTAACAAACGTATATGTATCATATATCGGCTTCCATTCACCAATCATATTTCTTAATATACACCCTAAAACCACACATATCAAATATGCCTTAAATAACAATTCATTTATTGTATATTTTTTTCTCATATTAAAATCACCCTTTGGATTTTTCTTGTAAAATCTTTATATGCTCTTCTAATTCTGTGTTTTTAAATCTTTCAGAAACACGTCTGCCAGGTACTCCTACATATATACCATAGGGGCGAGTACTTTTAGTTAACACGGCTCCCGCCCCAATAACACATCCCTCTGCTACAGTCACTCCCTTAAGAATTGTTACATTAGCGCCTATCCAAACATCCTTTTCAATAATTACATCCTGATCGTCATCTTCATCTTTTTCATCATCTGTAACATCAAACATATACTTTCCTATCGCATCTATTTTGTGATTGCCTGTGATGATACTAAGCCTTGGGCCAATTATTACTTTCTCTTTAATGATAATATTTGCTCGTGTTGTCCACAACAATGCATGAGGACCAATCGCAACATCATCTCCTACACTAATGTTGCCAATTCCCTTAATATCACTTTTTTCGGCAATATGTACATTTTTACCACAGCTTCCAAAAGAAGATTTAATTACACTTTCTCGAAAAATCTTATAAAATGCCTTACGCACAAATTCTTCTAATCTATATACGAGGCTTCCTATTTTATTGATTCCGACCCCCCCATTTTATATAGATTTCTTCTGTAATAGCTTGTCACTTCTCAATCTCTCCACTTCCGTATAAACTCTTTCAAGTTTATCAATATTTTGCTGTAGAGAATATGATTTTCTTATAACATCAACACTTTCCCGTCCAGCTTTTAATCTCTTTTCATCATCTGTAAGATACTCAATAATTGCACAAGCCATGCTTTTACTGTCACCTGGTTTATACAAATATCCGTTAATTCCTTGCCTTACAATTTTAGGAATACCTCCAACATCTGTACTCACAATTGGAAGGCCACACCCCATAGCGTCCAATATTGCCATAGGCATGCCCTCATTATACGAAGGGAGAAGAAAAACGTCTGCCTCTCTCAAATATTGCTTTTTTTGCTCATTTCGGATCCATCCTGGAAATTCCACATTATCTTTATATTTCGCACTGAGTTTCTGTTTAACTTTTTCAATTTCACCACTTCCACCAAGAATAAACCGAGCATCCGGTATTTTTCTGCACACTTGGTCTACAATAGCTGGGATATCAAAGCATCCTTTTCTTTCACATATAAAACCCAAAAAAAGAATCAATTTATTATTCGGTTTTGTGATTTTTTCTTTGATCAAATCTTCTTGTAAAACACCATAATTTTCAACAACTCTTATTGTCTGTTCTGGCACAATCTCAGCAAGATTCTTTTTCCATTCTTCTGACAGTGCGATGGTTCTTATGCATTTATTATATATTTTTTCTATGTTTTTCTTCTTTCTCTTAGATTTTCTTCGATAGAACTCATTAAAATCTGCACCGTGAACATGATTGATAACTGGAATTTTAGCAAGAGAGGACATCTCAATTATTAAAGCCTTTCTATAAAAACTTCTTCCAAAAGATGTATGAATATGGACTAAATTTGGTTTCCAAAACAAAGCTGTATAAATAAATTTAAAATATGCTCTCATTGCTTTAGAGACTTTTCGAATTATATTTCCATCACAATAAGTTTCTATAAATCGTACATTGTAATTTTCTGTCAATTGAGAGTTTGGGTACCCATTGACTACAGAGGTAATTCCGCCCTTTGCAGAAAAGCTGGGCACTATCATACATACTTTCTTTTTCATTTTTTCCTCCATTTCCCCGCGCCTTCGTTGCGCGGACACAAATATATAATCAAACTCAAATCCATCAAAACTCTAGTGTGCATCTCGCTATAATAGTATAATCAAAGAGAGGTGGTATACTACAGAGCACGTGAGGGAGAGTAGGCAATTCTACTCAAATAGAATATCCTGAATTGTTATAAGTCGCCGCTATCTTTTCAAGCACAAATAAGTTGGACTTAGAGCCAGGACACTTATGATTGTACAATCAACTGAGTGATTAGCTTAGATAGCAG
>OIXW01000403.1_pt1 | contig 12869 bp, 10 predicted proteins | sample 1587951 | NCBI WGS metagenome assembly OIXW01 (sample SAMN03283239) | human gut metagenome | biome: human-associated habitat; material: feces | host: Homo sapiens | place: Peru | collected 2012
CACGACATTCAGAACCACAATCTGACGCTCTAACCAACTGAACTACGTCCACCATTTTTTAAGCGAGTGCAAAGGTACGGAAAAAATTTGGTTCCACCAAATATTTCCGTACTTTTTTACATTTTTTTTATTTTGCAGGGCTGTTTGGCACTACAGGAGCTGCCTTCTCAGCTGCTGCTGGGGCTGCTTTCTCTGCACCGGCTGCTGCTGGAGCTGCCTTCTGAGCACCGGCTGCTGCATCCTTGCTGGCACCTGGCATAGCAGGAAGAGCAGTCTGCTCCTGGGTTGCACCCTCCATAACGCTGCTCTCGCCCACAGCCTGTGGAGCTACGTAAGCGCAAGCTACACTGATTACTACCATCAGACCGGCAAGGGTCCATGTGATCTTCTCTACTACGTCGGTGGTCTTGCGAACACCCATGATAGAGTTGGTTGATGAGAAGTTAGATGCCAATCCACCTCCCTTTGACTCCTGGATCAGAACGATGAGTACCATCAAGATGGATACCAGGACGATCAATACTACAAATAATGTGTAAATCATTTTTTTAAAACTAGTTTTATTTTTATTATTATTATTTATTTTCTTTTCTTCTCGTTAAGCATCAGTTTTTCGAGGAAGCGGAGCTGATCTATATAGAACGCACTCTTCTGTGGATGCTGCTTGTACAGGCGGTCGATAATCTGATAGGCTCGCTCGTACTTGCCCTGCTTGATGTAGATTCGGGCAAGGGTCTCCGTAAAGATACCACCGTTTTCTGAGGCAGCTTGGGCTTCGGAAGAATCTGCTTCTGCAGTTTCCTTCTTCTCTTCCTTCTCTTCCTTCTCTTCCTTCTCTTCCTTCTTCTCCATTACCTCGCTCTCCTGATCCTCCTCCTCCTCCTTATCCTTGTGGAGTTTGAATCCGCCTTCTTCTATGAAGTCGTCGATGAGGGCGATGGTTCTTGATGGCTGCTCGTGCTCGGTTTCCGTCTCCGTCTCCATCAGATAGGCCACATAGTCAACGGCGGCATCGGCTGGCGTTGGCTTGCGCTTCTCTTCCGGTTCTTTCTCCCTTTCCTCTGCTTCGGTTGGGATGGAGTGGAGGAAGTGGTCGATGAGACTGCTGGTGCGGTCGCTCTTCGGCTTGCCTTCCATAGCTTCGTGGCGGTTTGAGTTCTGGCTCTTGAGCTGATAGTGGGCTGCCTCTACCATCTGGAAGATGACCTTGCGGTCGGAGATGTAGATGGCGGCACGCCGCAGTTCCTCGTCGAAGCTCGGGTCGTGGAGCAGGTACAGGTTCTGCAACATCAGAAGGCGAGCCGTCTGATAGTACGGATAGAGGGCCAGGAGGGCGCGCAAATCATAGAGCGTCTCCCGGTTCATTTCCTCTGGATGTTGTATCAATCTGTTTAGTTCCACGATATTATTAACTTTAAACTATAAACTATTAACTCTAAATTCTACTACCAGTTTGCCACGGTGGCGTTGAAGATCTGGTCAACCAGGTCTTTTACCATCTGCGTTACCAACTCTTCCTGCACAGAGGCGAGGCTCTTGGTGGTATCGTAGGTCTTGGCAGAGGTGAACTGGCGCTCGAAATCCTCGTTGTGGTTCTTGGTGTTGGTGAAGCGTACGTTCACCGTGATGCTCAGCTCGGTCTGGGCTGAATATCCCTCGGCACTCACCGACTTGTTGCGCTGTGAGTATTGGGTAATCTCGCCCTCAATCTTCAGGTCGCCATTGCGGCTCACCTGGCGGAGCTGGGTGTTGCTGGCAAACTTATCCTTCAGTTCGTTGTTGAACATCGGACCCATCGGACCCCATACATAGGAGCTGCGGATAGGGAAGTCGGCCAACTGGATGGTCTTGGTCTTGGTGTAGTCGATGCTGGCACCATTGAACTTGTAGCTCACGGAGCAGGCTGCTGTGACACCCATCACCAGGACGATGCCTATTATATATATGTACGCGCGTAGATGCTTCATAAATTATATTTTTTAATTCTTCTGTAGAGCGTTCTGTCGGAGATGCCCAGTTCCTCGGCCGCCTTCTTGCGGTTGCCGTTGTTGCGTTCCAGGGCGCGCTCTATCATCTGTCGGCTCAGTTCATTGAGGTTGAGCGATTCGTTCTCGCTCTCATTCTCATTCTCCATGTCCTTGATTTCCTCTGCCTCGATATCCTCGGCATCCCGTCTTGGTTCGGCATAGATTCTGCCTTCCTGCAGGTTGCCGAATTCGGAAGGGTAGTGAGGTTCTGGCATTCCCGAAACCGATGGGGATGTGATTCCCGAAACCGATGCTGGCATTCCCGAAACGGATGCTGGCATTCCCGAAACGGATGCTGGCATTCCTGAAACTGATGGTACGCCTGAAACCGTGGCTGGAGGCATGCCCGAGATGTTTTGCGGATGGCTGAAACCATTGGCGCCGCTGAGTCCGCGTGCTTCATCGAGCTGGTCGCGCAGCGATTTCATCTCTCTTCGCAGGTCGCTTACGTTGCCCCTGAGTTCGTAGAGAATCTTGTAGAGCATCTCCCGCTCGCTTTCGTAGCTATGCTGCTCGTTTCCGGCTTGCGGAATGGTGGCGAGCTGGGTAGTTTCCTCATCTCTTGGGATGAACAGCGAGAGGGTTTCGAGATTGATTTCCCTTTCCCGGCTCAGCACCGACATCTGTTCGGTGATGTTCTTGAGCTGTCGCACGTTGCCTGGCCACTTATATTTCAGCATGAGCGCCTTGGCATCCTCGGTGAGTGAAATCTTCGGCAATCGGTATTTCTCAGCCATCTGCATCGCGAAGAGGCGGAAGAGCAGGAGGATGTCGTTGCCGCGTTCACGCAGCGGAGGCATTTGGATAGGGATGGTATTCAAGCGATAGTAGAGATCTTCGCGGAATTTTCCCTCGCTCACAGCCTTGCGCATGTTTACGTTGGTGGCTGCCACGATTCTTACATCAGTCTTTCTGATTTCGGTGCCGCCCACACGGATGTATTCACCCGTTTCGAGCACACGAAGCAGTCGGGCCTGCGTCTGTATCGGCAGTTCACCCACCTCGTCGAGGAAGATGGTACCCTTGTTGGCGATGCCGAAATATCCTTCGCTTTCGCCGATGGCTCCGGTGAAGGAACCTTTCTCATGACCGAAGAGTTCGCTGTCGATGGTACCCTCTGGGATACTGCCGCAGTTGATGGCGAAATATCTTTCGCGTCTTCTCGGCGAGTTATCGTGAATGACTCGTGGGATGATTTCCTTACCCACACCGCTCTCTCCGATGATAAGCACGGAAAGGTCGGTCGGTGCCACCTGCAGGGCGACATCGAGAGCACGGTTCAATCCGTCGCTATTTCCGACGATATTGTAGCGTTGTTTTATTTTCTGTAGTTCAGAATTATCCATTTAGCTGCCAAAATTACACATTTTTTTTGAATTAACTGCCTTTTTTGCCCAAAAAGTGGGTATAATAAGGTAGAAAATAGGCGAAAATGTGATATTTCGCCTATTCTCTACGTATTTCGAGCCTATTCTGCTGGTTGTGGAGCAGGCTGTTCTGCTGGCTTCTGAGGAGCTGGCTGCGCCTGTTTTTCGGCAGGATTAGGCTGCTGTGTCAACTTTTTATCAGTCTGCTGGGCAGGCTGAGGGGCGTTGTTGTTGGCATTGTTGTTGGCATTGTTGTTGGCTTTACCATTGTTGCCACCATTGTTATTGCCGTTGCTTCCCTTAGGGGCATTCTGCTCGTTGTTTCCCTTGGTGCCGTTCTGCTTGTTTCCGCCCTTTGGAGGGAATGGGGAAGGAACGTGCTTCTTTGGGATGGAGAATCGAACCTTCTCGCTCTCGTCACGCTTCTCGTGGTAGAGCTTTGGCAGCGGGTTCTGGTAAGCCTCTTCGCTGGTTTCACGATGGCGGAAGGCATCGAGTGCAAGGAAGATGGCGTGGCGGAACGAGATGGCATCTGCCTCGTTGTAGCCTGCCATATAGTAGCATGGGGTGGTGTTGGCTGCTGTATGGATGATAGGGAGACCGGCGGTATAGAGCACGCCATCCTCGTTGAAGAGGGAGTGGAATGGCACGGCTGCCTGGTCGTGGTACATCGCCATGACGCCATCGAACTCGTTGTAGTATCCGTTGCCGAAGAAATCGTCGGCTGGGTAAGGACCGAATGCCTGGATGCCCTTCTCGGCGAGTGCATCGATGGCTGGGATGATGATGTTGCGCTCCTCGGTGCCGCAGCTCTGTTCCTCGTTGATGCTTGGGTTGAGGGCGAGCACAGCGATGCGTGGGTTGGTGAGGAGGAAGTCGCGCTTCAGGGTGTGCCAGAGCAGGGTGGTTTTCTCCACGATGCTTTCCTGGGTGATTGACTTGGCCACTTGGGTGAGTGGTGTCTTGCCGGTGACGGAGGCAATGCGCAGGTCGTCGCCTACGAGCAGGCTCAGGGCATGGCTGCCGTCGCCCAGACAGGTTTCGATGTAGTCTTTGTGATCCACGAAGGTGTAGCCTTCAATCTTGATGTTCTGACTGCTTACCGGGGCAGTGACGAGCACATCGTAGAGACCGTCGCGATAGTCGGTCATGGCACGGTCGAGTGCCTTGACTGCTGCTGCTCCTGATTCCGGAGTAGGCATACCCATATCCACCTTCACTTCCTCTTCTACGGCAGCGAGGAGGTTGATTCTTCCATCCTCAGCATCTTCAGCTTTCTGGATGATGGAGAACTGGGCTGGCAGGTTCATCGCCTTGCGATAGTAGGCTGCCACTTTTGGCGAGCCGTAGATGATAGGGGTGCAATACTCCAGCATCTCCGGTTCGTTGAATGCCTTAAAAATGAGTTCATATCCGATACCGTTGGTATCGCCGTGGGTGATAGCCACTTTGATTCTTTTGTTGTCCATGAAATTTTATTTTATAGTAGAAATCGCAGCTTCGAGCTGCTTGATTAATATTTTCTTTTTCATTTCGGGTGCATAGACAAAGGCGATGATGTAGAGGTTATAGCCTTGCTTTGCTGCCTTGCTTGTTTGCCTATGAATGCGATGCATTACGTAAGGCCCTCCCATGGCATCTCCTTTCATCTCCCAGAGTCCTCTTTCTGAGAGATAAGGAATCACCATATACATGCTGTCGGTTTCACCCGGCATATTGGTTCGGAGAATGCTATCAATCAAAGCCTTGTCATTAGCCTGAAAAGCATTTGAATTCTTCATTCTTCGTTCTTCACTCTTCACTTTTCCTGCTCTTCGTTCTTCACTCTTCACTTTGAACACGAGCAGGTTCTGCATGCCCGAACTGGCGTCGTTCGAGATCCAGATGAAGTCTTTCGCCTTTTTGCTGGCGTTCATCGCTGCAGGAATCTTCATGTCGATGCCGAACATCTTTTTGATTTCGTCCTGCATCTCCCTGTTTTGTTTGCTGGGGTTGCCGGAGATGATATCTGCCAGATGTTTCAGTTCCACTTCATCCACGATGTGGCGGAGTTTCTCGCCATTGAGCCTTTCCCGCAACTGCTGTGCCGATTGGGCGGTTATGCGAATGATATTCTGTGGCGCTGCATTCTCGTCGTGGTGAAGTGTGACGGAGAAATCCCGCTCTCCGATATTCTGTTCTCCGAAATCCCGCTCTCCGATATTCACGACGATTCGGGTTCTGACGAGCAGATAGTTTCCCCGGGTCTTTCCCTTTTTTACCTGAATCAGTCGGCAGAGTGGTTCGGGTTGGGGCAGTCCTATCACATCCTCCGTCAGCATCTTGGTTACGATGCTGTCGGTATCTCCCTCAAGCACCACCTCGTAAGGCATTCCCGTGCTTTTGGGCAGTTTCCCATTTCGCCCTCCTGTGCTGCAGCTTGCCAGGAAGAGTAACAGGAGGCAAATGATTGGTAAGAATCTTATATGATACATGTTATTACATGTCCTCTAAGAACTTCTTTCCTCTAGGAGTATAGAGGAAAACCAATATGCATAAGCCTATAAAAGCTAGGCTTGCCATTGTTAATACTAATGAATCCATAATTCTATTTTAAAGATTCTCTAACCATTTCTTTCCTGGTTTTGTATAAAGCCAAGCCAGAAAGCTTGCTGCAATTACTAAGAAACCAGTCATAGTCAACGCTAAGTATTCCATAATTTATTTATTTAAAATTTTAAATCCGATAATAAAGAAAATTATAGATAGGATTATGCCTGTAGCAAAATACCATAGGGAAAATGAAGCTTTTGAGTCTCCAACACCGAACAATGGTGGTAAACTTCCCAAGAACGTTATAGAAAACGAAGTTTTGCTTAAGTCATAGAAGTATTTACCCGTCTCAGACCTTTTTGTTCTTTCCTTTTCTTTTCTTTCATTTTTTGTATCCATTTGTACCATATTCCCCCTCCTTTCTTATCCCTTTCCATGCTTCTGCTCCTCATCCTCGTGCTGTCGGATTTCTCCAATCTTCTTCGAGGTGCTGAGCAAGCCGCAGGCGGCGTAGATGTCCTGGCCGCGGCTGGCACGGATGGTGGTGAAAACACCATGCTGGGTGAGGTAATCACGGAACTGCTCCATCTTCTCGTCGTTCACACCCTGCAACGGGATGTCGGGAATCTGATGGAAACGGATGAGATTGAAACGGCAATCCAGACCCTTCACCAGTTTGATGATGGCCTTGGCATGCTGCATGCTGTCGTTCACTCCCTTGAACACGATGTACTCGAAACTCAGGCGGCGCTGATGGGAGAAATCGTAGTTCTTCAGCAACTCCACCACCTGCTCGATACTCATGCCCCTTTCGGCAGGCATCAGTTCGGCACGCTCCGATGGAATAGGGTCGTGCATCGAAATCGCTACATGGCACTCGCTCTCTTCCAGGAATCGCTTCAGCTTGTTCTTCACGCCCACAGAACTTACCGTGATACGCTTCGGGCTCCATGCCCAACCGTAATCTGCGGTGAGAATCTCGGTGGCACGAAGCACATTGTCGAGATTATCCATCGGCTCGCCCTGTCCCATGAACACGATGTTGGTGAGCTTATCCACCTCAGGCAGCGAGTAAATCTGGTTCAGGATGTCGCCGGCAGGCAAACTCCCCTCGAATCCCTGCTTTCCGGTCTGGCAGAAGAGGCAGTTCATCTTGCAGCCCACCTGCGAAGAGACGCAGAGCGTGGCGCGGTCCTTATCAGGAATATACACCGTTTCCACGAACTTTCCGCTTCGGGTAGGGAAGAGATACTTGATGGTACCATCCACAGAATGTTGTGCGTCAGAATATTCTGCGCATCCTATTTCGTATTCGGCAGCGAGTTTGGCACGGTTGGCCTTCGAGATGTTGGTCATCTCATCAATGCTCTTCACATGCTGCTCATAGAGCCACTTCGCCATCTGTCCGCCGGTGAAGGCAGGCATGCCGAGATCCTTAGCCACCTGCTTCAATTCGGCAAGTGTAAGGCCCAAAAGATATTTTTTTTCATTATTCATACTGCAAAGATAGTGTTTTTTGCCGAAAAAGTGTTATCTTTGCCACATATTTTAAGATAATAAGTTGAAATAAAGATAAAAATCATGGTTTCGAGCCCCTAAAAGGGGCGAAAAACAGAAAATTAGAAACAAAAAAATGAGAGAAAAAATAGACCTTTTCTTGCCATGTGAAGACCTGGAGGTGGCCCAAGAAGCACTCGGAGAACTTCATGACAACAAGACTGTTCAGCATATCAACCTGATGGTGAGCGCCGATTTCGCTGCCCATCACCAGGTGCCAGACGGCTGTACCTTCGTGGTTATCGACCGACTGGAGAGTAGCAACACCGTGGAGAGCATCGCCGAAAATGCCGATGCCGACTTCGTGATGATTTGCACCAAGACCACCCCTATCAGATGGGGCCTCTATGCCTTGGAGCGTTTCCTGCGCACGGCGGATGATACCGCGGCGGTGATGGTTTACTCCGACCACTATTCGCTGGTGAAGGACAATCAACTGGAAAAGCATCCTGTGATTGATTATCAGCAGGGTAGTTTGCGGGATGACTTCGATTTCGGAAGCCTCTGGCTCGTCAAGGCGCAGGCGCTGCGCAACTATATCGCCCAGCAGGATAGACAGGAATATCAGTTTGCCGGTCTCTACGACCTGCGTCTCTATCTGAGCCGTGTGGGAGAGATTTTCCATCTGAATGAGTTCCTCTATACCGAGAACGAACTGGATAACAGAAAGAGCGGCGAAAAGCAGTTTGACTATGTGAACCCTAGAAACCGTGAGGTGCAGATAGAGATGGAAAAGGCTTGTACCCAGCATCTTAACAAGGTGGGTGCCCTGGTGGATACCAGCTACTACCGTCTGCCTGATTTCGACGAACAGGAGTTTGAATACGAGGCTTCGGTGGTGATTCCGGTGTTTAACCGAGAGAAGACCATCGCCGATGCCGTGAAGAGTGCCCTGGCGCAGAAAACGGATTTCAAGTTTAACGTGATTGTGGTGAACAATCATTCTACGGATAAAACCGGAGAGATTCTAGATGAAATAGCAGATGACCGCTTGATTCAGATAGTTCCTGATAGAAAGGACCTGGGTATCGGCGGCTGCTGGAATGTAGCCATCAACAGCGACTATTGTGGAAAATTCGCCGTGCAGCTGGATAGCGACGACCTGTATTCATCTCCTGGAACCCTTCAGAAGATAGTGGATGCCTTCTACGAGCAGAAGGCGGCGATGATGATTGGCGCCTACCGCATGTGCGATTTCGACCTGAATACCCTGCCTCCTGGACTCATCGACCACAAGGAATGGACCGAGGATAACGGTTGCAACAACGCCCTGCGTATCAACGGTTTGGGAGCACCACGCGCCTTCTTTACCCCGTTGGTAAGACAGATGCAGTTCCCTAACACCAGCTATGGTGAGGACTATGCCCTGGGACTGGCTTTCTCTCGCCGCTACCGCATCGGCAGAATCTACGACGAGCTGTATCTCTGCCGTCGCTGGGGAGGCAATTCGGATGCCGCCCTGAGCATCGACAGGGTGAATGCCAACAATCTCTATAAAGACCGTCTGCGCACCATGGAGCTGATGGCCCGCAAGCAGATGATGCAGGGCAAGGCGGATATCATGGAAGACAGCAGCATTTCCAGATTCTTCAACCGACAGTTGGAGAAATGGGCTGATGCCCGCCATCGTTTCCGCGACCTGAAACATGTGGAAACCCGTCAGCTCTCGGAGCTGATCAAGCTGCAGTGGAACCCTGCCCGCATCGTGAGTACGGGAGCCAAGATAGACAGGAAAACCCTGGGCGAGCGCCCTTGCTTCCTCTGCGACCGCAACCGACCAAAGGAGCAGATGTCGCAGCAGATAGATGAAAACTTCCATCTGCTGGTGAATCCGTTCCCAATTCTTCCGGTGCATTTCACCATTCCGGCCCGCAAGCATCAGTATCAGGCCATCTATCAGAACTATGGCGAGATGCATCGCTTCCTCTCGCTTCACAGCGAACTGATGGTGTTCTATAACGGTCCGAAGTGTGGTGCTTCTGCCCCTGATCATCTTCATTTCCAGGCGGGTACGAGCGGCATCCTGCCGTTGCAGGCCAACTGGCAGCGCCTTTCGCGCAATCTTACTGACGTCATCTCTCTGAACGATGAAGAGAAGATAGCCGTGGTTCACGACTTCGTGGTTCCAGCCTTCGTTATCATCTCGAAGAGTGAGGAGAGCGACGAGATGCTCTTCCACCGTCTTTACAGAGCCATGCCGCTGCGTGGCGGAGAGACCGAACCGATGATGAATATCGTGGCTTGGAGAAAGGGCGATGATTTCATCTCGGTGGTGATTCCGAGAGAGAAGCACCGTCCGGAGGCTTACTTTGCCGATGGCGATGCCCAACTGATGGTTTCGCCGGGTGCCCTGGATATGTCGGGACTCATCATTACCCCAAGAGAGGAGGATTTCAGAAAACTGACCGATGAGCGTGCCGAGGCACTGCTGCAGGAATGCGGTGTGAGCCAGGAGAAGATGAACAGCATCGTGAGCAAGCTGAAGGTGGCAAAGGAGGCAGAAGATTCCATTCTGGCTACATCTGCCCTATATAATAATGAGGAGGAACCAGAGGTTACCGTGGGCATCGTGAGTGCCCAGAAGGTGCATTTCTCGCTGAACAAGCCTTATCTGGCTAAGGGCGAAATCGTGATTGGCGAGCAGGAGGTGGAGTTCTTCGAGGGCGGCATCATGTGGAACGGCAATCTTTACAGTAAGCTCACCTTCCATCCGCAGAGCGACGATGCCTCGTTCTCTATCAGCGACGTGACCATCGGCGTGAACTTCCACTGGGAGCGCAAGGAGACGCAGACCTTCCTGGGTGCCCTCCGCTTCGTGGTGGAATCGGATAAGATCTATGCCATCAACGAACTGCCTGTGGAGCGCTATCTGGAGAGTGTAATCAGCAGTGAGATGAGTGCCACATCGAGCCTAGAACTGCTGAAGGCGCATGCAGTGATTTCGCGTTCGTGGCTGCTGGCGCAGATGCAGAAGCGCAGAGAGGTGGCTGAGAGCGGCAACAATTTCTTCTCGTTCACCAAGAAGGAAGATATGCTGATTCGCTGGTACGACCGTGAGGACCACACCCTCTTTGACGTTTGTGCCGATGACCACTGCCAGCGCTACCAGGGCATCACGAAGGAAACCTCGCCACATGTTGCCGAGGCTATCAGACTGACCCGTGGCCAGGTGTTGCTGGATGGCGGCGAGATTTGCGATGCAAGATTCTCGAAATGCTGCGGCGGAGTAACTGAGGAATTCCAATACTGCTGGGAGAATACGCCGAAGAACTATCTCACGGCAGTGAGAGACATCGCCTTGGGAATATCGGGAGCAGAAAATGCTCCTCTTCCTAATCTTACCAATGAGGATGAGGCAGAGAAGTGGATCCGCTTCAATCCGCCTGCTTTCTGCAACACGCAGGATAAGAAAATCCTCTCGGAGGTGCTGAACGATTACGACCAGGAGACCGTGGATTTCTATCGCTGGAAGGTGACCCTGACCCAGGAGAAGTTGCAGCAGCTTATCGCCGACAAGCTGAAGATGGACTTCGGTGCCATCCTCGATATGAAGGCGGTGGAGAGAGGAACGAGCGGCCGCATCAGCAAACTGCAGATTATCGGAACCGAGAAGACCTTCACCATCGGTAAGGAACTGGAAATCCGCCGTGCCCTGAGCGATTCTCATCTTCTGAGCTCTGCCTTCGTGGTAGATAAATATGATGCAGATGAAAACGGTGTTCCGCAGCGCTTCGAACTGATTGGCGCCGGATGGGGACACGGAGTAGGACTCTGCCAGATTGGTGCTGCCGTGATGGGCGAGGAGGGCTATCTCTATGATGCCATCCTGCTGCACTACTATCAGGGAGCAGAAATCAAGAAACTCTATCAATAACAAGAAACTCTATCAATAATTTGAATGTAGAATGTGGGGTGTTAAAAGAGGCTACGCTTCTTTTGACACCTGATGTTCTGAACCTAATATTAAAAATGAAATGGTAACAAAGAAAAATAGTCGGAATCCATGGGCTTGGATTCCGACCCTCTATTTTGCAGAAGGACTGCCCAACGTCATTGTGACCGCCCTCTCTGTGGTGATGTATATGCAGTTGGGTCTCACCGATGCCGAGGTGGGTCTCTATACAGGATGGCTCGCCCTGCCTTGGGTAATCAAGCCCCTGTGGAGCCCGTTCATCGACCTGCTGAAGACCAAGCGCTGGTGGGTGCTCACCATGCAGGCGCTCATCGGAGCCGCCCTTGCCGGCATCGCCTTCTCGCTGCCTACTGCCTTCTGGTTCCAGGCAACGATGTGCTTCTTCTTCCTCATCGCCTTCTGCAGCGCCACCCACGATATTTCGGCGGATGGTTTTTATATGATAGAATTGGATGAGCATACACAGACCAAGTTTGTGGGACTGCGAAACACGTTCTATCGCCTCGCCATCATCTTTGTGAATGGATTCCTGGTGATGCTGGCGGGTGTGCTCCAGGTGATGTTCCGCAACCAGATACGCTTCTCGTGGGCGCTTATCTTCTACGGATTGGCGGGTATCTTCATCGGACTGTGGCTCTATCACAGCCGGTTTATGCCGCGCCCTAAGGAGGATGTGCAGACGGATAGAACGGTGGGCGAAGTGGCGCACGAACTGAAGAACATGTTCCGTACCTTCTTCGTGAAATTCAGGGTGGGGGAAACCATCTGCGTGATGCTCTTCCTGCTGCTCTATCGCTTCCCGGAAGCACTCCTGAATACGATGACCAAGACTTTCGTCCTTCGTCCTAATTCGCAGGGCGGACTGGGATTGTCTCCGCAGGAATATGGTTTTGCCAATGGCACGGTGGGACTGATAGGTTTGCTGCTGGGTGGTATCATCGGCGGTATTCTGGTGAGCCGTGACGGTATGAAGAAATGGCTCTGGCCGATGGTTTGTGCCATCACCCTGCCGGATGTGGTTTACATCTATCTGAGTTATTCGCTGAACAGCGACATCATCGTGGTTTCAAGCTGTCTCTTTATCGAGCAGTTCGGTTATGGTTTGGGCTTCACGGTTCTTACCCTTTATATGCTGTTCTATAGCCAGGGCAAGTTCAAGACATCCCATTATTCCATCTGTACGGGCATCTCCTATCTGGGTTTAATGTTGCCAGGTATGGTATCGGGCTATCTGAAAGATATGGTAGGCTATCGCTTGTTCTTCATCATCGTGATGGCATGCTGCGCCATCACCTTCCTGGTTACTGCCTTCCTGAAAATAGATCCGGAGTTCGGAAAGAAGGAGAAGGAGGTAAAAGAGGAGGAAGAAATGGAAGTGATTGAATAAATTCCTATATATAAAATTGAATAATTCCTATATCAATACTGCGTTAAATTAATATTTAATCGTCTGTAAATCAATAACTTATATTA
>OIXW01000405.1_pt1 | contig 12858 bp, 14 predicted proteins | sample 1587951 | NCBI WGS metagenome assembly OIXW01 (sample SAMN03283239) | human gut metagenome | biome: human-associated habitat; material: feces | host: Homo sapiens | place: Peru | collected 2012
AGTCATGTCATCTCCTTCAATTGGATATGTTTTTTGCACGACTTCGTTTTCTAAATGGATTGTATATTCAACTACACGGTTAAACACTGGGACATAGATTTCTCCCTTTTCTCCTTTAATTAAGGCATAACGTTCTTTATTATAATTAATTGAACCTTCTACTTTTCCTTGAACTTCATTTTCAAAATTTAAGTTTGCTTTAAAATTCATTTCAATCTCATTTTCTTTTTCAATATGAGATTCAACACTTTCAATTGGTACATCTACTAAAGCAAGGACAAAACCAACGACATAACTTCCTACATCATTTAAAGCACCTCCTTGTTTTGGATCAAACAAGTAAGAATCTTTTCTACTTGTCCCATCAAAACAAAAGTTTGCCTCAATTGATTTTAATTTTCCAATCAGTTTTAAATCATCTTTTAAATGATCAAAACCATTATTAAACTTTGTTTTAAAAGCTTCTAAACAATAACCTTGATATTCTTTAACATAGTGATTGATTTCATCAATATCTTCACTTTTTAAAACAAGAGGTTTTTCACATAAAACCGCTTTATGATGTTTAATGGCTTCTATAATCCATTTTTTATGTTCAAAGTGGGGAACTGCAATATAAACAGCCTCAATATCTTCATCCTTTAAAAGTTCTTCATAATCACGATAAAGTTTAACTAAAGGATGACTTTGTAAGTAACTATCCTTTTCATCTAAAGAATGTGAGGCAATGGCATGTACTCTTCCACCCTTTGTATACGTAATACTTTTAACAAACTTACGTGCTATATTTCCATAGCCTATAATTCCAAAATTCATTTTTCTACCTCCAATAACACGATTGCTTCTGCAATATCATTCACACAATAATGTACTTGTTTTTGTATTTCTTGAGGGGATGTTTTAAAAGTAAAGGCTGTATCTACGACTTTTAACATTGGTAAATCATTATAGGAATCCCCTATTCCAGCCATCTTTTCTAATTGGTAATGCTCTTTGATTATTTTAATTCCTGTTCCTTTTGAACATCCTTTTCTTACAATATCAATCGAATTTCTATTTTGAAAACCTTCGACCTCTTGATATTTTTGATTAATTTCAAGACAGGCTTTTTTGGTTGTTTTATCATCTTTAAAAATAAGCGATATACCATAGATGATTTCATGTTCTACTTCTTTAAAAGAAGAAATAACTTTTAATTTAGGATTATAATCTTCTTTAAGTGTTGCATAAAAAACATCTTCATTTCCTGTCTGTAAGATGATTTGTGCATGTCGACAATATTCATCAAAGATTTGTTGAACGATTTCTTTTTTCATTGGAAAATCTTGAATAATGTTTAAATCTTTATCTAAGATCAGCGCTCCTGAAGAAAGAATATAGAAATCTATTTTTAACTTTTCTAAATCAAACAAGGCACATCGTGGTCTTCCACTACATACACCAAAAAGATGTTCTTTTTGATACTTTTCAATAGCCTTTCTATCTTGTTTTTTTATTTGTTGATTGAAAACAAGCGTTCCATCAATATCACTTGCAAGTGCCTTCATCTTTTAATTTCCTTAAACAATCAACAATAACTTGATGATCTTCATCATGGGCGAGTCCTGATACAAGAATGCTTCCTCTTAATTCATTTTGGATAATCAAAGGAAACCCTCCTCCACAAATAACAAGACTTTCATCTTTTTCATCGGCTTGATACGTTCCATTTTCTTCATTTTCTAAATAAATGTAATAACTACTATGTCCATATTTTTCAACTGTTTTTTGTTTACGATCAAGCCAAACGACTCCTTTTTTTTCATCCATTAAATATTGAAAAACAATATCTTCATCTAAAACAATACGGATTCTGACATTTTTTAATTGGTTCTTTTCAATATGATGAACAAGGATTTGTCCTAATTGATAGGCATCATGGTTATTGAATTCTTGAAAAGAAAGTTCTTTTTCTAACTGTAAGACTTCTTCTTTTGTCATCTTTTTCACCTCACTCTTGTTATAACATATCTTCTTTTTCTTTTTAAGAGATGTTCCTCATTGTGGAAATAAGGTTCAAAGTAAATGAAAAAAGTTCAGTTAAACTGAACTTTTGGTTCACTTATTTTTAAGATGATAAATAAGGGCATGCAAATTATTTAAGATGTACATAAAAGCAAGTTGAGAATAGAAAGTTGCAATCTTGTTTTGTTTTTCATAGTCAGGAATAATGATTTGATATTGACTATAAACAACAAGTGGACTTTGAAGATTAGCAGTAATCAAAGCTGTTTGAATTCCTTTTTGATTTAAGATTTTCATACATTCTAAAAAAGATGTATTTTCTCCACTGTAAGAAATAAATAAAGCAAAATCTCCTGGTTGTAATTGTTTAGAAATATAGATTTCTTCGCCATATTGAGTTGCTAAGATAGGAAATAAATTAAGCTTTACAAGTTTATTAATAAAGTTTGTTGCGGTTATTTGGCTATCGCCATTACCATAAATAAAAACTCTTTTCTTTTGTACCATCATTGTTGCTATTTTATTTAAGGTTTCAACAGATAAATGATGATGGACTTGTTGAATGCTTTCTTGATAAAGAGAAAACATATTTTGAATGATTTGTTCACTTGTTTCATTGACTTGAAATGGGATTGTATAGTCTACTTGACTTACCATATATTTATTAGCTTCAAGTTCTTGTAATAAAGCAAGTTTAAATTGTCGATAGCCTTGATAACCTACTTTATGACATAAACGAATAATCGTTGCATTTGAAGTATAGCTTTTTTTTGCCAGATCATTGATTGAAAGTAAAGTTAAATCTTCTAAATGATCTAATAAATAATCAATGACTTGTTGTTCAGATTCGGTATAATGATTTTCTTTAAGTTGTTGTAATATTTTCATTACTCTTTCATTAAAATATCAAGAGCTTCTTCGACACTATCAACCACATCATCAACAATTGATGTTAAACTTTTTGGTGATGTTGGAAAGGTAAAAGAATGATCGACAGTTTCTAACATTGGAATATCATTATACGAATCACCAATTCCAGCAACTTCCTCTAAATGCATTAATTCTTTTAATTTTAAAATTCCTAAACCTTTAGAACATCCTTTTTCAGTAATATCAATAAATTCTTTATTTTGATGTGCTGTTAATTCAGGAAAATGTTCTTCAATATCAAGACAAACTTTTCTAGCGTTTTCATCTGTTTTCGCATTCATGGATAAACCATAAATATCTCCTTCTACTTCATCTAAAGAAGTAATAACTTGTCTAACCATAGAACCTAAATCTTCTTTTAAAAATGTATAGATTTGCATGTTGGCTTGAATAAAAATATCATAATCTTTTTGATAACGATCATAAAATTCATGTAATAAATGTTTAGAAATCGTACTTTTATAAATAACTTCTCTTTCTTTATTAAGTACAAGTGCTCCTGTACATAAAATATAGAAATCAAAATCGATATAAGGCTTACAAAATTCGTAAATGCCTTTAAAAGGTCTTCCACTACATAAACCAAATAAGTTGCCTGCTTTTTGAAACTCTTTGATTTTCTTTAAATCCCCTTCTTTAAATTGTTCATTAAATAATAATGTTCCATCATAATCACTTGCTAGTACTTTCATAATAATCCTCCAATGCCTTTATTGTAGTTGATTTCATAAAAAAAGAAAATCATTTTCATTGATTTTATTTTTTTAATATTTCTTTTATTTCTTCTAGATTTTCCACAAAATAAATACCTTCTTGTTTTTCTTTAGATGATAAATCAAAATCAATCATCTTATCTAAAAGTTTCTTTAAATCCTCATAATACCCATTTAAATTATAAAGCATACAAGGTGTTTTTAAATGTTTCAATGAGACTTTAGACATGACTTCTGTAATCTCTTCTAACGTTCCTGTTCCTCCTGGAAAAGCAATAAACGCATCTCCTAATTCAATCATCTTTGTCTTTCTTTCACTCATATCTTGCGTCACAATTAATTGTGTTATTTCAGGATAATCCAAACCAGCATCAATGAAAAATTGTGGTTCAACTCCTATGACTTTTCCTTTTGCCTTTAATACACTTTCAGCCAATTCTCCCATTAATCCACATTTAGAACCTCCATAAACAAGTGTATGCCCATTTTCGCCAATCCACTTACCAAGTTCTCTTGATGCTAAAGTAAGGCTTTGATCATTTCCACTACTTGCCCCTAAATAAACTGTTATATTCATGAATACCTCCAAAATTTATAAATTAAATCATTTTTATTCTTTTGGCTTATTATATCATTTTCTGTATAAAAATTGCATTTTTGTTTCATAATAAAGCAGGTGATTTTATGAATGAATCGTATTGGCAAAAGACAAGTAAACATCCTTGTTTTAAACAGTTAAATAAAGATATAAAAACCGATATTCTTATTATTGGTGGTGGTTTATCTGGTATTTCATGTGCTTATCAATTAAAAGAAACAGGTAAAAAAATTACCGTTGTTGAAAAGGATCTTTTAGGGAGTCATACCAGTGGACATACAACAGCTAAAATTACTCTTTTACAAGATCTTATTTATCAAAAGCTAGTAAAGCATTATAATATTGAAACTGCTTATTTATATTATCAAAGTCAAAAAGAAGCAATGAGAGGTATTAAAGATTTAATTGAAAAAGAAAAGATCGATTGTTGTTTAAAAGAATGTACGATGTCTTTATATACCGATGATTTAAAAAATGTTGAAAAACTTGAAAAAGAACAACATTGTTTACAACTCTTTGGTGAAAATGTTTTTGACAATCAAAAACATTTAAAAACAATCAGTTTACATCATCAATATATCTTTCATCCTTTAAAATATCTTTATCATCTTGTGGAATGTTGTCAAAAAGAAAATGTTCAATTTTATGAACATAGTCATGTTGAAAAAATCATAAGAAGAAAAAACGATTTTCTTATCTATGTACAAGGACATCGTATTATCTGCCAAGATCTCATTCATGCCTCGCGTTATCCTTTTATAAAAAAAGGTTTCTACTTTTTAAAGATGTTTCAATCTTTAGAAAGTGTTGATTTAAAACAAAGAACAGAAAATCAATGTACCCTTTCTATTGATCTTACAGAAAGTTATCGTCCTTTAAAAAATCATGCTTTAGTTATTAATTCTAAGAGTAAAGATTGGTTTGCGCAAGACACGATTCCTTTAAGAGGTATTCCTTATATGGGACGTTATAAAGAACATGAATATTTTATTTATGGTTTTCAAAAATGGGGTATGACAAATTCTTTTTTAGCTTCTAAAATTATTAAAGATCTTTATTTAAATAATGATAATGCCTATCTTTCCTTATTTTCTTGTCATTATTATTCATTAAGTTATTCTAAAATGTATTTAAAACAAATGCTTCATCATCTTTATCTTGGTTATGTTAAATTTCATTTTCATACCAAGAAAAACTTACAAAGAGGTCAAGGAGGGCTTATAAAAATCAATCATAAACTCTATGCTGTTTATTTAGATCAACAAGGTATTTACCATTATTTTTCACCCTACTGTCCTCATTTAAAAGGTTTGCTTTCTTTTGATGAAAAACATCAAATATGGCATTGTCCCTGTCATCAATCTGTTTTTGATTGTTATGGAAAGCTTATTGAAGGACCTTGTTTAAAAGATATGAAAAAACAAAAATGATACCCATTTCATTCCTTCTATTATATAATAGTGGTAGTATGGGAGGAAGTTTATGAAAACATATTTAACATTAGATGTTGGTGGTAGTGCCATCAAATATGCATTAATGCAAGAAGATTTAACGATTTTAGAAAAATCAAGTGTACCAACTCCTATGGATACCCTTGAAAACTTTATTGAAACAATTGGAAAAATCTATGATCAATTTCAAGATCAGATCGATGGTATGGCTCTTTCTATGCCTGGTATCATTGATCCTGAAAGAGGCTATCAATATACAGGTGGTGCTTTACGTTATATTGATAAATTAGAAACTGTAGAAGTTTTAAAGAAACGTTGTCCAACAAACATTACAATTGGTAATGACGCTAAATGTGCCGCCAATGCAGAAATTGGTTTTGGAAATCTTCAAGATATTCAAGATGGTGCTGTGGTTATTTTAGGAACAGGGATTGGTGGATGTTTGATTAAAGATCATAAAGTTCATACGGGAAGACATTTTTCAGCGGGTGAGTTTTCTTTTATTAAAACAAACAACTTTGATCCTTTTACTTGGAAGCATGCATGGTGTACGAGAAATGGTATTTCCGGGTTATTACAACGTGTTCAAGAAGCACTTAAAACAGACAAAGAATATACTGGAATTGAAATCTTTGAAATGGCTAATAAGGGTAATGAAAAAGTCATTGCAGGAATTGATGCTTTTGCTAAGGAAGTCGCAACTCAAATCTTTAATGTACACATTATCTTTGATTGTGAAAAAGTAGCCATTGGTGGTGGTATATCTGCCCAACCTTTACTTATTGAACTTATTAATAAAAATATAAATGAAATTTTTGATAATTTACATTTTGATGTGTATCTTCCTGAGATTGTTCCATGTAAATTTAGAAATGACGCTAATTTAATTGGTGCTCTTTATCAACACATTCAAACTTTTAAATAATTTTCTCTTTGAGAAATATCTTTTTTAAAAGCTAAAATCAGTGTACAATAACATTGAGGGGTGACAATTATGCAAGTGGTATTTGTTGTTTTACATAAAACAGAACTTTTACAAAATTTATTAACAAGTTTAAAAAAAGCAGGAGTGAGTGGTGGAACGATTATTGATTCCCAAGGAATGATTTCATATATTCAAGAAAGTGATGAAAGTTATATCTTAGGTTCTTTAAGACTTTTCCTTGAACAAGCACGTCCTGATAGTAAAACGATGTTCTTTATTATCAAAGATGAACAAACAGATCTTGTTTTTGATACAATTGATAAAGCTTTAGGTGGTTTAGAAAATCATAATACTGGGATTGCATTTGCAATGGAGATTACAAGAGTAGCAGGAGTAGTGAAATAGAAAGATGATTCATTATTTTAGTCAAACAGGAAACACCAAACTCCTTGGAGATTTCTTAAAAGATAATATCAAAGATTCAAAAACAATCTATGTTGGTTTTTGGACAGATAAAGGAAACGCCAATCAAGAAGCTTTAGATTATTTAAAAACATTGCATCATCAAAAAATTTTTCTCTTTGGAACCGCTGGTTTTGGAAAAAGTGAAGAATACTTTAAACGTATTATCAATAAAGTTAAAGAAAGTATTGATTCAACCAACGAAGTTGTTGGGAGCTTTATGTGTCAAGGAAAGATGCCTACATCTGTTCTTCAACGCTATCTTTCTTTAAAAGAAAGTGACAAAGCACCAAAAAATATAGATTTACTTATTGAAAACTATTATGAAGCACTTAATCATCCAAATGAAAAAGATTTAGAAAACTTAAAAAAAGTCCTTTTTCTAAAATAAAAATCATTTAGAAATACAACTAAATGATTTTTTATTTTACTTATCTATATGTCCTGCTAATTGATAAGACTTATCTGTATATTGCATAATTTCAAATTTATTAACCCATTCTTTATATCATTATTTTTTCATTTAATTTTTTATAAACATTTTCGACCAACCATGGTTCTGTAGAAGCTTTTAGAGCTTCTTCAAAGCCAAACCATTGTAATCCTTTATTTTCATCTTCTTTAATAATTAACTTTTCTTGATCATTAGCTTCCATTAAATACGTAATATTGTAATGAAGATGACTGGATACATAAACTCCGTTTTTGATATGTCCATTAACAGTTAAAACTTCAATTGAAAAAGGATCCTCCTTTAAAAATCGAACATGTTTTAAACCACTTTCTTCTTGAAATTCTTTTAAAGCCACTTTTTTAAAATCTTTTTGACCGTCAACATGTCCACCAAGCCAACACCAAGAGTTATAAATTTTATGATAACACATTAAAACCTTATCATGACTTTGATTTAAAATCCAACAAGAAACAGTGAAGTGTCCTATTGTATTTTTACGTGTTAGAACATCTTTTTGTTCAATCACTTTAAGTAAGAGTTCTTTATCTTTTTCTTCTTGTTCATTAAAAGGTTGATAATTGAGTAATTGTTGTTTCATAGTTTCTCCTTAAAAAAACAGGTTATCCCTGTTTTTGAATATATTTTTGATAATACATCACACGAATTAAATCAAAGATTGTCATGATTTGATAGTTAAAATTAATACCATCAAATCTACCTGGTACTTGAATCGTATCTGTTGTTAATTTCTTTCTTGCATAGGTTGGATTTTGCGTAATAAGTAAAGATGAGGTATTTTGTAATGAAAGATTCGTTCTGGTATACATAAATCCTTCTAAAGATCTTCCTGAAGAAGAAGTAAAGATAACATAATCATTTTCATTAAAAATCATATCTTTATCATACGTATGATATTGTAAAACTGTTTTTCCAAAAGAAATCAAATCTGTTTGAAATTCTACCGCAATAGACATTGGGTAAAGAGCTCCTACAAGGATTACTCGTTTTGATTCATGAATTTTTGTACAAACTTCTTCAATTTTCTTTAAAAATTCTTTATTATCATTAGAAACCTTAATACGTTCAACATACGTACAAATATTTAAATTTTTCATACGTTCTTCAATTTGTTCAAGACGTACTTGTTTATGTTTATGATACGTTTCTACAAATGTTTGATAATCATAGAAACCTAAATATTTTAAAAAGTTTAAAATACTTTCTGGTGTTGTCTTTAATTCATTTGCGACTTCTTCTAATGAATAGTCTCCAAAGTTTTGATAATGAAGGATAAAGAATACACAAAAACGATAGGCATCATCAAGAAACAATGTCCCATTTAAATATTTTAAAATTCTTGAAAGTAGTATATTCATAACATTCTCTCCTTAAATAAAATGATATTTTTTATAATACGTTACACGCATAATATCAAAGATTGTCATCAAACGATAGTTAAAATCAATACTATCATGTCTTGAACTTGCTACATAGATCACACGTTCATCACCAATTTGACTCTTATATTTTTTATTTTGTGTAATGAGTAAGAATTGTGATCTATTGATATCAAAATCTTGATGATCATTCATGAAAGCATCATAAGCTCTTCCTGTTGCCGAAACAAATATAACATAATCATCTTTATTGAGATCCAATTGTGTATCAAAAGAATGATATTGGAAAACAGGCTTTCCAAAAGTAATCAAATCTGTTTGAAATTCAACTGCGATAGAAATTGGATAAAGCGCACCAATAATAACAATACGTTTAGAAGAAGAAATATCATGACAAATATGATCGAGATCTTCAATAAATTTTTCTTTATCATCACATAAATGGATTTGTTTAAATAAATCATCCATCTTTAAGCCAAGCATTCTTGAACGAATTTGATCCTGTCTTAAAATAACATCTGCATAAAGCTTATCTTGAAAAGAAGCATAATCATCAAATCCTAAATGTTTTAAAAAGTTTAAAATAGCTTCTTTTGAAAGCTTTGATTTTTCAACAACTTCCTCCAATGTCATCTTATAAAAATCTATATAATTTTCAATAAAGAATACACAAAAACGATAATTATCATCTAAAAACAATGTTCCGTTAAAGTATTCAAGTATTCTTGCAAGTAGTACATTTCCCATACGTACCTTTCCTTTCTATATTAAGCCTAGTTTCTCTAAGCTTAAGGCAATTCCATCTTGATCAGGATCTTTGAAAGTATCATAAGCAATATCTAAAAGCTTTTCTTTGGCTCCTTCAAAAACAATTCCTTGATTTGCTTTTTCAAGCATTTGATAATCATTCATACTATCACCAAAAGCAATTGTATCTTCCATATTTGCATGATAGTATTCAATCACTCTTTCAATGGCATCTGCCTTCGTACAGTTCTTTGAAATAATTTCCCCATTAATAAAATCATCTTCTGGTTTAGAAAAGACAACAACATTAAAATCTTTACTTAAATGCGGCACTGTATCAAGCAATGCATATTTATCATATGCAATAAAAACAATTTTAGTCACTTTATCTTTACCAGGATCATATTCAGTAATCGGTTTAAAGGCTTGATTACGTTTTTCAAAGAAACGCGCTAATTCTGGATTGGCCTGTGTATCTTTGATTTGTCTTCTTTCCATATACTCTCTAGCATAACCTGATTGAAAAAGTTCATCTTTGGTTTCAAGAGTAAAGCCAACTTGCGCATTAGAAAATAAAACAATGGCTTGTTGTAAAAGTTTACTATCTAAAAAGTTTTCATAAATATACTCACCATCAATTTGAATAAAGCTTCCCGCTGCAGAAATAACACCATCAAAACCCACATCTAAAATATCTTGTGTAATCGAAACAGGGGCTCTTCCTGTACATAAGAAAGCTTTATGTCCATTTTCTCTTAACTTACGAATAGCTTCTTTATTTTTTTGTGTGATTTCTCTACTTTTTCCACGAATTGTCCCATCGATATCAAAAAATACATACTTCATTTTCCTTACCTCTTACTTCATGATTTCTTCAATCAAAATAGGTTTTTCGACATATTCATCCACAATTGTATAGCTTTGATAAATTTCATCCAATAATTCTTGACTTAATTCATTTCTGGCATAAACAGTTAATAACGTTTCACCGATTTCTACATGATCCCCTATTTTTTTATTTAAAACAAGTCCTACAGCATGGTCGACATCTTCATCTTTTGTCATACGACCACCACCTAATTTCATTGAAACAATTCCTAAATTCTTTGCTTCTAATGATTGAACATAACCTGTTTTCTTTGAAGTTATTTTCATTATAACACTTGGTTTTTCAAATAGTTCAGAATTTTCTATATGAAACATCGCCACCTTGTCTTTGCACCATTTCTTTAAGTTTTTCTAAAGCTTTTCCATTAGAAATCACTTCTTGTAACGCTTTATAAGCAACACTTTCATCTTGATAAAGCTTTGCTTGAACAAGCATTGTACTTCCTGCTTTTAAACAAAGTTCTTCTAAATCTTGAGGTCCCTTTCCTTTGAGAGTTTCAATCGCTTCAATAACTTCTAAACTATTACCAATTGCATTTCCTAAAGGTTGTGACATGCTCGAAATAGTTGCACGTGTATCTTTATGACAATGTTTTCCAATATCTATCATAGTTTGAGCAAGTTTCTTGGCATCTTCTAAGGTTTGCATAAAAGCACCATTTCCATATTTCACATCTAATAAAATCGTATCTGCCCCACTGGCAAGTTTTTTAGACATAATAGATGAGGCAATTAATGGAATACAAGAAACCGTTCCAGTAACATCACGTAAAGCATAGATTTTCTTATCCGCCGGTACAAGAGAAGCACTTTGTCCAATGATGGCTAAACCAATATCATTGACTTGTTGGATAAAATCTTCTTCTGAAACATAAATATTAAAACCAGGAATCGATTCTAATTTATCCAATGTTCCACCTGTATGTCCTAAACCTCTCCCTGACATCTTTGCGACTTTACCACCGCAAGCAGCAACAATCGGTCCTAAAACAAGAGATGTTTTATCACCAACACCACCAGTAGAATGTTTATCTACTTTAATGCCTTCAATCTTAGATAAATCAATAATATCTCCACTATATTCCATTGCCTGAGTAAGCATTGCTGTTTCTTTAGCACTTAGCCCTTGAAAACAAATTGCCATTAATAATGCTGACATTTGATAATCAGGAATGCTTCCATCAACATAACCATCTATAATAAATTGAATTTGTTGCTGATTGAATTCTCCATTATTCTTTTTATATTCTATTAAATCAACCATTCTCATTGCCATTTCCCCTTTATTTCAATCTAATCTTATTTTACTATAATTTGTTTTATTTTGAAAACACTTTCATAACTTCGAGAGAATCTTTTCAATTATAGAATGAAATTCTTCCATTTTTTGAGAAGAATTTCTCTTACAGACAATCCCATAAGGTAAAAAATAGTCTTCTTTTAAAGAAATTGCTTTTAAAGAAGAATGAATATTTGTCCAACATTCAAGCGATAATAAAAAATCTTGACTTAAAGCACATTTATTAAAGGTTTCGGTATTATATGCTGGAGAAATATCTTTAATTGTAATTGATGGATAATGATTTAAATTGACTGAGTTTATGTAATCGTTTTGCGCGTTCTTCATTTTAATTTACCTTTGATTGAATATATTATATCGCTTAAAATTATGATATTCTTATATTAGAAAGTTGATTCAAAGTCAAGACGGGAGGTGCGATATGAATGTACTTTCAGTATGATGAAAGTGTAACTGAATATTTAAAGCAAAAGGACAAACGCCTTGCGGATGTGATTGATAAAATCGGCAAAATCGAGCGTGAGATTGATAATGATTTGTTTTCTTCGGTTGTTCATCATATTATCGGTCAGCAAATTTCCACAAAGGCACAGGCGACAATTTGGAAAAGAATGCAGGATAGTCTTGTCGTAGTGTGCGCTGATACTATTCTTTCCACAGGAATAGACCGCTTACAGTCTTTCGGATTGACATTTAAAAAGGCAGAGTACATCACAGATTTTGCTGATAGAGTGAAGAAAGGTACTTTTGATTTAAATGGTATTTGGAATAAAACAGATGATGAAGCAATAACCGAATTATCTGCACTGAAAGGTATCGGTGTTTGGACTGCCGAAATGATTTTGCTTTTTTGTATGCAGCGTCCCAATGTATTCAGTTACGGGGATTTAGCCATTTTGCGTGGTATGCGTATGGTGTACCACCATAGAAAAATTGACCGTAAATTGTTTGAAAAATATCGCAGGCGGTTAAGCCCGTATTGCAGTGTA
>OIXW01000410.1_pt1 | contig 12803 bp, 8 predicted proteins | sample 1587951 | NCBI WGS metagenome assembly OIXW01 (sample SAMN03283239) | human gut metagenome | biome: human-associated habitat; material: feces | host: Homo sapiens | place: Peru | collected 2012
AAATAAAAAAGACATCAACTTTTTGGATGGTTAAATCCTTAAGTTGATGCCATTGCCCACGACATAAATCGTGAGTTTTCTTCCGCACTGAGTGCCATTGACATATATGATTGTATGCTAGATTAAGTAGAAAATCAATAGAATATTTACGATTAAAAAATAAATTAGCACCTATTATTAGGCATTGTCAGAACCTAAGTCTAAGCATTATTTTAGAAAAAGTAATAGAATAGACATAGAAAGGGTGATGATTATGGTTGAACAACTAGATAAACTCATGAATGCATTGTATGAAAAAAGTACTATTTCACATAATAAGAAACACTCAGAAATAATAAAGAAAAAATTGGATTTTAAGGTTGTAGTTATAGTTGATTTTGAAAACTATCAAGCTATTCCTACAGACTTGTTAGGCAAAGAGTATGTTTATTATTTGTTTTGTGGATTTGTCACTACAAAACCAGCACAGGAATATCGGGATATGTTAGAAGGATATGATATTAACATAGTAGAAACCAAGCATACAGGAACTAACTTTGTGGATAATAGGATCTCTATGTATATTGGCTACATGTTTGGTAAGTACAATCCTAAGCAAGTTATACTAGTATCTAATGATATTGATTATTATGAGATGGTGAGGGATTTAAAGGCTCATGGATATCCAATCATACTAAGAGAACCATCATTAACACGTAAACAATTATTAAAAAGACAAACTGATTATTTTTGTGACCCTCTAAAGAAAACTACTCCAAATAAAACAAAACCGATAGATAATGATATGAAAAAGCTAATAGAGTTTAATAATGGAAGTGACGTGATTGCTGCTTCTAAAATACGATGTTATTTGAAGACGGTGAAGAAGCTGGATAAGAGTGAAATAAATAAAACTATTGAGAAAATCAGGGCATTATATAAGGTTGTAGAAGTAAGAGGAAAAGAGGAGTTTTATAAAATCACATAAGAGGTCAAAATAAAAATGCAGGTTATTCCTGCATTCTTATAAATTAGATATCTTTTGAATACTTATCCACCATGCGTTGACCTAATTTTAATAGGTGTTCTTTCATTTCTTTAGGTTCTAATACTTCCATCTCATCATGGAAATTTGCAAAGTAGTTCCTGAATTGCATATCAGAACAATCAAAATAGAAGATTCTTGTTTCTTCATCACTTTTATCTAATGCGACCGGCTTTTCAAGGTAATTGAAGGTATTGTAACGTTCTAGTCCTTTCTCAGTAAATTGTATTTTGAATTCAGTATTTTTATCGATAGAGAATTGGACACCATTGCGCTTCATTCGTTTGAAACAGTTAAGTATTTCTTGACTGAATGTGCAATTTTCTGGAAGTGAAAATATGGTATCAATGTTGTATAAGTGGATTGATCTAGCACATTCTTTTCCTTTAATTATTTTTTTGTATAGTAAATAATTAAAAAGCTCTTCATTAGAAAAACATACTTCTTTTGGATAAATGATTTGGAAATCACAATTATGAGTTCGGTCATATTTAGATTTTATTTTTATGGCTTGGTTATTTTTTATGGCAGTTTCTAATTTCTCTAATTCCTCTTTAAATACTATTCTCTCTCTTTCGTATTGAGGATTATCTAAGTATGAATAGATAATATTTGCTATAAATTCAGATTTGGAAATACAAGGTGGACATTCATCTAGAATGCTTTCTAATAGACTTTCGTTATTATTGATCCTGAGGTGTATTTTATCTTTAATACGTTTTTCCTTTGTTCCAATAGATTTATCAATAGAATTCTCGCTTATATATCTAGTTATATGCCAAACAGCTTCTTCAACTAATGGCTCATTTGTCTGATTTTTAAATGAGTCTTTGATTGTATCACGTAATTCTTTTATTTTTTGATTGTATTTTGGATAATGATTCACAATGATCTTTTTTATTAAAATAGATTCTTTTGGACTCATTTGAAATAACTTTCTATCTTTTTGTAGATTTTTATGAGCCACGGGATCAAGGTAAAATGTCACTTCAATATTTTCCATTTTGCTGTTTCCTCCTAAGCACACATTATTTATGGGTGTTATATATGTATATATTAATAATTTTATCTGATAAATACAATAAAAATACGGGTGGAAAAAAATATTAAATACTCATATTCTTATTAAGTGTAATGGCTTACAATGAATTTGAGGTGAGAGAAATGAAAGAACTATTAAATAAAATAGTAGATCAAAGAAGTAATGGATTGTATTTTGTGAATACTCCAACAGGTTCTGCAAAGTCCTATAGTGCAGTACAGTTGATGAAGAACAACTATAAAACATTTAATCAACACTATATATTCATCACTAATAATCTCAACAACTTACCAATGAAAGATTTAGAAAAGGCATTGGGGGATGATTACAAATCTCAAGTAATACGTGTAGAAAGCATTATAGATAATATTCTGCACCATTTTGATGAAACTATCATTCCTGATGAATATAAGAAGATGGATTCTTATAAGAACCTTAAGAACTGTCTTAAATCTTATCAATATCAATCTGAGTATATTCAAAAACATTCGGATAAAGCACCACTCGCTGCGGATTTATTTAAAGTGGCTCAGGATAAGCTATTAAATGCGGACTCAGCTTTTAGAAAAGATATAAGAAAGAAATTACTGACTCCTAACTTTAAGAAATTCAGTAAAGACGAAAGAAAAAGAATCATCAAGTCTAAGTATAGTTGGTTGAGAGACTTATATCCTGCAATGTTTGTAGAGGACTACAAAATCATTTGTATGTCTGTTAAACGATTCTTTACATCTATAGATCCTATTTATATGAAGAAGTATAGATTCTCAGAATCAAATATTATTGATAATAGTATTCTTTTTATCGATGAAGTAGATGCAACCAAAAATGAAATCAATAATATTATTATAGAGAGTAGTTTAAGATCAACAGTAGAATTGATTCCCATGGTTCATCGTATGACTGATCCATTTATTAATTGGAAAGATATTGCACCTAAAAGATTACAGGACCTAGTACCTGAAGGAGATAAACAGTTTGATCAAATTAGAAAGAGAGCTTTAGAAATTAGATTGAATTGTCATGATGAGCTTCCTTATTTCTGCTCTGAGATTAAGAGTCGTAATTTCTTGATGAGTGATTCAACATTCCATGCAAACTTTGAAGATAAGTCTAGGAGGAATGCATATGTTTATTATGATAAAAACTATAATCAAATGACAATTGAAATTAAAAATAGTCGACATGATTTGCCTTGTAAACTAAATGATGCTTATAGTTTATTTTCTGTTATTCGAGATATGAGTGGTTATTTGGTTTCCACAAAGCGATATATTATTAAATTAGCTTCAGATCTGAAAGATAAGCATAATTCAGAAGCTAATGAAGAAGACTATATTACAGATGAAGAAGCGATTCATTCTATTTATAATACGTTTAAGTTACCTAAGTCAGATATATTATATTTTGATAATGATATTAATATTCAACCAGCTATAAAGGTGGATAAAACAGATAATCGTTTTAAGAAAACAAATGGTTATTATAATCGTGGTATTCGTTCTTTTGAGTTCACTAACAGTAAAGATAATAGCTTTAATACATCTTTTAGTTATATTAATTTGTATAAGAGTGCAGAGTATGTATTGATGATGCTTGCGAAAAAGGCAACTGTTATTGGCTTGAGTGCTACATGTAATATTGATTCGGTATTATCTAATTACTCGTTAAGATATCTAAGAGAGAATCTAGGAGATGATTTTCATATTCTTGAAGAAGAGGATCGTCAAAGAATAGCAGAGACATATTCTTTATTAAATAAAAAATATGATTCTGGAGAAATCAAAGTAAAGATTGCAGAAGTAATCAATTGTACTGATACAAGTGCAAAAGATATGATTCAATTGGTATTTGAAGACCCTAAGATTCAAGCAAAAGCAACAAAAGCATTTATTAAAGAGGGTATTAAGGATAAATATCAGGTACAAAGATATTTAAGAATGGCACAAGCTTATAGATACTTTATTCTACATGCTGATATTAAATCGTTCTTATGTTTAAATAATGCACTGCCAAAAGATCAGGGACAGTTTAGAAAGAGTGTTCTTGATGATTTATTTGGTATAGTTAACAAAGAATGTAGCTTTGATAAGAATGATGTAAGTGTTGAAGTGTTAAAGAGTGGTTTAACTTTTGATGAAGATAAGAAGAGTATATTGGAGCGTTTATCTAAAGGAGAGAAAATCTTTGTGATTTCTGCATATGCAACTATTGGTGCTGGACAAAATATGGCATATGAGTTACCAGATGGATTAGATACAATAAATCTCACTGATTTCGCAAATGAAGAAGATGGGAGAAACAAGAAAAAGGATTTTGATGGAATTTATTTAGGTGATATCACTAATGTAGTTACAAATCTGATGGATACAGAATCTGGATTTGAAGAAGAGAATCTGCTCCATTTTCTTATTGAATTAGAAAATCTCTATGAAAACAATGAAATCACACATCATACTTTAAACAAATGTATTGGTGCAGCTTATCAGAAACTAAAGGAACCAAAACTTAGAGGTTCTACACAGGAACTTAGAGGATGTAGGAGTATTCGTCTCTTTAAGACAAAACAAATCATCCAAGCTATAGGACGTTTGTCTCGATCATTTAATAAGAATAAGATGATTCATATCTTAGTGACAAGAGACATTGTGGATAATTTTGATACGACAATATTAGAAAATGAAATTCTTTCTCCAGAAACAATGAAACTTGCTGAATATGCAAAAGAAAGACAAGAAAGTGTCCCTACATATGATTATGTGGAGAATGAAGCAAGTCGTATTTCTAGTGTTGGTAAGTTTCATATCTATGAGTTCTTATCAGGAGATTGGACAGAGAAACAAATAGAACTCTATAAGGAATTAGGTGAAACATGTCTTCAATGTCCTACAAGCTCTAACTTGGATAATGATATTGTGAGAGAATACTATATTCATTCAGATGCACCTCTTAATAAATACTATTTCATGGGGATGTATGACTTTGAATATACAGATGTTTTCTTCAATCAGACAAAGGAAGAAGTAATATCACGAATTCAAAATAGTAAACACAAGCAAGATTGGCTAGCTAGTAATGTGCATGAAGTAAGCGAAGAAAATGCGCGTCTTTCTAAAATGTTGAATTATCCTGGTTTAAAAGAAGAATTTATTAAACATGGTTATGCAACTAGCTTTGAAGAAAACGATTATATACTCTCACCAGTACTTTATCAAAATATTTATAAAGGAAGACTTGGTGAATTTGTGGGTCGTTTTGTAATTAAGAAGGAATTAGGTATTGATTTAGAGGAACTTAGTATAGAAGAATTTGAACGTTTTGATTTTAAACATGGGAAGGTTTATATCGATTTCAAACATTGGAGATATTCATCTTATGGTGCAAATACAATCACTAATAAGATTCTAAATAAGCTAGATGAAGTAGAGGGAAAAAAGGCCATTGTCATTAATATTTTCGATGAGAATGAAATGGATAAAATCATAGAATCTAATAGAATTATTGAAATTCCAGCTTTATTAGAAAATGATGGATTTCATGCTAATCCTGAAGCAATCAATAAAATAAGAATGTGTTTGGAGGAATATGAAAATGATTAAGACAAACAAAGTGAAATTAGATCTTCACTACAATAATATTATTCGTGATTATGATATATATAAGATTTACCAAGAACACAAAGGAGATGACGAGAAAGAACGTACTGTAAGAAAATCAAGTATAGATAAGATTGGAGATAAAATCTCTCCAGCTATATCTGTATTTTATAAATCAGGTGGAATTGCATATATTCTGGTTGAAAAAGGAACTGTACGTTTAGAAGAGTTTCAATCACATATAAGTAGCTTTGGCCAAGGAGTATTTGTGGAAGAAATAGATTTAAGTAATCATACAAGTATGAGTCCAGGTGATTTATGTCAATTACTTATCAATATGTTCCCAAATATAGATTTATCCGAGAAATTTAATAATACCTTAGGTAGATGTTTCTATTTTAATCAGAATTCTTTTAAAGAAGATGTTATAACAGCATATAGTGTGACTATCAATGATTTAGATTCAAGTAAACAAGAATGTGTTGTGAATATCAATGGGGAATCCTATAATCTGTTGTCTAAATTGTTGAAGTGTTATGCGAATAATGAAAAAGTATTAAAAAAGATTCGTAAACTACCTCGATATTACAAGTCTGGAGAAGGTTATATATTTCGCGAGGTTGATTCATACAGAAGTGAGGATCAATGTTATGTGTTAAGGGGGATATATGGAAGAAAGAATAAATACATTGCACTGGATTTGGATATAAAAGACTTACAAGCTTTTGAAAACTCAAAGAAAGGAATGTTGTATCAATTCTTTAAAGATGTTGATAATAAACTAAAGGATTATGTTCAATTCACTCCTTTAGAACTGAAAGACGATGATATCTTAAAGAAATATTCAAATACTATTTCTATAGAGCATAGAGAGAATCTATTTAATGATTTAGGAATCAATGTGATAGATCGTGTTGAAGATGTATTATCAAAAAAGATGGTTGCAATGATGGTTTCTAAATTAAGAGAGAGAGGTATTGAAAATGTAAGTTTTAGTCAGGATAAACTGTTTAATATAGTTTTGATTCATGATCAAGATTACTATAAGAAAGAAAATTTACCTGATCAACATACAAACGATTTGAATACTCAGCATTTTACTTATGAAAACTGTATTACCAAGAGTAGTGAAATTGATATTAATGAAAATGTGGTTGATAAGATTTTGACTGAGCTTATAGTAAAGATGGATGTTGCAAATAAGTGCTTGTCTACATATCAATGGGAATGGGATAAAGCAGTAGAGTATGTAATGCAGGATTTAGTCTATAATAAGGAGACTAAGAAGAAAGAAAGGATATACTTGGTATTGACAGTATTTCCTGATGGCAGCATGGAATTCTATAAGGTTGAGGATGATTCCTTGGAAGTATATCAAAGCTATGATTCTATTTTTAAGAATAATACCGATGCAGTCTATATACCAGAAATGTTGATTTCTACTCAAGGCTATCAAGCTTTGATTAGTGACAGTTTAATGAAAGTTATGCCAGACTTAGACGAACTTTACTTTAGACTAGACGCATATAAGAAGGAAAAAGAAATCTCGAAGGGTGAATTAGTTCGTTTATTGGAATCATTTATGCAATCACAACCAAAGTATAAAGAAGAAGTAGAGGATGTATTAAAAAGTTTGAATAAAGATACTTATCAATACCAAGAAGTAGTTAGAAAAGCAACTAAAGCAGGTGATGCACCGCTTATTAATTTAGCTACTTCTTTAGGAAAAGAGTTTGTAGGGCATTGTAGAAACAACTTTAGAATGGTTTTGAATCCATGTCTGAAGAGTGATGTAGTCAATGTATTCCAACATATTTATATTTTGAAGGATGAAGAAGAGCCTAAGAAACTATACTATTATGTTGGTAAGAAGGATTCCATGAAGTTTACTCTCATCAATTCTTGTCATATTCGAAAAATTATGATGTTAGAAGGAGATTTTGATGAAGTATTTAAGAATTTTCTCTTTGATCAATTAGCAGTGGACTTTATTAGAAATAGAGGATATACAGTAGTTCCATTCTTGAGAAAGTATATAGAAGAATTCAAATAGCAAAAAATAGTCTGTAGCGAATCTAATCGCTGCAGACTATTCTTCTAATAACCAATCTATGATATTAATTACCTTGATACCATCATAATTTCCAAGTGTATATCTATCCAGAGTAAGGATTATTTTCTCATAATTGTCTTCTATTAGTTTTAGAGGACGAATCTCTCTATTAAAAGTATTCTCATCCACAAGTGATGCAGTAACCTGTATATAAGTATAGACATCATTTTTTTTCGCAATAAAATCAACCTCTGTATGCCCACTTCGTCCAATATTTACAATATATCTTCTTCTTAGAAGTTCTAGGTAGACAATGTTTTCAATCGTGAACCCTAAATCATAAGATTGCTTGGGAAGAATATAATTACGAATTCCTGGGTCTACAATATAATACTTCTTATTTGACTTTAACACTTCTTTACCTGATATATCCATCACTTCAACAGGATAATAAAGGTATGACTCACATAATGCTTCAATATAGTTGCTGATTGTATTTGGTGAAGTTTTTCTTTCGTTTGATTTAAAATAATTAGTAATACTACGTACAGAAACAGGACTTCCAACAACACTTGATAAGTATTTAGATATAGCTTTTAATAATGCAATATCAGTTACATTCTTCGAATCACTTCCGTTGTTTTTTCTATTAATTCTCTCTTCAATATCTTTTACAATTACAGTATTGTATATTCCTTCTAGGTACATATTAGTCTGTTCGTTATTCAATTGTATTTGATTAATATAAGGAAAACCGCCTGTTTTCATATACTTTTGAAATGCCTCTTCTTTATTTGAATGTGGACTATAAATTTCTTTGAAGGATAAGGGAAGAACGGGTATTTCTATATATCGACCACTTAAATAAGTAGCTAGCTGACCAGAAAAAATATATGAATTAGATCCTGTAATATAGATATCTATATTTTCTTTGACATGCAAGCTATCTACAACTTTTTCATAAGAAGGAACGTTTTGTATTTCGTCAAGAAAAATATACATCATTTTGTTTTTTACCAGTCTATCTTTGATATATTGGTAGAGCTTTTTATAATCTTGTAACTCTTCGTATTCGAGTTCTTCAAAGTTGATAGAGATAATTTGCGATTGATCAATACCGTTTTTTAATAAATATTCTTGATATAGTTTTAAGATTGTGCTTTTTCCACAACGTCTAATACCAGTCAAAACTTTTATGATATTTTGACCTTTCCAGGATAGTAATTGATTTAGATATTTTTTTCTGTCAATCATTAGGGTCACCTCATTTCTGAATAAATTATATCATATTATCTTGTCTGATTCAATTCACGTTCAAATTTGAGAACACTAATATATAAAATTGCTGCAGTGTTCAAATTTGAGAACACTAATGCAGATAATCATAGTCGTGTTCAAATTTGAGAACACCTTATATTTGATTCTTATTTACATAATGAATTTTATAAGAGACAATAAAAAAAGAATAAGGAGATACCACAATGAAAAAAAAGAAACCATTAGAAGAACGCATACAAGATTATAATGAATGTAAAGAAATATTTGGTGATGCTGATTTTACCAGTATTATGATAGCAAGTTCAATTTGTGATACATATAGTGAAAGAAAACAGTATGATAAGGCTGCAGAGTATGCCAAAAGAAATTATGAAGCGAGTTTAAGGGAATATGGTGTTGATGAGCCTATGACATTTAACCTGTTGGCTAAACTTATAGGATTTTATGAAAAAGCAGGAGATAGAGAATCTATTGATTCTGTTGTTGATGAATATTATAGAATTCGAGAAGAGACTCTAGAAATTGAAATACCAGATTCAACGGATGAAGACATTTTTTTCTAACACTCATGAGCGTTAAAAACAATAATTCTAACACTCGTGAGTGTTAAATGAGCGTTAGAAATTTTAAAAACCGCATAACTAAGCCAAATAATCAATAAAATAGTGAGCGTTAAAATAATATATACTATTTCTTTTCAAGTGTTACTTCCTTGAAATTCAAGTATATCCTTAATAGAATTAAATAAGAATATACATAAAGGAGTAAATAAAAAAATGTTAAGAAAAGATTTCTTATGGGGTGGTGCAGTGACTGCCCATCAGAGTGAAGGTGGATATACTGAGGGAGGAAAAGTTCCTGCAGTATGTGACTTAACAGTCACAGGTAAGTTCTCAGACTTTAAAGATGGTATTGATGCTTATCATAGATACAAAGAAGACTTTGACTTATATAAAGAGTTAGGCTTTAATGCATATCGTTTCTCTTTAGATTGGTCTAGACTTATGAGCGATGAGAATACGTATAATGAAGAAGGTTTTGCCTTTTATGATGAATTTATTGATGAATTACTAAAGAGAGGTATAGAGCCTATTCCTACACTATATCACTTTGAAATGCCTGTATTCTTATATGAAAAATACAATGGTTTTGCGAGTAGAAGAGTAGTAGATATATTTGTAGAATTATGCAAGAAGATAGTAGATTGTTATTGTCATAAAGTAAAATACTGGATTATCTTCAATGAACAGAATGGAATACTACAGAAAGGACCAAAGATGTTCTTTGGTGCTGTATGTCCTGAAGGAGAAAACCCAATTATTCTAGATCATCAAATTATGCATAATACCTTAATCGCGCATAGTTTGATAAACGAATACATCCATCAAAAAGGAGGCTATGTTTTAGGTATGGCCACTATTGTACAAAGCTATCCTGAAACATGTCATCCATTAGATACATTAGAATCTATGAAAGCCCAAAGTGAAGCATTTGTATTCCTAGATGTCTTTGCGAGAGGACATTACAACAGCTATTTCCTAGCTAATATGAAACTAGAAGGTACAATGCCAGTCATAGAAGAAGGAGACTTCGAAATACTTAAGAAAGGTAAAACAGATGCTCTTGCGATAAGCTATTATATGTCTACTATTAGTCATTATGGTGAAGATAGTCTGACTAATGTAGAAGATGTAGTCATTAAGAAGAACCCTTACTTAGAAATGTCTAAATTTGGTTGGACAATAGATCCTATTGGATTACGTATTACTTTAAGACAACTTTATGATAGATATGAAATGCCTATCTATATTGTAGAAAATGGTTATGGATATGATGATCAGTTAGTAGATGGTGTTATTAATGATGATTATCGTATTGATTATATGAGAAAACATTTAGAAGAGATGAAAAAGGCTGTAGAAGAAGGTGTAGATTGTAGAGGATACTTATCATGGGGGCCTATTGATATATTGAGTAGTCGTGCACAGATGAAGAAGAGATATGGTTTTGTTTATGTAAATAGAGATAATGATGACTTAAAGGATATGAGAAGAATTAAGAAGAAGTCATTTGAATGGTATAAGAATGTAATAAGTAGTAATGGGGAAGTGTTGTAAGGAGTATTAATATGAAAGTGACAATGAAAGATATTGCGAAAGAATTAAATATCTCTATTAATGCTGTATCAATTGCGTTAAATGATAAACCAGGTGTAAGTGATTCAATGCGTCTAAAAATATTAAGAACAGCAGATAAAATGGGATATATTAATGAAAAACATCATTATCTTTCAGTCTTTTCTAAATCTAATATTTGTATTCTGATGCAAAGCTATTATGCTAATACAGGACATTTTTATTCTATTGTTTTACGTTCAATCGTTGAACGTGCAAAACAATTAGGTTATATGTCTATTCTGAATTATTTTGAAGATAATCAATTTGAATTTCCAGATTGTATTATTGATAGAAAAGTTGCTGGTATCTTAGTAGTTGGTAAAATATCAGATCAGAATTTAAATCAGTTAAAAAATACAGGTATTCCTGTTGTTCTTGTAGACTATACATCATTAGGAGATACATGTGATTGTGTTCTGACTCACAACAAACAGGGAGGGTATTTGATCACCCAATATGTTCTTGATAAAGGATATAAAAGAGTTGGATTTTTCGGAGATTTAGAATACTCTCTAAGCTTTTCTGATCGTTTTATGGGATACAAGCAAGCTCTGGTTAATAGAAATATTACAGATGATATTGAATCCTATATAAATCAATATTCCATTCTTCATGAAACAGAGAAATACGTATTAGAAAATGATGTTTATAGTATTGTATCGTTACTAGAAAAAAGAGAATTACCTGAAGTCTTTGTGTGTGCCAATGATTCAAATGCATTTATATTGTTGAATGCATTGACTTTAATGAATATAAAAGTACCTGATCAAATAGGTATTACTGGCTTTGATGATACACCTCTATGTGATAAAACAATCCTTAAACTTACTACTGTTCAAGTACAAAAAGAATTAATGGGAGAAATTGCGGTCAATAAACTTATAGATCGTATTCATCGTGAAAATGATGTTCAAATGACTCAATTATTATCTACTAAAATAATTGAAAGAGATTCAGTGAAATAATAAAAGTATTATTTCTTTATTATCATCGGCACCATCTATCTCAAAAAGGAACAGAAAGAAAAAGATAACTAATCCTATTAATGATGTCGTAGCAAGTTTATTCTTGTTTGATGAAATATGTGCAAGCCAAGTGTTCAAAATGAAAATACTTACAGAAGTAAAAGAATTTGTGGACGGTAGACTGATTAAAAATAAAGAATTTTTCAATTTTGATAATGTTTTTTACCACAATTTATGATTTTATTAGATATGTCAGACAATTTATGATTTTATTAGAAATGTAGTTGACTATTTGTATGAAAAAAACGTATAATAACTTCGGTGGACAAAAACATTTTGTTTTATGTAGCCCGACGCCTGCGTTGGGCTACTTTTTTATATAAAATCGAAATAAGAAACTCACCTCTCTATAAAATGGATGTTCCTATAAGAATAAGAGTATCCTAGAATGTGTAGAAATTTAAATATCATACTTCAAATACGAGGTAATTCTGATTGGTTTGCTATAAATGTAGTTGACCATTAGTTTGAAAATAGTTTATAATGCGAACAGGAACAAAAACATCTTGTTTTATGTGATGCAGCGCCTGCGTTGCGTCACTTTTTTATTTTAAGCTCCTCTTTTGCAAATGGGTGGTGATTATTCGCTTATTTACTATGTTTAGAGC
>OIXW01000413.1_pt1 | contig 12785 bp, 19 predicted proteins | sample 1587951 | NCBI WGS metagenome assembly OIXW01 (sample SAMN03283239) | human gut metagenome | biome: human-associated habitat; material: feces | host: Homo sapiens | place: Peru | collected 2012
CTTCTACAACCGTGTTTTTCAGGTTTGTTTCTAAAACGGTTCCGAACTCTGTTAATTTTTCTGCTGTATCATCTGCTTCTTTTCCAAATTTATTGATACTCGTTGCACATTGATCAAAGGACTGTTCTGCTTCTCTCAAATAAGCGTCATTTTCATTCAAAGCTTTTGTTGCTCTAATGGTCTGAGCTTCCGCATTGTTTAACTGTTTCTTCCAATCCTGAACTCTGTTTCCTGCTCGCTGATAAGTCTCTTCCCCTTTACTTACAATACTTTGCAGCTGTTTTACCTGCTCTGCCTGACTGTTCAAAGCCTCTTCTGTCGTCTCTGAAGATTGCTGCATCTCTTCCAGTGCCTTTTCCGCACTTTCCAACTTTCCCCTGTAAGTTTCCAGTTCTTTCCCAACTCTTCCGTATTCTTCTTCCGCATGCTTCAATCCGTCTCTTACAAGACTTTCTTTTTTTACATGCTCTTCCAAAGTTTCCGTCAGTACATCATGCTTTTTCTGTAAAGTAGACAGTGAGTTGGCGCTCCCAGCCGTCTGGGCTTCCACAAGTTTCATTTCCGATTTCATTGTTGATAAAGATTTATTGCAAGACGATACCGCTGATCGAAACTCTTTTTCTCCATCTAAAGAAATAAATGCACCTATTTTCTTCTTTTTTGCCATCTTCTCACCTGCCTTTTCGCATCAAAAAAGAAGCTCTTTTGAGCTTCCTTCTTGATTCTTATAAATTTTCTATCTCCTTGTTAATCTCCTGGTCCATATAAGACTTAAATCTCATTCTTCTGCATTTTCTTGTGAGTCCCTTTCGCTGCAGTCCATAATCACCTACTGCTTCCAGAAAACAATAAAAAAGCCACCTGATAAATCTTGGAAGAAATGCAAGTACAAGGAGCATCAAAAATACTCCTGTGGAATGTTCTTTTACTCCATAAACAATACCAAAAACCATTACAATAATTTCCCATACAGTACGGTATGTATGATTCTGATACATATATTTGCAATAACATTTAAAGATAATCCATAATGATGTAATAATATTTCTCATAAGTCCTCCCTTGCACCGGTGCAAATTGGTCTGTCCTCGAATTATTACTATTATACATCATTTGCTCTTACAAATCCATTAAAGAAGTAACTTTTCTCTCTGCAAATACCATCCTGTTCATTTTCATATTATGCATCTTCTTGTACTCCTCCAATAGGTCTGCCCACTTTCCAAAATAGAGATGCCTTATGTCTTTCTCTCCATATCCGATCTGGAGACCCGTAAATACGATCCACGCAAAGTTGATCTGTTCTGATTCCCCGGATTCTTCTACTCCGTCCTCTGCGTGGTCTTCTCGTTTTTTCTTTCAAAACACCGTTGAAATTCCTCATGAAGAAGTGTTCCCAGATCTTTTGGTGGAATGTCTACCTTTCTCAGGATCTTATTCCTGTCTACTTCATTGACCGACCTTGATTCTTCTTCTGCCTTAATTTCTTCGCCTTCTTTTACCATCCAGAACAACGCATCATTAAGCATTTTGATTTCCGGTGTCCTGTAGACCCCAAGGAGATATCCCTCCTCATTTCTTTTATACTCACCTTCCTCATTCTGTGCCGGCACAAATCCAGTCAATCCATTCTCAAATTCGGTCATATTCATATACTTATTCTGTATTTTCTCCAGAACAACCATATCGCATTTTATTGGATATTTTTCTCCGGACAATTCAATACACCTGAGTTCTTCAAACATCTTTTCTTCTCCTATGCTTTTACCGTGGCAGTATTTTTACTTGCTGCCTGAGTCATCTCTGTTTTTCCAAATTTCTTGTAAATCCATGCAAGTGCTTTTTCTGGTGTGTCAAACCTCTCTGTTGCTTTCCAATCACCATCATCTTCCGCAAGCGCTCGTCCACTGATGGATGGTGTTTTATACTCAATAGAATCTCCCTTTGTTGTATATTCTTCTGATGGTTCTGAATATTTTGCTTTATACAAAAAGTTTCCCGTATAATACTTCTTTCCATCCACCTTCTCCGGCGCGATCCAGCCCTGGCCAACATACTTTGCTTCATCATTTGCATTAAAATCTACTGCATTTTCGTTCACTGTATGACCGAACATTGTATCATGAGCCTCAAGTGGAACTGTGCTTGTGTTCATGCTTAATTCTGCATAATTGAACTCTTTATCATACTCTGCCTGCACATCATCTGCATTCAGACTTCCTTCTGAATAGTTTGGTGTAACATTCATTCCAATCGCTTTACCAAATGCAAACGGCTCTCCATAAGTCTTTGCACCAGTTCTTTCCGCAATAATAATTTTTCTTAATCCTACATATGCCATAGTTATTCCTCTCTTTCTTCCTCAATCTCGCATTCAAATACAAGATGTCTGATGTCCGGGTTTGGATCGTCCATACTCTCTATCTCCGGATATGTAAATCCTTCTCGTAAAAGTGCATCCCGAATTTCATTTTTCATCTTCAAATAATTTTCTTCCACCGGGAGAAAATAGTGAAGTTGAATACGATTTATTGTCTCAAGTGGCTCATCATCTCCGAAAAGTTCACCATGATCATCTACATAGTTGTAAGTAAACCAATGATCTTCCGATCCGGTATATACTCCCGGTGAAAATGGAAATCCAAATATTTCAATAGCTCTTACTATGTGTTCCAATGTTGTCACAACTTGTCAACCTCCCGGTCAAATACTTCCTGTAATTTGTTTATCACAGGTTCTTCCGCTTTTCTCACTGCTGGTGAGAGGACCGGCGTTGCTTCCTGCGTACTTGTTCCGTATTCAAGATATGCCATCTTTTCCATATTTCTTACGCCTTTGGAATCCACTCCTGTAGGACGCACACTGATATAATGTCCATAACTGTTCATTCCTGCTTTTGTTGCTTTAATTGACTCAGCCATAGCACCACTGTCTTTATGTCTTCCTGCTGCCTGCCGTACTTCCTTTTCAAGAATCGGAACAGCTTCTTCCAGCATTACCGGAGCTATTCTGTCAATATCCAAATCTGAAAGTTCTTCCATAAAATCATCTATTCCATGAAGTTCAAATTTTCCCACGTTCCCGCTCCTCTCCTGTCAGCGCGATCATCATTGTCTTCTGTTTTCTGTATGTACGCTTTACTTCGTAAATTTTTCCAGTCGCAATATCTTTAAACATTGATTCCCCAGAATAGTTACATGCGAGAATTTCAACGGAGATATCTGCTGAATATCCCCGTTGATTTCCGAGTGTCGCATCGCTTCTGGTTGCATCTCCTATATTGGCCGGAATTTCTTCTGACATCTCAATTTCTGATTTACAAAATCCTTCCTTGTCCTTCTCTGTTGTCTTTTTCTTTATAAAGCAGATGCTTCCATTCCACATAATATTCTCCTTCTATTCATCCAAAATTAATCTGGATACTTTTTGCCGGTATAATGATAAGTATCGGCTTGTATCGCTTCTGTCGTTTCCAATATGCGCTTTCACATATAATGTTACTGCTGTAACTACTCTTGAATCTTCCCTTGCAAGTGTTTCTTCTGGTACACCAGAATCTCGCATATCCATAATACAATCTTGCACATACAGATCTATATCGTAATCATAGACTGTGACAGAGGATGCAATCCCGATCCTCTGCTTAATAATATCTACTTCCACTTATCATTTTCCTTTCTTCGTAGGATCAGCGATAACCATAGAAAGATTTACATATGCATCCGCATCCAATGTTTTGAAATCATTTCTTTCAATTGCACGAACCAGCGTCAGATTCTGTGTGAATGCATTCAGACTTCCGGCAGAAGCAATATTGGATGCAAGAAGACTTGTACGCTGTCTGTCATATTTCTTGAAAGCTTCTTTAAAATCACCGCAGATCATTGGCAGTTTAATCTTTCCGTCCGTTTCTGTATTGGATGCAATTACTTTGTTCGGTACAGAAATAACCGGAACTCTGATTGGTCCTACAGAAAGTGACATCTGCATAACATCCATCGGATTCGGCTGAAGAAGATCGCGTCCTGTTGTATCTTTCAGCGTCGCAAGGAAGTATAAACCATCATCGTTTGTCAGAATAGAGGATCCCGCTCTGTAGGCAGCTCCCAGCGTTACGATAATCGCATGTTTTACTTCATCCAGCGTCTCAATCTCTTTCGCTGTTACCGCATTGATCAGATTCAGGATCTTCTTGTTTGATGTTGCATTGCTTTTTCTTGCAATCCATCTTGTGATTGTCTGCATAATATTCTGGTCTGTATCACTTAGCAGATCATTTGTGAGTGGAAGCCAGCCACCACGATCACTGATTTCATAACCGATACGTTCAAACTGCGGAGTATCCATTTCCTGAAGTTCTCCACCTTCCTCAATATCAGCGAATCCCGTAGCATCTGCTTTCTTTTCATATGTTCTCTTTCCTTTATTGGTCGTCACTGTTTCAACAGCAATCAGTGATTCTAAAGAGAATTCTGCCTGCTTCCACTGGTTAATTGTTGTCTGAATATCTTCCGGAACAATGTAACCTCCATCCGGATCAGATCCTTCTCTGATTCCACTTGACATTGCATTCTGCACACGGAATCCTCTTCGTGCTGCATTGGCAAATTCCTTGACTGCATCATTTTCTTTTCTCGGCTCTGCTTTCTTTGCACTTCCTGCTTTTGCCTTGTCTTCCATAGAACTTTTATCATCATCTGAAATATCTTTGAGCAGATCAAATTTTTTCTGCAGGTTCTGAAGTTCTTTTTTCTTCTCCTCTGCTTCATCAAGTTTTCCCTCTCCTACAAGATTTCTCACTTCTTTCTTTGTGGCATTGATCTTATCCAGTAATTCAAGTAATTCCTTATTCATCTTTTCTCCTCCTTAGACACCATACATGTCCAGATCTTCTAATAATTGCTGTTTTCTTGTTTCTTCCTTGTTTTTTGCTTCCTTTTCAGCAAGTGCTTTCTTTCTGAGTTCATCTGTCAGACGTAACCCCTGACTGCAGTTAATAAAAGAAGTTTTTTCTTCCATTACACCGTCTACAAAGCCATACTCAACTGCCTGGTTCGCTGTCAGCCAGGTCTCCTCATCCATCATTTTCAAGATTTCATCCTTAGATCTTCCCGTTTTATTCACAAATGCCTGTGCCAAAGCACTGTTCATCTGCTGCAGAATCTCTACATTCTTCTGCATTTCACGATAATCACCAGAAGCTCTTGTCATTGACACATTGTGGATCATGATCATTGCAACCGGACTGATTAGACAACGATTTGCCATTGCGATTACGCCTGCCGCACTTCCTGCCATAGAATTAATCTGAATCTCCACATCATCTCTTCCGTATAATAACGAATAAATCTCCTGTCCTGACATTACATCACCGCCCCCGGAATTAATTCTTACAGTAAGCTTTTCTCCCTGCTCTTTGGAGTTCAGTGCTTTTTTCACATCATCTGGACAGGTTCCCTCCCAGTCAAACCAGTCATAGAACCATTTATCATCATTTGAAATGATGTCTCCATTCACATCAATCACTGCCATCTCCTTCACCTCCTTTATATTGCTGACCAACCTGTATTGCCGGAATGTAGTTTCCATTTACCATCAGGATATCTCCTCCCGGTTTTGCTGGTTTGTCTTCATATTCTCTTGCTTCGTTCAGTGTATAAATTCCATTATTCACAGCTTTTGCAAGATTCTCCATCTTTGTCTTGCTGTCTGTCCTTAAGATTGCCCGCTCGTTAAATTTATAAAAATAACCGTCTGCCTGTTTCTTTAGCGTAAGCACTTTATAATTGATCTCTTCCTCATACATTTTTAAGCGATATGCCATTGTATCAACTAAAAAAGCCAGCTGCTGCGTTTCACTGTTCGCATAGCTGGATTTTTCATAATTATTAATCTGATTCGGTTTGATTCCAAATGCCCCCGCAATCTGAAGTGCACTATATTTCTTCAATTCAAAGAACTGTGCATCTGTAAGCGACATCTTCAATGGAGTAAGTGTCAGTCCCAATGGAACCGGAATTACTTTTCCTGCGTTCTCAGGTCCTGACAGTTTATCAGCAAATTTTCTTTTTAACCTTTTCACTCTATCATCATCAAGATCTCCTGTGTACTGCATTGCCATACTCGCTGTAAGTCCCTGTTCATAGAGTTTATTCATGAACCTCTGGCTCTCCAGTGCACCGCCCACTGTATCTTTCAAGATTTTCCTTACCGGCTCTCCTGTGATTCCATCTAAACTGTACCATGTTTTAAAGTGCATCACTTCTTCGCTCTGAAAAATATACAGCTCTCCATCCTCCGGATCTGTGTACTGATAATATATTTTCCCTTTATTACCAAACACACCTGAATCATCCATCAGAACCGTAACATAACAGCTCTGCATAAGCCACAGATCTTTGATCTTATAATCGCCACCATAACTTCCGTTTTTTTCAAGACCGCCCCTGATCCATACATACCCATTTCCATAGTGTTGGCAGTTCATCTCTACCGCCGTCCATAATGTAGTAGGTGTCATGATTGGATTTGGTCTCACTGTCAGAAGCCTCGTCACCTCATCCGGATCTGCTCTGATCCTTCCCTGTTCCGTATCCTGATAATACTTTATGGGCATCTTTCCAATGGTCTCACTTAACATCTTCATGCAAGTGTAATAAGTGACCTCACTAATCAGCTGTCTGTCCCGTGTATCAATGCCAAGCCATGTTAATAGTTCCTCATCATTTGCACTGAGAGAAGGTCTTGTCAATACATTCCACGCCCGCTTTATTCTATTCAACATCTCCATTTCTACCAATCACTCTCCAAATATTCATCTATTGATTTCAGGAAACTTTGTGTAAACTCATGATATAGTGCCAGTTTATAAGCACAGAGAATGGCATCTACAGGGTCGATTCTCTGCGTTGTAGCATCTTTATCAATCTTGATCAGTCCCTGATTCTTCCGGATTACTGCATTGCTCATTGCAAAATTCAATAACGGATTGTAGGTGTAGATAATATTGCCACTGTAAACCTGTTCCCTAAATCCCTGCGTTGATTCATTCAAAGATTTATGACTTTGATACACTTCCTCTACCTCATAACCTTCATCTGAAAGATCCATCATCAGCTTCGCAGCATTTGCTGGATCAAAGCATAAGCACTCAATGTTCCACTCATGTTCCTTGCAAGTGTCTTTGACATATTTCATGACTGCATTCTGATCAACAATAGGTGTATCCGTCACTGTCAGGAGATTCATTCTTTCCCATGCATCATAATCTGCTTTATCTTTCCTTTTTCTCTCGGTTAGCTTCTCTCGGTTTGGGATAAACGAATGAGAATAAATAATGTATTTGATGATTTTTTCTCCTTCTGCATCCTTTTCTTCTGATTTGAATGGAAGGATGAATGCCACAGAAGTTAAGTCTATCTTGGCTGACATATCAAAGCCAACATAAACGCTCATTCCCTTTGTATCTACCGGAAGCTTATCTACCTGGCAGGCTTTCCATTTTGCCATATCCATGTAGCCATTCTCCTGTGCCTGGACCCACACATTTAAACATTTTGTAAGAAATGCAGTCATATGCTCCGGAATTTCTTTAGCGATCTTATACTCTCCACGGATCTTGTCTATACCTTCATCGTAAGTCATTCTGATTGGATTTGCCTTTTTCCAAAGTTCTTCATTCTCCAGGTTATCCAGATTTCTATAATCTTCCTCATCCATCTCACAGATATCTATAAGATACTCTTCATTCTCTACATCTACATTCGGATCCAGGACTTTACTGCAATAAGTATATTCTGTAACATAGCATGGATAGGTCAAATCCACTCCTGCTGTTGTAATAATCATCAGCAATGGCTCTTTCGTATTAGAACCAAGTCCAAGATCATAAAACTCTGTTGTTGGATGCTGATGATATTCATCAATGATTAATCCGGCCGGGTTCGTTCCATCTCCTGACTTTCCATCCTCTTTACTCAATGCCTTAATGAAGCTACCTGTCTTTGCATGCTTTATTTCGTCGCGTTTGATATCAAATTTCTGTCTAAGAGGTGAACCTCGAAGCATTAACTCTGCTTCATTAAAAACAATTTTAGACTGATCACGCTTAACACCTGCTGTATACTCTTCGCACACCTCATTATTCTTCGTTGCTGTCACCGAAATTTCATAAAGTGCAATGCCCGCTTCTTCCTGGGACTTTGCATTCTTTCTCGCTACTTCTGTAAAGCTCTTCTTAAATCTTCGATAACCGTTCTTCTTTCTTCTCCAGCCATACAACTGGCAAATCCTGAATTTTTGCCAATCTGTTAAAATAATTGGCCGCCCAGCAAGTACCCCCTTGGAATGTCGTAAAAGAGCAAACCAATCAACAATATTCTGGGCGGATTCTTCGCTCCAATAAAATGGGGAATCCGGATTATTTTCAAATTGTTCTGCATCTTTTAAGAATCTTTCGCATGCCCATTTATGTTTTTTACAGCTGATAATCTCGCCAGATATACAATTTTTCGCATATTTTTTTATGTTTTCATACTGATTCATTAGATAGCTCCAAACTTCCTTTCCAAATTATCCTCTGATTTATCAACCTTGTGTACTGCTGCCTTTAGCCTGGAATCTATTGTCATCCCGCAGAGGCTTGCGAACTTTCGCATCTCGGCAGCATAGTTTGTCTGAATCGATATCAATGGATTCTTTACAACAATTGTTCCTGTCCGTGTCTCACGTTCTACACAATACGGCTGATCCTTTAATTGCTTTGTAGTCTCCACATAATTTGCATAAGCATTGCAATAACAGGCAAGATTCACGTAATCGAGATTTCCAACAATTTCTATTTTTTTCAGTTCTTTTACGATTCGTTTCCATTCGTTTTTAGCCACAGTACCTTTCAGCCAAGTTGGAGGTTTCTCTAGATCTTCATTTCCAACAACAACGGTCTGCTCTTCTTGCTTTTTTCTCTGTTTCTGTTCTTTTGTCAAATGTGAGCTCTGCATATCAACAATTTTTCTTGGCCTTGCCATCTAGATCCCCTCCTTCCTTTGCCAACTTTTTATTCGTATTCGGAATTTTATGCACGATAAACTGGACATGCGGTCAGATAAATTTTCTTAAAAACTTTTCAGACCGCCCCTCCCCTGACCATGCTCCGGTACCGCAGAAGCATCTCATGCAATTTCTTTTCCATTCCATACTTGTCCTTCTTATACATCTGTTCGATCATACTGTGTGTCTCTCCACTCAGGCTCATAAGATTAGATATATCATTTCGCTTCTCCCATTCATCTTGCAATGGAATGATATGATGTACTGTATCTGCTAACACTACTATGCCCTCTGTCATATATAGATAGACATCCAGTCCTTCATCTGCTGCCAGTGCTTCTGATCTTGCATGTTCCCACGCACTGCTGTTGTAGAATGCTCTGCTCTTTCTGTCTCTACCATATCTGTCATATTCTTTATGTCGCTGCTTGACACATTCACATCTGCTTCCTGCTGGAAGCCTTGCACCACAACGGGAACATCTCTTGTAGATTGGCATGGTTGCTTCTCCTTTTTAAATTCCAAAATCTATAGTAAAATGAATATAAAAAATACCACCAGTCATTACAACTGATGGTAAAAACCTCGGCTCTAATCTCGCTTTTCTTTTTACATAGATATTTAAAATCTCTTACTTTATTTTCCTATTTCTTAGCTGTTTTTTGTATTCGTAAATTTGAATACTCAAAAATAATATTATACCCGTAAGCGCACCACTGATTAGTATCTTGTTCTCACATCTCATCCATTCTGCACTAAACAATAAATAAATTGATGGAATATAAATCGTTCCGCAAAAACTGAGTAATCCTTCTCCCATGTCAATACTTTCTTCTAATTTTTGTGTATACATTTTATATGATTTTTTCTTATTTATAACGTATTGACCTATTAAAGCAATCGCTTCCAAGGATAAAAGTATAATGTAAAATATCATTCTTGGATCTTCATCAAAAATAATATTTCCTAATGCATATATTAAAAATCCTATTAAAATAATTTTTATAATTTTTCTCATACTTCCCATTCTCCTTTTCTAAAGCACAACGTTCTTGATGTTCTAAAATCACTATATTCCCTTTTTCAATATTGTGCAATAGAAAAACATCCTGCGGCATTTCGCTGTCAGGATGTCTTCTGAATCTTGTATGTTGAATAGCGAGCCGCAGGTTTTCCGCCTTTGGCTCTAGTTTTATTATATCTGTGCTTTCTGTGCTTTTTGTGCGTTTTTCATATAATCATCAATTTTTCTGCTCACTCTGCTTCGATCCATATGTACAATCTTTGCAACCACTTGCTGGGATACCGACTTACGACCATCTATGTAATAGATTCTGAAGATCCTCCTTGTCATGCTGTCCTGTATATCGTCCACATACTTCTCAATCTCTTCACATTCTTTTTCAAGAACTTCCTTACGCTTCCAGTCTCTTGCCTGTAACCTCTCATATTTTCTCTGATCAAACCCAACCACACTCTGTGGCATTGGATAGCCTTTGCTATAATCAAATACTACATCATTTCCAATCATCAAATCGGATTTCCAACGATTGTTCAATGCATACTCAAGTTCCAGGATCTCATCTTTCTTGCTCCTGTACGCTTCCAGTCTTTCCTTTGTCATTGTCTCCAATGGTATCACTCCCTATCTTGTATTTTCTGGCTATATATCCAGTAACATCTCCATGCCACAACTGCTGCCCCTGTGCTTCAATCAGATTACCTGCTTGGTATGCCGGCCGATGAAAGTCCTTGCTGGTTTTCGGATCTGTGACCATATCGGTGAGTTCGCCGTAATGGTTCTGCATATTTGCCTTGACTTCTGCTGGGGACTTTCTTGTGTCTGTACTTCGTTTCAAGTGTTATCACTCTCCTTTTCCTATTTAGGGCATAAAAATACCAACCATCGAATATTGATGGTTGGTAAAAAATTTTTATTCTATTTTTCCTCCATATTTAAGGAGATCTCCATATAGAGCCGGGAATACTTCTTCCCATCTTCCATCTTCCATAAATTCTTTCGCAACGTACTCACAAAAATGATATTCTATAACTGGATTATGTTGTGATGCTGAAATAAATCCTCCAAAAACAGACTGAATATCACTTTCATACTGGGCTCTGGATACCTTGTTTCCCTCAGCAATAAGCTCTCTATACTTATCCATTACATCCATAATTCTTCGTTGCTCTTCTTTTGTTACATTGTACTCTTTAAATGTTTTTTCAATTTTTGCCATTTAAATAGACCTCCCGTACATTTGATACAGAAATTATACCATTCCAACCATCAATATTCAATTGTCAAGGTACAATCTCTAACAGTTCAATAGTATGATTATTCTTTTTCTCCAAGAAATTTATTAATAAAATACTGCTGCCCCTTCCCAGTGACTTTAGTTGTCTTATTGATTCGTACAGATCCATCTGGATTTTGTGCTGTACTTTCTTTTACTTCAAACAATTTTAATTCCATGCTTTTCTGCGTAGGCATATTCCAATCTGATCCTTTTCTCTTAATCAAGAATCCATTGTCACGCATCCAGTTAAACAATCTCTTCTGCCCCATATCAATGCCATTCTGTTTTAGTAATTTTGCTAAATCACCAATAAGAATTGATGTATGACTTGTAGCTACTGCATCTGCAAAAATTTCTTTCGGACGCATCCTCGCGTTATCCACCTGTAACATCTTATTTCGTTCTTTTTCTTCCTTTAGGGCTGTGAATGCTTTTATTGCTAAATCTGGATTATTAATTAAATCATCTACCGCATACATTCCGTGTTTACGGATTGATGGAAGCACCTCGTCTGCAACCCAATCTGCAAACTTTTCAGCACTCGGTTTTCTACTCTTGAATACCAGTTTATAAACACCACTCTCTGTAAGGAAATTCTCTCCAGCATTATTTAATTTTCGGAAGTGCATACTACACACATCCGAATTTTTTACTTTTACAACCTGTTTATGGTTAAAATTACGAATACTACTTTTTACATCAGCGATTTCTAAAATTTCACCTACTTGATATGGATTAAACAAAGCTTGTCCATTTAACTCGAGCACCTCCACTTCGTTTCCTTCAAATACCATTAAATTATTCATCTATTTTATCTCCTTTTCCTTGCATTTGTTTTCGGAGTACTTTATAATCGGCTTACAAGGTACTCCTTGTGTTTAAGACAATCCTGTGTGCTTGCTAGGCTTTTACGGATTGTCTTTTTCTTTCTTTACGTTTTCCACAAATCATCCCATAACTAAAAGCAGTAAAAATCTTTATTACTTCATCTGTTTCACATTCATTCCGAATTGTTTGAAGTACCGGAGAATACTCACTCTCAAAAACCTGTTGTTTAGCTATAGACAATTCTCTCTTAATTATTCGTTCTCTTATACAGTTATCAAGGACTTTTCTAATATCCTTAGAATACTTATCAAGCTCCTCTTCAACCCTCTTTTTATTTTCTCCTTCTGCAATTAAATATACTTCTACAATATCGTTCCAAAACTGATATGCCTTACTTGAGCTATTAAGAACGATTAAATCATCTTCTTTATCATAGAATAAAATCAGGCTGCTTATTTTATCTCCTGACTCCCACTGTCCAAGAAACTGATTCACTTGTTCATCTGTCAAATCCATTAAACTACACTTTGCGATTCCTAAGTTTTCGTTGATTACTTCATACATGTTTCTTACCTCCATTTTAAAATATATAGTTTTATTTTCAACTGA